>Ga0210059_1001681_pt1 | contig 33766 bp, 18 predicted proteins | sample Ectturendosymbi2_FD_188042 | JGI IMG/M metagenome (GOLD analysis project Ga0210059, IMG submission 188042) | Ecteinascidia turbinata endosymbiont from Florida, USA - Sample 2 (SPAdes) (version 2) | ecosystem: Host-associated > Tunicates > Ascidians > Unclassified | place: Key West, Florida... | reverse complement strand
CACAGCTGCGTAACTCCCATTCGTACCAAGGGAGAAGGAACACAAACGCTCATGAAGTTCGCAGCCGATTACTGTAACAGGTAGTCATTTCCCAAAACTCCATCCAGTCAAAAAAACTGGGGGGGCCATGGCCCCTCCATGCCCTCCCGTAGAATCGCCACTGCTTCCGACTCCACAGCCTACTTTCTAGTACAGGGGTCACCAGCCTTTTTGAAACTGAGAGCTACTTCTGGGTACAGATTCATGCGAAGGGCTACCAGTCTGATGCACACACTTCAGAAATAAAAATTTGCTCAATTTGTCTTCAATAAAAATCAGATATTCGTCAATGTGAAGACACTGATCATGTTTATGATATTGTCAGAACAAGACCGCGGGCGACCCACATGGTCTGTGCAGGCGACCTGGTGCCCAAGGGCACCACGTTGGTGACCCCTGTTCTAGTACAATTATAGCTAATCAATACTGCTAAAGTGAAGAAATTGGTCAGAAGTATCCCTTTTTCAGAAAACGACTAAATGATATAGAAGCTGAGTGAATTACGTGTGATTGCATTTGCAAAGTTAGCAAGAGAGTGAAAAGACTTGTGACTTTGTGGATATTGAGTGCCAAAAACCTACTTCTCACAACGCAACCAGGTGGTTATCACTTTATACCAGCTTGCCAAGCATGCTTCACATATACCCGGCTTCACATTCATACTTCATGTCCATCGACAAGCCAACTGTTGTTCTGAAACTTTTTTGGAAATTCTCTGAGCGAACTCCATTTAAGACATAGAAGGCGATTTTACACTTTTTAAGAAATTTAAGGAAACTGCAAAGGAAAAGTAAATAAGAATTTTATTGTGTGTGTTTTTACTGAAACATCGTCCACACTCGACGTCTTACTTCAATGCTTAAAACTTATCAAGAAGCCTAATTGCTGTTTGACTTGTTAAATGTAGATAATATACTCAAGTGACGGTCGTAAGTTGTTCTCCCTTTTTGCGATCAAAATGTGGCAGCCTTATTGAGCTTATCAACAAATAAACATGGACAGAAGGGGATCGTCATCTTAACAAGTGTATAGCTTATCCAAGTGGTTCTGAAAGACGTAAAGAAGCAAAAGAAGCACAAATGAGAGAGGAAGAAGTTGCAGCCAAGTGAAGAAACATCCAACTGACTATTTTGCAGTGGCAGTGAAGTCCAGCGGAGACATTTCTACGGAAACTGTAAGAGGACAGAAAATCGAAGAACATGTTGCGACAGACTTAGATCTACGCAACGATGAGAATAGGCCTAGTTTAACCAGCAGTGCAATTGCAGAAGAACGTCAGGATGCATCATCGAAAAACACGATAGATGAAATGTCTGACGCTATCACTGGAAGCAACGATATCGGTCTCCGGGCCCTCTGGCCAGCCAATATGCCGGAAAAAATGCTGGAATATTGGTTGTAATATGAAACAGGTTCTTTTTGACATTGTGATGAAAAGTCATTTTTAAAAACATGATGTTCCACAACACGGAAACTTGTTACGGGAATGTACCACAAGCCTTATTCGTCGCCACTCGCCAGAACCACAATGGCGAAGTAGTCGACAGAAGCTGGCTTTGTTTTTCTCCCTCACAAACTTGTGTTGAATGTATCACTTGTAGACTGATGTGCGCGGATACGACTGAATGTGCGCATTTCCTTATTAGAAAAGAAATCTTCGACTGAAAACACGCTCTTGAACGTTTGAGGAGCCACGAGCATTCAATGGAACATAAAGATGCCACGATTACATCTAGTCGCAGATGTAATTAATCACTATGAAGAATTGATACAGAGCTCGTCAGTCAGGTCAATCAATGCGAACAATATTAGAAATTGCCTCTGCCTGCAACGTTTGGTTTCTGTCGTAAAATTTATTGCTGAGCGTGGACCGGCGTTTAGAGATATTGAAAACGTTGGAACGCCCAGGAACTTTTTCCAAAAACTTTTCAAAACTTTTTTCAAGCAAATACCAAAAAAAGAAGATGCGATGCTCCTAGCGACTGGTTTTGCAACAGTTTAACAAATCGCTAATCAATGTCAAATACCATGTTGCATCATAAAGTTTTGTTACAGTTAACAAATGTGACGTCACAAGATTACGTCATAATATTAATTAGTACCATGACAAAATCAGCGAAAAAACAACAATCACAGGTTCAAACGATTCAGAGAAGAGTTCCTAGCAGAAACGTAACTCAAGATAACGGTAATATAAACAAATTCTGGAAAGGCAGTCGCTGGTTTCGCTGCTACTGTGATACCATTAATTCTACTGTGATACCAGACCTTTTTAAATTAATTCTTACGACCGAAATCAAGGGAACGGCTTTTGGAAAACTGCATTTGTGTCCGAGCAATTAGACACACACACAGTCCATTCCCAATCTACCAAGTGTTTTGCACTCGTTGCATGCTTTACCTGTTGCAGTCTTGGCGATTCCAGCTCACAGCTGTCCGGGCAAATCATACAAAGAGCACAAAACACAGAGTCGATTACGTCTCTCATGTGTTCTTTCTAACGTGCACACAACTGCATTAACACAAATGCCAAGATGCGTTTATAAGCCCTTTGTTCGAAGAATTAATATGGCTTCTAGCAAGAAATTCACCTTAGGATTTTTTCAAATAGCTGAAAACGTCTGATTTCCATCTTTTGCACTCATAACAAGCATTGATGAATCTCAAAGTAAGGCACAATTTAACCTGCAAAGCTTAGAATTAAGACTGGTTTCCGAGCTGAAAACATGATTTGTTTCCGAAGATGACAAATTGTATGTTTTCAACTCAAGTCCACCTGTGCTTACATTGCATTTTTATGCCCTCCTGTAAATGTGCCGCTATGCAAAGCAATGCTAATTTGCTACCAATTAGATATCACTTCCATGTTATGCTGCTGCTACTAAACGTTAATGGTTCCTAGTGAACTTTACCAGTAATCTAGTAAACCTTGCTAGTAAGCCTAATGGTTTTTGTTAAAAAAATTCTACATCACAATGGCGTGCCGTACATTTCACGCTTACGTCTGCCATGATACCATAAAATCATACTCGCTGCTAACAGCACAACTACAAAAGCTAGGTACCTACTGCTTATAGCTTAGTTCTTAAATCGCCACACTACTACAGATCAGGTTTGATTATTCTGACTAGAAAGTAAGATGTTGTGGTAGTGAACGTTTTTCTTTCTTCTACAAGTAACACCACGCCTGTCCAGCTGCGATGCCACAGCTTTAGCGATGACTAAACCCAGGAAATATCAAAGGCTTGCAGATCCATTGTTGCAGTCTGGTGTCGTTAACTAGTAACAATCGCGTTTAGTGTGCTATAAAGAGCACTGTTTTAAATAAAGTCTAGTTTTCAGTATATTTGGCAAAACCGTTAGTATTTAGGAAGGGGCCCGGAACTACCTCTCAAATAGCCATAGCTCCAGCTCCGGTCCTCCATTTTAAACTGAGCTCCGGCTTCTGATTTTTAATCTGAGCTCCAGCTCCGCAGTCCTGATTGCAAGTGTTTCACTGTTCAGCCTTACGACAAAACTTCTGTGGTGAAATAACATTCAAAAGACGTTGTTGCTGTCTCTCAAAACCTGAGATAACATTTTTTTAAAATAAAGCATTTCTCACTTACACATACCTAGCGGTCTACATTTATTTCTGATCTTATGCATTTTCCAATCAAACACCAAGAGTTTAAAATTTTGATGGAATGAAGAAATAGTACAGGCAAAGAGAAATGCATTGACCAAATGCGCAAACGTTCGTCGCTCTGTGAAGATGCCACCCCTTGTAGGTCTCTAAGCCCTGCTGGTGAATGACCAGCACAATCGAGGTCAACAGTCATATACAACATTACCTTTCAGTTCGCATCTGAATTTTCCGCGCCACAAGCGAGTTCCAGCAATTATATCAACGCCGTGCAAATAAAGGTCGTCATTCGTTTCAACGACGTCAACTAATGTTCATAAAGATATCGACAGCACAGTACAAAAAGAAGCAAAATGTTGCACAATGAAGAAACAAGTATAAAGATCGTCAGATCCTTAACGACGTAAGAATGGAGGGAAATTGGATCGAATATAAAAACTAAACGCATTTATTTGTATAATACTAGATTGACAAAAATAAATTCTTGTACAGAAGGAACAAATAAAATCTATAACGCTGCCACTACGAATGACAGCGAGCGAAAGCGTACAGTTATTGAGAAAGACGAACGGTGAGGTGCATCATCATCATAAAGATTCATCGCGGGCCACCGTATCTGAAAGACAAGAGGGAATCAAATTTAGTTGGAAGCCGAATAATTGGATTTCAACCGGCGCACACAACCGTCGTAAGTGAGAATCAGTACTTCACGCATTGCGCCAAGCTAAACAGACGATTTGTTAAGACGAAAGCGACCGCTAAAATCAATAATAGGCAACAATCACACAATACGTCAGACCCTTAACCTGGCGCCGAATTTCGCAATCACTGACCGGCAGTGGCGTTGCATCTACAGGGGCCCGGGCTCCTTAATATTATTGAACAACAAATTATTAAATTGCATTGTTTTCGGTACCCGCAATCATGGGCGGATGAGACGGGGAGTCTGTGGTAGACGGTATTCTGGTAACAGGGGTGCGCGAAAGTCGGCGACCTTGTCTTGCTCCTTAATTGGAAGAATGCACCGAATTCAGCAAATTTTCGTCACTGCCCACCGGTATGCTGCGCGCAGTGAATTGAACCAAACCACTGCAACTACAAACCAAAAAACTTCACCACAAAATTGCCGCTACAGGTTTGCACAATTTTAAACTCGCATGAACCATTTGCATGTTGTCATTGGATTTAAGGGCCACGTTTCGACAATACTTCCCACCTCGGAGTTGGTTTTCATGTCGCTACCAGCACCACTGTGAAAACTGTTTTGTAGGTGTAACGACTGCTCAAACTCCTTACTTTTTTTCGACATGTACCAAAGCTAGTGTAAGCCGCAAACGGGAAATGCAGGTCCATGAATGTATCTGAGCAAACAATCGACCAAACAACTTCATTTGCTCCATGATATTGCCGTTTAATTGAAGCAAGTAGTTGCAAGGGAACAAGGTCCTAATAATATCTTTAGCAATATGATCACGCTCAGCCTACGTCGCAAAAAAGTGCGTTTTTATGCGTTTAACCGGAATATGCGATTATCCGCATCAGACACATATCCGCAAGTTTACCGCCTTACACTACTTCTGTCCACATGCTTGCGACCTGACTCCGAACACGGAGATTTCTAGAACTGCGGGATATAAAAGTTCTTCTAGATCAGTAGTTTTCAACTTTTCTCTACTACGCCTCGCGTAAGTAATTGCCCTTTGTTACAATCCTTCCTGACTTTCAGAAAGTTGTAAAAGAAAATGTATTTATTGCTAAATTTATTTATTAAATTTTCCATCATGTTATAGAGCGCGTAAGGGCTTGAGCCCCCAGGAAATTTATTGACCCTTTCTAAAAATCCCTTGGTCCTGATATTTTAAATTTTGAAATCCTCCAGTGGTTAACAAACCAACGGTCATTAATTGAAACGAAAATTGTTATCTTCAACGTGCGCACTGTGTGTGACGGAATAATCGCCTGTATCAGTCGTCAAACGTTTCAAGCGGCCAATATTTTTCTGCTTACTGAGACTGGGTAATGCAGTTGTGAACACGTTTCTGTCTCAAAGCTGTAGTGTACTTTTCCTTGAGATTAAGCACAAAAAAATTTGTGCACTGACACTGGAACCCATTTTTTGTTCTGTATGCTCGATTACTTAGAACAGCCGGCGTCTAATCAGTTGAATCTGCAAATTCACCGCTGCAGGTTGAACCTGTAGTGGTGGTAATTTCGTTTTTTGGCCATCCACACGGAGACAGTCGCTAAATCTAGTTGATGGCACCGCGGCTTTCGTCTGCCTAGTGCACTTTACACTTCTTTGAAGTGGAATTAACGATTAAGTGTTACTAATCTACAAATGAAAACAACATTTCTATGCGAATATGCGGTTTATGCGATTAACCGGACTGTTTTCTTCACCTATGAATGGTTTTGCTTTCGGATTCCAGAATTCTATGCGATAAAGAGGTTTATGCGTTTGACCGATATGAATTAACCCGAGTCGTCTGTTTTTATTAACTTCGTTGGTTTAGGGCTAAGATGTTGGCGGTGTCCGCTTGCAACAAGTGAATCGCGCGAAACATTTAGTTTATTCATCGTTGGTAACGGTTTTTACGCCAAAAATGCTTTGTGCTACATGACATTTCTATTATGGTATCACTTTGTTTCCAGCGTTGTTTTGACTTGCTGTATGTCGTCACTTCCAGTTGCGCAACAGCCGATAAACGGTATGTCATCTCATAATAAAATACAAAAACATTACCTAAGAAAATTTCATTGGCATTAGTGCCGAATACTTATCCTACTTTTCGCCAATGGAATGCATTGTTAGCTTTGCAAAATAACTAAGACAAGAAGTGCAATACTCAGAGCGCATCGCAAAATTTTGCACAGCGAGCAAAAGCGAATTTTTGTATGGTTCACAAAACCACGTGTGTAGTTTTGTATAAACCTGTATATAGTTCGTTTGCTATTAAGTACGTCAACAAAAACCTCACAACACGGGAGGGTAAAGCAACTATACCCCTTGAAACCAAAAATCAATGTCGCTCATGTGAGTGTACCCAATTGCAAATTTTATAACGAGGTTGATTACTGTGAATGTGCGTTGTACAATAAGCAAGCTAGCCCACGCAAACATTTACAAGGTAAACGCCTGTTTGTTAAACAAACTCTATGTTATTTTCATGCTCGATTCGCACAACTCGATAGCGTCGTGGGAAGTTTGACAGACTCCTATTTCACTTCGATCTTTTCAGATATTTTTCACAAAGCCCACAAAAAAAGTTTCTTTGCAAGCTTGATGTTGAAGGGCCCTTATCAACATACCGGCAACGTACCGACCAAGTATGCGAGGAGAGGAATCATACACCGAATATGCTTTCTTGACGTTAAGCGTCTTTGAAGTATTATTTGTCTCACCTGAAAATCGTACCTATCTTTCAGTATATACTGTCAAATTTCGTCAACAGATCCTTACAGCACGAAAATCAAGGTTAACTTTTACAACAGCATGTTGCATTATGTCGCACGTATCGCTGTGTCTTCGTTTGTGTTATTCAAAAACACTGCCAGCCAAGTAGAGCTAAATCAGTGTTTTCTATCAGTGAATCCAATTGGCGCAGCTAACATTTCACATTTTCACAAAAAGATACAACAGAGGTAAACTATTCATGGAAACTGTCGACAACTCGGTTAAAAATCCTGCCTTCATTACGATCGCAACCGAGTCGTCGAGTCGTGTGTGAGAAGCATTGCTTCTCCTCCCAGAAGCACTAGCCCACATTTGAAGACTACCGAGCCACGTCTATGCAGAACCTCACATACACTGTCAGGGTTTTTGTTAAGGTTTTACCTGACAGCAATAACATTGAGACCGCAACTGCTTTATCTGAATACTGAGATGGTCGAAAAGCAAGGTTTCGGTGTTTTTTATGGTGGTAGTAAAGCGAGTTACTACTGTATTTTGAGAGACCGTTTCAGTCTCTCAAAACACCTTAAAAAAACACTACACACTCAAAGAAAAACATACTTCGCTTTCCAGTTGGTCCGCTCAGGTTGATCATTGACCGCCTGGAGTCGCAAAGCTCTGGGTTTGTTCAGAGGAGCGGGCTTCTGCAGCTGTGCACCAACAGGTCGACTTTTCCACTGAGAGAAATCTGTTAAGAGGCAAGACAAACGTTTTTAGTGGCGCCACAGCTCAACTGATTTAGTTTCCAAAATTGTCTTTCAATGCCCTTCAACATTTCTTCCCGTGGAACCCCTTTCATGACTTTTCACGATAATAGTGTATGCTTCACCAATTACTATCCATAGTTACGCACAAAAAATAAACTTAGCATAACTTCATAAAGATGGACGGTCAGATTGTTCTAGAATTTATTCTAGATCAACCCCTTTTCAGGCAATATCAGAAAATGCATTCGTACTATTTGCACGAGTCATTACAAGAAACCACACGAACAGAAAGCAAAAATTGTATGAAAATAAAACCAAGCTAATAAAATCATGGTTTTACTGGTAATTTTGTTCCTGTATTTGTGGCATTTTCGTCTTAGTGTGGGGTTAGTTCTTTCTCGATTGTTCCTCGCATTAAAGAATCATTAAGTATAGAGTTTCTCATTTTTGACTGAATTTCCGCAAGACAGGAAAACCCTCTTTACCTAAAAGTTGCAGGCATCTGAACTAGCATTGCAGCAACCTTTTCTGTAAGGCCTTTATATTCAGGAGATTTAAATAAAGAAATCAAACACTGAGGAATTTATTCCTCGAAACCCAACTTTTTGTTTAAATCGGTCCAAGTTCCAGTGATTCCTTATTTTCTGTTGAAATGACTGCCGAATCCAAGTTTGAATTCAGACGTTCGACTTAATCTTCAGGAAAAGCGCTGCTAACTTACCCTAAAGCAACGGTGCACATCCTGCGGCCGTATGCGGCCTTCGATAATGAAATTTGCGGCCGTCCACATGTAGTTTAAAATATAAGATTTGGCGGCCGTGCTGGCGTATACTGAAGTTGACATTTTATTATACTATTAGGCACAAGTAAATGACATATACCGGAAAAAACATATTCGTTAATTAAACGTATCTCATAAATATAACTCGAACTCATTGGCGGCCGTACTTCATATAAATAGAAGTAATGCTGCCGGCAATAGCAAAAGGTTGTACACCCCTGCCCTAAAGTGACCACAAGCAACGGCATGGCATAGTATTTTCCAATTTCCACATGAATATCCTTAAACTTCCATCCAAATTTTTCGTATACTATCTTAGAAAATGAAAATGTCTGAACTTTCCTGATATAGCATTCACTTTCTAGGTATAAATAACCATCTCCAGCGCATTGATCTTCACAGTTGATTGAAGTACATCGCCTCTTTTCACTTAACATTGTACGTCTGTTGTTTATGCTCGGATTGAAGCAAGTCCGCAATTAAAAAAACGCGAAACCATAGCCCGATTATAAAAAAAGTTTTTAGAACTATTGCGAAAGCCAGTGCTTCCGTATAAATTTGACATTTAAAATCTTACTAGTCACAGCTGCTTTCGGCAGTTGCACCCTTTCACCAGCAGATCCAACCTCTTTTTTCGTTGCGAACGATGGCACGTACGTTGTAGGCACAGTCCTGCTGCCGCGAACGCCTGCATTGATTCACATAAACTGTAAACTTGTATAATGATAAGCAGACATGCAGAAAGCTGCTGCTGCTGCAACGCAGTTCACCACAATTTCATAAAGTACTACTAACAAACCTACTAATTATTTTTTCATTCAGAAGAAAACCTAAAGTCGTGCGGAGCACGGGTGACCGAAATATCGTGCAAAACGTCTCTTCCAGAAGCAAATGGTGAAAGATTGAACTGGGTCGCGACAACAGTGACAGTTTTGCAACTTGTTGAGTTGCACCTTACAGACCCGCTGAACCTGCAACCTTTAATAATCACTTAACCAACGCGGGTACTTTAATAAGAGATCTCTCTCCCAACAAACACATAACCACTATGAAATGGTGCAAGGTATAGAAAATTAAAAAGCTATCCAACCTACCCGACACTGACTCACAATACGTACACAGCACGTGCAGTTCAAAACACAATGGTACCGCAATCACACCAAGAAATTCAGTGCTCAAACCACTGCAACGCTTAGGTAAACGTCCTTGATCACATGATGTTTTAGTTTGCTAAAAAATTGGTCTTTTGCCAAAATCACGATAAACTAGATGAATTGAATACGAGATCTGAGGTGCAATAACACGACATACAGCTATCACAAACGCGACAAGCACACAAGTTACGAAAAACTCGCTAAATAACAATTAAAAGTCACGCAAACACAAACATCAACATTTCAAGTGAAACGGCTTTGTACATTTATGGAACTGGCCAGCGATCTGCAGCGTTTGCAGTACATACAACTCGCAAACCTGAAAATAATGCAATTTTCCGTCTACAAACATGAAATAGAAACATGTGAACCTTGCTCAGACACAGCTTTTGCATGACTGATAAAATACGATTCTGAGAATATCACAACTGGCCAGTGCTTTGAAGGACGAAGTAAGAAATATGTTAAAACTACTCTTCTTGTTTTGGGCGAAGCCAAAGACGGTGTTTCTTGCGTACTTTCGAAACTAATTTTGCTGTGTTTTTTGTTTCCGCAGAACGTCGATGGCAGTGGAAAACTCTTTGTGCCCCATATAGTCCAACTAAACCCACTGATGCCCCAAACTCAAGTCAGGGCGTTTGGCGAGGGGAAAACAGCACCAAATCGAAGATTCTGATCAGATGCTTGAAAATCCAACCTAACGCTCTAATACGAAGGGTCAGAAGAGCGAGTTGGTTCCAAACCGGTAATTTACTTAAATATATTTCTCATTCTTAGCATTTTTAAAAGGTTGGTATTACCAGAACAGATATTTGTTGGTACTTGCTTTACGTTACTCACAAAATCTGCAACTACAACGCAAACGCTGCTCTGATGCTAGAAAAGTACATTCAGCAACCAATCACATGCTTTTCAAATTATCCCAGAAATAACCTGTTGGAAATTGATGAGGTCGACCAACATAATGATGATTTCCCGACGGCCGAGACGGTGCTTGTCTCACTGAAAAATCATCATCGTCACCTTTCGGATTCGATCCTGTCATCTTCACTGCAGGATTTCTACAACAAAAATATTTTGACGGCAAATGCGTCGCACGAAGAGCAATCTCAATGAAGTATAAAAACAGTAGAATTGCCTAAGCCTTTAAAAAACGAAACATTCAGAGGTTTGAAGCTGAACGTTTTAAAATTGGCTACTTTTGCTTTTGAACGACAACAGTAGCCCAATGAATCGACTGTGTCTTCAAAAGAGAATTGAGGCCAATGACAAGTGGATATAGACAGGGGCGTTACGAGGGGAGGAACAATTCCCCGGGCGCGGAATCACTACGGGGGCGCCAAATTACTGCGGGTGGCGCCGAAAAGTCCCAACAATGTCACATGTACATTCTCCAATGCAGTAAATTTGCTTGCGAAAGATCTCAGGTTCGAACACGGGGTCGCCGAACTTGTTTCTTGCCCCGGGCGCCATCTAACCTCGTTACGCACCTGGATGTAGAACGCACTTTTCATGCAGTTGGGGATAGCACGACTGAAAACTTGGGCAGTGTCAAGACACATGCATAAAGATTATAATACCAACTACATTTGCAAGAGTACTGCATTAGAATTCAATCTGAGAAATGATAAATTGTTTTATAAAGCTAGTACAGAAGCACGAAATCAAATTTTACTGTTTACACCAGGGCAAACCTCAACGAAGAGAGGAGAGGTCAACTTGAAGTGAACTAGTAGCGAATGGACAACTATGAATGACTCTTGGCTTGAGTTCACAGCTATGTCGCGTGATAAAGTAATTCAGTTGTGCTGTTGGCAAACGCACTTAAGTGTAACACGCACCATCTTGTTCCACTGGTCCAGTACGAAGACAGAAACTCTACTGAACGAAACTACTGGACATTTAACACGTGGCTGGGTCTTGGGCACCGATTCAGTGGTACCGTACTTGAACTTTAAGTTGGGTTACAAAATGTATTGGTAGTGAAGTGTTCGCTGTGCCTTGCATTCCCATTTAGTCTGACAATCTCGCACTTAAAAAAGCGACTGTTGATTGCGATATTCACGCAGCGAACAGAAAACGCCAGTGATTGATCAAAACTCCTGCACACAATGGAGCAGAAGCCTTTACGTGATTTGTAACATTAAGTTTCAAAAAATCCAGTACTACAGTTCTTTAAAAATACAGTTCGGAAAGGTCAATTACAAACCGGATTTTATTTTGACGTAACACGGGTCTACGGTGTAATTGCTTGGTCGTTTATAACCAAATTATATGGCGTGTGCCGTCGAGTACTGTTTAAAGAAATAAATGCATCATGCAGACTCTTCGGTCAAGACGGGCAAATTGTACCACTTAGCATCGTAGAATATGCGTAGGGCTCGTGTCGTTTTTCTTTACTTTTATAACTCAGTTTGCTTTCGATATAGCCAAACAGCTGATGAAATGCTGTTTAATCCATTTTCTTTGCTACCTGTTAATCTATCTTCACAAACGAAACTACAAAAACGCGAAATTAAACAAGAAAAAACAAAGTTCGGTAACAATTTACATAAATTCAAAAAGCTCGGTAACAATTCACATAAATTCAAAGATGAAACAATATTGTTTCCACCTTTTAACTATACTTTGTAGATACAGGGTATACAATTCTTCACTCAAAATCAATTTATGCCATACTAAGATACAAAAATAATAGTCGTGTACAATGCACAAACCTGAACAAAGAAGGACGGTTGAATTCTCTGTGTACTGGAGATTTCACAAACAAACCGCCAGGATCTTTTGTTTGTTTGAATGTGGCATCATTCCCAGGGTCAATGAAACCATCAGTTAGATTGCCTCTTCGCAATCGACGTGGGACGATTTCACGCTTTTCTGGATGAACTTTTCTTCCTGCAGGGGGAAGATTCTGAGGGGAATGTTTTTCGCTAAACAGCTCCTCCCAGAAAGAGTTTTTTCGCTGAGCAATCGCTGCACTTGGATTATGCCTGAGGAGTCTGCGATTGTTGTTGTTTATATTAGATTCTCCTTTCAAGTAAAAGTTACTGTGACTTGTATCATTCTTGTCATGGAACCCTCCGTACGGAACTTCCTTGGGACGAAACAGACTTGGAAGGACGGCTTTCTTACCAAAAGGATGTTCTTCGGCGTTTCTTGAGTGAACGTCAGAACTGGCAAGTTTTGGGATTTTCGTGAAGTGATCAGGTAAGGTGTGCTTGCTTTGCTCATTGGCTTTAGCACTTTTGTTGCTTGGCAACAGAGTACGAGCTAAAATGTCGTCAGCTTTGTCACCCTTAAAGGCAAACAAACTCGTCAACTGCTCTTTGCGTGAATCAACTTCAACTCGGTCAGGCTTAGGACGAAAGTTGCGTCTGTTTAATGACTGATCAGGAGAAACGTCAGGCAAAACAGAACTTTGCACATCATAAGCTCTTCGGGACACCTGGCCTAGATTCGATGAGGCCGTCTTCTTCGGAGATTTGGCGAAATTACCCGCATTCTCTGCGAGGTCCATGATGAAACTTTCACTTTCGTTGCTGAAATTACTTTCAGCGCTGTTTTGTCGTATTTTTCCAGAAGCACCTATTTCACGATTGTTTCTTGCAGAAGAATCGAAAACAACAGGTTTGGGAGGAATGATAGATTCTCTGTGATTTTGATCATCATGCTTTTTATCTAAGTGGATAGGCAAATCCATCACGCCGTTGCTTTGCGGAAAGCGACTTGCGCTTTCCAAAACTGAAAAAGGCTGCTTGAGTTTCTGCTGTATTTTGTCAACTTGACTTTTTCCATTTAGATTTTTAAAACCTTTTGCTCCCAGTGGTTGGTCAGCATTGAAATACTGATACTTCAAAGCCTGCATTTAAATATAGCAACATCAGTTACAGCAACACACAACACTAAAATTCAAGTGACGTTTAAGCTGCACATAAGAACGTTTTTCGAAACAGAAGATGTTTCCAGTTTGCTTGAATTATTTTTAAATCGACCAGCCCAAGTTTGAAATGCAATCTTCCATTATATTGGTTTGGTCCCGGTCAGGTTTCACGAACGGCAGCGCCTGTTCCCACCACCTATCCTGTATCATGGGTCACGTGGCTCCCTATGTAGTGAATGCTACAGTGGTAGCAAGTTAATATCACACTACGCATGAGGTTTGCTTTGAACCCATCCAGTATTTCCGAGCATCAGTCTGGAAAATACCGAGTTAACGTTTTCGAGTTGCCGTACAGGCCAGCCGGTTATCAAACCCAGTCCATCAACCTTGGGCAAACGCATGTTCGACCACTGCACCATTAATCGGGGAAGTTTGTCAAATACAGTTATTCAATGTCTCCACGCAGCAGCATAAGAGTCATCATACTCATCAACTAGTCTATGAAAAGTAGAAGGGCAAATCCTGCGTTGTCGCTCATTTTCTTTAATCAGGTTCGAAACATACCGTCGCTCTTCGCAATTTGGTGAACACCAGCGTTCCCTCTAAGAAAATTTTACACTGAGCAAATGTTTTACTGCGCATGGAATTGCGTAACCATGTAGACACGCAAACAGTAAAGTGGCTCATTTACATTACGCAGGCATCACTTCACAATTGGTACTAATTGGCAAGCAAACGATACGATCAAGCTTTGGTGCTTGCTTCCATCAACCAGCTCTTTTCTTTTTCTGTATAGCACAACTTTTTTCGCAATCCATAACTGCAAATCATACACTTTAGTTTTCACCCATCAACATTTTACAAGATACCACCCAGGCTTCTTTTCAAAGTGCCAACAGCCAGTCCTAACCTGTGGCTATATGCACAATTATTCCGTGCAATTTTCATACAATCTTATCGTATAGCTTGAAATTAATCATATTTGCAAATCCGTGACCAGTCTTAAGATTTAATTGTGGATGAAACTGGCTAAAATATACAACCATTAACGAACGCGACACTTCAAAAGACACGATTACAAAACCTGCTTTCAAACAAGCCTTGATAATGTCTTCAATTGTTTTGGCTTCAAACTGAAGTGAATCGCAAAATAGATGTCGAGTTAGGTAATACAAGACAGTTTTACCGAAACTGACGCAATCATGCAACAGCACTCATTTTCACATCTGCTATTCCCTCTGGGGAGGGTCACGGTGACAGCAGCCATAGGACTCAAAATACCTCACGGTTGTCAGCAACCTTTAATAGTTCTGCTGGCTTCACACCAAGACACATCGTTTTCATTTTTTCAAAGTAACATCAGGAAAAAAGTGACAAGTGCAGGTAATTTTGCAATAACTGTATTTTCTTTGGCACCACATGTAAGTGAAACTTTATAAAAGCCAAAATTTTGAAAAATATACCTGGTTTGCATTTGGACGTTTCTTTGGATTCCAGTACAACATTTCACTTATGAGTTGCAAAGCTTTTGAACTGGCATTGGGAACTTTGGCTTTCAAACCAATACCTGACACTTGTGGCCATCGAAAGCTTAGCTGGTTAGCTAGCTGATGTCCTTCAGCCCAAACATCCTGCAATGAAAGTACCAGAACTCCATCTGATTACATTACAAAAACAAGCTATTACACTTTAGTGTGAAGTCCATATGCCCTAAAGTCTGTAATTTCTATGCATTAATTCCAAGATCAGTGTAATTTAACAGAAAAGAAAATAATAAGAAGTTATTAAATAAGTAGCAAGTAATCCAATAAGATACCTTGTACATATTTGCCCTTGTTCTGTGCACCAGCAGTTTTGCATATACAAAGTAGCTCTACACAACACACTGAAAGGTTAAAAGCATTATGAGGGTAAAAGCCTAGGCTTTTAAAATAATTTGATGTTGGTATTTTGCTACATCGTGTGTTTTCCAGGCAGTTGCATATTCCAACAAATATGCCCAAAATGTCAACCTAGTAAGTATCTAACCATATTTATATTTGTAGAACACCAGCATCTACCATACAAACAGCTTGGAGAACATCTGGTGAAACACTTCTGATAACAATAAAACATCACTAATCTGTTCTACAATTTTTATCAGTGTTTGCTCTATGCTTCCACAATTTATGAATGCTATTAACTTCAACTTATACCCTTCACACTACTAAAAATTACAGACTTACTACATGATGATGACAACATAAAAACTAAGTTCCATTTAAGTCACCACCATCCATATTTCACCACTATGTAATCTCTATTCTCTATTTCTAGCATCATCATGTTAGAAAACCAAGAGATTTGTTTGGCTTGTTTTGCAGCAATCTCACCTTTGTTAAAAAAGCAATATACACCAGAGTTCTTCACCATGAAGAATTTTTTGCAAACAGCAAAATTTCATAACCTAAACTCAAAAACTGAATTAAGAATTATAATCTTAAAACTTAAAGACAGTTCATGCGTGCAGCTTAAACACATGCTGGTGAATACAAAAAGGGTATGGCTACTTTTACTACTTGGCCACTGTGTTAATAAAATTGTCCAAGAAAATTTGATTATTATGTCAATAAAAGTTCACAATCCACACTGAAAATGAAATTGGTGCAATGTATAACGTCAACTTATTCTCAACTATTCTGAAACCTGCATTTTCTAAGCAGTTAAGAAAATAAAGCGCAAATAAAATCAGTGAATATGCACATCCTGGTATTTTTTTTCGCTGAGACATTTCAGTCGTTTGCCCCATGATAGTATTAAAATTCGCAATAACAGTATTTGCTAGTCTATTTTTTCTGTCATTATGACCGAATTGATTTAATTTTTTTCTGTCATTAAAAAAATCAATCTATGACCGAGAAAATAAACCCATTGCCCATGTATCAGAAGAAACAAAGAATTTGTCCAAAAATGTGAAAGAAACATGGAAAGCTAAGAAGACACTAACTAAATTATCATGATTCATTCACTGTATCTTCTTGAAAAATCATCCAAACACTTAGGTGTTGATGTCCACACCTATGAAGTCCTACTTCGCAAAATTCTTGATAGCACTCAAATGTAAAGGTGTATCTTGACCAGAATAGTAATGAAGCACTAAGAAACAACACAACCTTCCTTCCAATCTACAAAGGGCATACAACATTACACAAAGCAGTAGCAACAACCAAACTGCACACATGTGACTGAAACAAAAACAATCATAACCACAAAAGCAAAGACCACAAACACCCAAACAATTTCCTGTTTAAAACGACCTTCATAATCACCTTTATCATTCTTACAACACACAACAGAACAAAATTTGTACCTTTGTTGGTGGACCAAGCACTTGACAAATTTTGAAGATTTCATCTACCTCAGAAGTGCCAGGAAACAAGGGCTTTAACATATATATTTCAGCAGCAATGCACCCCACAGCCCAAATGTCAATGGGGGAACTGTAATTAGTTGATCGCAGCAGAACTTCTGGAGCTCTGTACCTGCAGTCATTGTTGATAATCAGTAAAAAAAGCTGTGAATGTGAAGAGCTTACACAGAAAAACATTCTATAAATTATGAAGTATAACACTGCAATAACCTGTTTAAGCCATGGCAATTAAAAAGATACTGAAGTGCTAAGCATACTGACATCATGACCCTGCAGTCAAGATGCTAATTGCACTTTAAATGGGTAATGGGTTATGCTGTTTCTCACTGTAATGCTCAGATGACTAGTCAAATACGTAACATAATGAAGCACCAAAGTGTGCATCTCTGAAATTCATGAAACCCTGCATTCTCAGCCACTTTTCCAAATTGAAAAATCCCAGCTATAGTTGTTCAGCCATGTGACCAGAATATCCCAAGATAGGCTGGCCAAGACTAGCCTGCTGGCTATGCTCATGCAATAAGCAACACAGAGGCAAAGAATCAGGTGCCATGAATACATGTCTGACCTGGCTTTATTTTACCTTGGTATGGAGCCAGGAGAACTATCACAGGTTGCTGAAAACCATACACTACTTTGATAACTTTTGGGGCTACTGCCCTCATGACACTCCCGAATGGAAAAGCAAAGCAGGTGTAAAAAAAGACTGCATTCCAATGAGGCAGGGGTGGCCAACTTGTCTTCAACTGAGATCGAGTTGAAAATTTCTTGACAACTCGCAATCGACTGGTCAGTAATACAGTAACAAGTAGAAAATGTTATAAAGCGCAATAAAAAGGAATAGTGATTGAAAATTGTTCTTTTTAGTTATCTTGTCAATTCAATGCAAAATCAGGTGCGATTGAGCAACTGAGACTCGGCGATCTACTGGTCGATTGCGATCAACCTGTTGGCCACCCCTGCAGTAAGGCATCCAGAAACAATTTGATTGATGAAGGAAGACATAATCAAGGTAAGTTATGCATCTTAATGTATAAAAGCAGAACCAAAAGCTGTCATGAGACAGTTTGCTTTATAGTTTATGAAACATTTTTGATTTGCAACACCATAATTGTTATCACCATTTTTCTAACTGGCGAAAATCTGGACCACTACTGCACTGTACTTGAGTAAAACTTGCAGTGTAATGAAAACATCAGCATAAATGTAGCATAAACAAAGGTCGTGCTTTTCAAGATTCTTGAATTTCAAGACTTCAAAAACAAGAAACATACCATCTTGTAGAAATGTAATCTGTGTATGGTGGCTTAGAACGAATTTCTCTAGCAAGACCAAAATCTGCAATTTTAATAAGTTCAGTTCCACTGCACAACAAATTCTCCGGTTTCATGTCACGGTGAAAAAATCCATTTCTGTGCATAAACGCCAATCCTTGCAAGATTTGATACAACATGTTTTGAATTGACAGTTCAGATAAATATTTGTCTCTGCAAAAAATAAAAAATTAAGATGCTGGTGCACAAATTCAAATACTGGTAATAAAGATAACAAAAATTAAAAGCTCTAGCTTTGTTGTAAGTTTTTGAGGAATTAACTGACTGAGTTCAGCTTCATTTTGTGATGATTCAAACTTCCACATATCTGTATTCAAGTAACTACTCTCTACAAGGAATATAAACAAGGGAAACTTTTTTAATAGGGAACCGATTTTACACTATGCATCGTCACTCCTGAAATCTTGTTCTCCTGAAAAATTTAACACTATGCGTCATCATTCCTGAAATCTTGTTCAAACAGAATTGCATATAATATTCGAATAAAATGTACTATTTAATTAGGATCTTATTCAAATAGAGATCTATTCAAATAAGATTTCAGAATTGAGGATGCATAGTGTTATGTGAAATCTATTTCTCAGATAAAAAAATTGCTGTTTGATTCCTTGCTAAACTCCCTTATGGGAGTAGTTACTTGCATACTGGCAACAACAAAATTTTTTTCTGTGGTATGTCGTACTTGTCACACACACATTTTCTCATGTGAACTTGGAAGAACTGGACACATACTTTTGTTGGTGTCAATAACGAAACTGTATAAAATTATCCACAATGTAATGAATTAAAAGCTATCCATTAAAATATGACAATCCAAGCAACATTGCAGACTTGAGTTTTGAGATAGGTGCCAACTATAAAAACGTCATGCTTTAACTAGTAACAGAAGCTTTGAGGTAAATGTGTTTGCTCTGATTGATTGAACAAGGCATGTCCAAGATATATATATATATATATGCTGCATTTAATTGATTGTAAGCCACGGCTTATACATAATTTTTTCATCATTTCATGCAGCTTACAATCAAGGGCAGCTCACATTCTTTATATCTTTACCTTATCAAAAGGTATTGATGACACTCAGTCTTTCCTTGGCTAAATTTTGTCAACCAAGCCCTCTTTTCACATTCTATTCTCTTCAGCATCACATGCACATGCATCACAGGAGGGATTATGATGAATAGAAGGCAATTGTAGTGGTGCGAGCATCCGAGGCGAATGCATCTCAGAGGCCTAGGTAACCTATGTTCAAGTGTGACTTACAATCGAGGGCAGCTTACATTGATATTTTAACCCCATTTCATGCAGCTTAGAAATAAGGGTGGCTAACAATCAAGTAAATACAGTATATCAAGAATATGAAGAACAATTTCAATTTCATAATATACTTAAAAATTATTCTTTCTTCAAATCAAGTGATTTTTAAAACTTTTAGTCATCCTTAAAATGTGCACGAATTTCTCAATAACAAGCATTTATTAATCAGGATGTAAAACACTAAAAAAAGCAAGCCATACAGGCTCTTTGAAATTTGTACATTTACATGTGATTTTGAAATAACTGATTTCTCAGATTTTGCGAAAAGCTTTAGCCGATCTTTCCTTTCAAGATTTTGATTGCATTTAACACGTTGAGAGCCGGCCTACGGTATATTCGTACTTTGATTTCGGCCTAAAAAACAGCAGTTTTCAGTTGCCTTACCAATGCCCTAGCTCCTCCGCCGATTGCGTTAGAGGGCTGTTCAACGGCTCAAACAGATCGGCCAGTCTAGTAGATTGCACTCGAAAAAAAATTTTTTGGTTGGGGGGTGCGGATTGTTTGTGAATGACGTCATAAGTGAAGTAGTTTTAGGGTCATTTCGGCTCATGTTGCCTGGCCTAGGGCCCAACCACTAGGCCAAAGTGTTTCGCTGAGGTTTTCATTGGAAACTAGACTCGAGTCCGAGTCTTTTGAGCCTTTGATCTACTTTCCAGCGTTTCTGGTTCAAAATTTATGATCTAAAATAAACAAATTAATTAACTAATTAGCTAATTAGTCAAATATTTTTACTAACTTACATCACAACTTTTGAACCCGAAACCCCAGTAGGTCATCCAAAGTATCAAAAGACTCGGATTGTAGCCTAGTTTCCAGTAAAAACTTTAGCGAAATACTGCCACCTGACGGTTGGCGCCCAGGGCCAGGCAAAGTGAGCCAAGGTGGCCTAAAAGTCCTCCACTTGTGACGTCACTCACAAAAAACCCGCACCCCCCAACCAAAAAATTTTTTTCGAGTGCAATCTACTAGACTGGCCGATCCGTTTGAGCTGTTGAACAGCACTCTAGCGCAATCGGCGGAGAAGCTAGGGCGTTGGTAAGGCAACCGAAAACTGCTGTTTATTTGCGAAAATCGCCAAAACCAGCCAGACGCCAAAGTGTTAAGCAAGTTTTATATGCAACTCATTGAAATATGCAAATCAAATAAGAACGCACTTAAACCAACAATAATACATTTTAGCATTTCACAGAAGGTATAACATCAGAAGGCTAACACCTTGTTTTCTGGTGGGCTAAGGCTAAGATCTAACAGTTTGCATGCGTTTTTGTGCAGGAATATCTCCACCGACGATTGTGCTAAAGAGCTGTTCAAACCCTCAAAAGATTCAGCAAGTCTTCACATCTGCAACGAAAAAAAATCTTGGTTTTGAGTTGCAGGTTTTTTGTGAGTGATGTCATAACCATAAGTGGAGTTGTTTTAGGCCTTTTTGGTCCACTTGATCTGGCCCTAGGCCCAAACCATTAGATCATAGTATTTTGCTCAAGTTTTTATTGGAAACTAGGCTAAAATCCAAGTCTTTGAGTCTTTTGATACTTTGGATGACTTGCGGAGGTTTCAGGTTCAAAACTGATGACCTTAAAACAACAAAATTGTTAATTAATACAATAATTACAAAATTATTTTGTTATTTTAGGCCATAACTTTTGAACCTAAAACGTTAGAAAGTCGATCAAAGTCTCGAAAGACTCGAATTCATGCTTAGTTTCCATTGAAAACTTGAACGAAATACTTCCCTCTAGCAGTTGGGCTCAGGACAGGTGCCAGCAGCCAAATATGGCCAAAAACCTACCTTAGTTATGACATCACAAAAAAAAAATGAAACCCCAAACCAAAAAAATTTTTTCATGGCAGACTTGAAGAGTTGCCGAGTCTTTTGAGGGTTTGAATAGCTCTCTGGCGCAATCCACACTGAGGAGCTATGCAGTTGGTAAGTCAACCGAAATATCCTTGGTTTTTCCCTGATTTCCAAGTATGATATGTTCGCAGATCAGCAACCAAAGTGTTAAAAGTCTACTAAGCTGAATTTTCCTGAATTCAGGTCATCCAACTTAACACTTCGAGAGCCGGCATACGAATATATCGTACCTAGATTTCAGCCAAAAACAGCAGTTTTCGGTTGCCTTACCAACACCATAGCTCCTCCGCCAATTGCACTAGAGAGTTATTCAAGGGCTCAAACGGATCGGCCAGTCTTCTAGTCTGCACTTGAAAAAAATTTTTTGGTTGGGGGTTGCGGATTTTTTGTGAGTGACGTCATTTAGTGAAGTAGTTTTTGGGTCATTTTGGCTCATGTTACCTGGCCTAGGGCTCAACCGCTAAGCCAAAGTATTTCACTGAAGTTTTTTTTTTGGAAACTAGGCTCAAGCCTGAGTCTTTTGAGCCTTTGATCGACTTTCTAGCGTTTCTGGTTCAAAAGTTACTATCTAAAATAAACAAATTAATTATCTAATTAGCTAATTAGTCAAATATTTTTATTACTTCAGATCATAACTTTTGAACATGAAACTCCAGCAGGTCATCCCAAGACTATCAGAAGACTTGGATTGTAGCCTAGTTTCCAATAAAAACTTCAGCAAAATACTACCATCTAACAGTTTGAGCCCAGGGTCAGGTGAAGTGGGCCAAGGTGGCCTAAAAGTCTTCCACTTATGACGTCCCTCACAAAAAATCTGCACCCCCGAACCAAAAAATTGTTTTTCGAGTGCGAACTAAAAGACTTGCCACGTCTTTTGAGCTTTTGACCAGGTTGGTAGCGCTTACCGGACCAGAGAAATTCCTGTGCAAACCATGTGCGATCAGGTAGTTTTTTCTCGAAAATCCCCGAAAGCGGCCGGACGCCGAAGTGTTAATAAAAGTTTGTTTTAAAAGAATTCTGATAATAAAAAATTACATAATTGATATAAGTATTACACTGTGCAAAGTATTTTCAGACATTGCTAGCTATTAAAAAGAAAAAACTGAGGTGTATTTACTAAACTTTTCATCAACAATTAAAACTATAGAAATCTTTCATTTCTATAATCCTTATGCATTTCAATAAATGCCCAAGTCACTGCATTGCTCACCTCCCTTTCATCAACTGATACAAATTTTCTCTCATGTATTCAAATACAAAATAAAGTTGGTTGTCTTCTCGAATGACTTCCTTAAGCTTGATGACATTCACATGACTGAGCTTTTTCAAAGATCGTACTTCTCGCAAATTGATGCATTCTTCCCAACTATAGAATTTTTTCTTCATTCTAAAAATGGAATAATTACCGATTTTTAATCAAATGCGTACTCAAAAAGACACAAAGCACAAATGCACTTCTACACAGCAACCAAAAATATTCAAAAAAGCAGATAAAGCAGTTTTAGTACAATTCTTACATGACATAAAATCACTATACTTCACTGCTCGAAGCATCACACAAACTTAAATGAATTCGATTCCATGTGTTACCTTAAGCCAGTTTTTGCAAGAGAAAGTCGAAACTTACAAAGCTTTTGCATAAGAAACTACACTTAATATACAGTTTCATGCATAATACAGATGGATCTGGTTAATGGCATTGCTGATTTGCCAACCTTTTTCATAAAAGCGTGATTTCATGCCCCATGTTAGTATCAACTCTACTGCAATATTCCTTTCAATATCAGCATGGGTTAGGCCTGTTTTTTTTTGCTGGGACATTTTGGCCATTTATCTGGTAATAGTATAAAACTTGCTGATACAGGCATTCATTGAGTACTAGACCACTTTTCAGACATTGTGACCAAATTGCCTTAAATTTTTTTTGGTCATTGTAAAAAAATTTGGTCTATGACCAAAAAAAATAGGGTCAAGTTTAACTGTCTTCATACTAGAGTCAGACAGTTCTACTTCAACATCTTCAAATGGGGGCTTGCTTCAGTGGCCTGAAAGTGACATGCTAAGGAGCAAGTGGCAGATTATATTGTCCTAGAATGTTCCAAACACCAGCCTCCTAATGGGCCATTCCATGTCAGGTGACCCAATGGTCTCAACCCCACCATCACCAATTTGCTTCAAATTTGGTATGCAGGTGGTTCTACATAGAAATGCACACATTTCGAATTCGATCGAAATCCGACCAGTAGTTTCGGACACATTGGCCTTTGAAATTTCAAATTTTTGCCAAAAATAGGGGGTACTGCCCAGTTTCTAAATGATACATCTAAGTAACCACTGGGTAGATTTTGATGAAATTAGTGTCAATTTGAAGAAAACTGTCAGAGGATTTCATTTCTGTACTTACTTTTCATGAACATGCATGTTGGGGAGGAATAACCTTTGACCTTATATTTTGAACTTGACTTTGACCTTGTGGATCTTCTGATACAAAAAATCTTTAACATCAAAAATAAACTTGGATACTTATCTCCATAACATACTGAAATTTGGAAAAGGTAATATTTTTACTTTCCATAAGTTGCACTCGAAATTGATGGCATATTAATGAATTTGCAGAAACCCTCTTCAAAATGTGGATTTTACTGCTATACGCAAACTGTGACACGTGTACCAGCCTGCACTCAACTGTGTCTGGTATATTCAACAAGTTTTTCTGCATTTATGTGATTCTAGGTTGCTCTTTAACCTGAGCCATCAATCTTTCCATGTAAACTTCATCGCATGTCATGGTGACATGCCAAACATATCTTGAAAAGAGACGCAAACTGCAGACCCATTCCTCTCAAGAAAGTGACATCACATGATTACATCACAATAGAGGAGGTTGCAAAGTAACTACTCTCCACAAGTAAGACAAGCAAGGAATCTATCAGCAAATTTTTGTTAGGAAATCAATTTCACATAACACTACGCATCGTCAGTCCTAGAATCTGCAAGCAATGATAACAATAGGTGAAATCTTGAAAGGCTAAAACAAGGGCAGAGAAAGCAAAGAAACTCAGTACTAAAATGAATAAATCACAAGGTTGCAGATGCAACATGATTTTCAGTCAGCATTGCTTGCCATTAATGTCTCTTAGAACCAGGTATTACACAGTGACAGCAACAAACCGCCAGGTGGTACATGACTGAAAACAAGTGCCACACTGTGTGGAATTGAATTTGGTGGTTTGCGCAAGCAGGTTTATAAATTATGAGCGCATCTGCATAATGCATGCTTGCTTCTGTGGTATTGGCGGCCTTGTTTAGTATGATTCCGTGTTGTGATGTCACAATACCAGTTTCTTGATAGGAATGGCTATGCAGTTGGCGCGTCAAAATTTTTCTGTTTCGAGGATGTGTTTGGCATGGCATGATGACATGCGATGATGTTTACATGGAAAGGTTGACTGCTTAAGTAAAAGACCAGCTTAGATCAACCAAAATACTATCATCTTCTGTGCGTTCCTGCACTTCTATCATGTGACATGTATGTGATACATGCATTTTGCGTTGAGCCAAGTTCATGCACACAGAAGCAAAGATGTGTCATTGTGCTCATTAGTTTATCTGCTTGCGCAAACCTCCAAATGTGTTTCCATGCAATGTGGCACTTGTTTTTGGTCATGTACCACCTGGTGATTTGTTGCTGTCCAGCCTGTGTAATACATGGTTCTAAGAGGCTTTAACACCTTGGCGTTTGGCTGGTTTTGGCGATTTTCGCAAAAAAAACAACAGTTTTTGGTTGCCTGACCAACGCCCTAGCTCCTCCACCGATTGCGCTAGAGAGCTGTTCAACGGCTCAAACGGATCAGCCAGTCTAGTAGATTGCACTCGAAAAAAACTTTTGGTTTGGGGGTGCAGGTTTTTTGTGAGTGACGTCACAAGTAGAGGACTTTTAGGCCACCTTGGCCCACTTTGCCTGGCCCTGGGCGCCAACCATTAGGTGGCAGTATTTTGCTAAAGTTTTTACTAAAAACGAGGCTACAATTCGAGTCTTTGATACTTTGGATGACCTGCTGGGGTTTCGGGTTCAAAAGTTGTGATGTAAGTTAGTAAAAATATTTGACTAATTAGCTAATTAGTTAATTAATTAATTTGTTTATTTTAGATCATAACTTTTGAACCAGAAACGCTAGAAAGTCGATCAAAGGCTCATAAGACTCGGACTCGAGTCTAGTTTCCAATGAAAACCTCAGTGAAACACTTTGGCCTAGTGGTTGGGCCCTAGGCCAGGCAACATGAGCCAAAATGACCCTAAAACTACTTCACTTATGACGTCAGTCACAAACAATCCACACCCCCAAGCAAAAAATTTTTTGTCAAGTGCAATCTACAAGACTGGCCGATCCGTTTGAGCCGTTGAACAGCTCTCTAACGCAATCGGCGGAGGAGCTAGGGCGTTGGTAAGGCAACCGAAAACTGCTGTTTTTTAGGCCGAAATCAAAGTACGAATATACCGTAGGCCGGCAGCCAACGAGTTAATAGCAAGCAATGCTGACTGAAAATCATGTTGCATCGGCAAACTTGTGATTTATTAATTTTAGTCTTTTAATTTGCTTGCTTTCTCTGCCCTTGTTTTAGCCTGTCAACGTTTCACGTGTTATCAAAGCTTGCAGATTCAAGGACTGACGATGCGTAGTGTAACATGAAATCGATTTTCTATCACTAATTTACTGATAGATTTCCTGCTTGCGTCACTCATGGGGAGTGGTTACTTTGCAACCTCGTTTATCATGGTTCCATGCTGTCACATCATAATACCACTTTCTTGAGAGGAATGGGTCTGTAATTGGCGCGTCTCTTTTCCAGAAGTGTTTGGTGTGGCATTATGACATGCGATGAAGTTTACATGGAAAGGTTGATGGCTCAAGTTAAAGAGCAGCCTAAAATCAAACAAATGCAGTAACACTTGTTGAATATACCAGACACAGTTGAGTGCAGGCTGGTACACGTGTCACAGTTTGCGTAGAAGAAAAATTCACATTTTGAGAAGGGGTTTTATGCAAATTTATTAATATCCCAACAACTTTGAGTGTAAATTACAGATAAACTAAAAATATTACCTTTTCCAAATTTTAGTATGTTATGGAGATAGTGTCCAAGTTTATTTTTTGATGTTAAAATTTTTTTTGTATTAGAAGATCCACAAGGTCGAAGTCAAGTTCAAAACAAAAGGTCAAAGATCATTTTTATAGCATTTAGAAATTGGATTCATTTTCAACAAAAACTTGAAATTTCAACGCCCAGTATCTCTGAAATTACTGGTCGGATTTTGATGAAATTTGAAATGTGTGCATTTCTATGTACAACCTACCTGCATACCAAATTTAAAGCAAATTGGCGATGGTGGTGCTAAAAAGTGTAAAAATTTTGGGTTATTTGTCATGGAATGATCCTAATGTGGCATACTGTTCAGCAGTTTTAGGTGATGAAACAGAAAACTGGTTGCTCAATGAATGCCCTGAAGTCTAACTTCTTGGCTGAGTAGTATGTGAAAAGATTGACTCAAAAGAACATGACAACAATGTTGCATACAGTACTAAAATTTTCCCTACTTACATTTTTATAGCAACTAGTTCATTAGTTGCTTTTGTGCGATACAAGTGTACTGATCCAAATGTTCCATCACCAAGTTTTTTAACGAACTCAAACCGTGACAAACCATTGTGATTTGATGTGGGTCGTTGACCGAATTTTCCTTGACCACCATGGAGTTCATTGCTGCCTGCATGCATCATTAAATTCTGACAAAAATGTAGTGAATTTCCTTAAAATGATGCCTCATTTCAGATAAAGCTTTACATCATTCAAAACTATCTGAGTTACAAGTATCCAATATGTTAGCATTGGCAGTTATAAAAATTCCTGAAAAAGACAAAATGCATAATTTAATCTGTGTTTCGAACTTCATAACCTGGCATTCTAACAAGGTTGTTGAAAAATAGGCTACAGCTAACACCTGCCTCAAATATGGTTCTATTTCATTCAGAAATGTTCCAAACTCAATGAAAATCAGACAAAATGACCATAAGGTCAATTACAGTTAAGCACACAGTTCACACAGAAAGCCTGCACTACAATGATAAAGACACAACTTACTAATTGCTAAGTATGTCCAACCTAAATGGCTTACTGAGCCAAAAATTATGTCATCATCTTAAGCAGGGTCGCACAATTTGGGTGAAAAAAAGCATGTATGTTTGCTTGGCAGTTCTGGCGGGGGATCCTTGTTCACTTAAAATAACTTCGCAGTGTTCCGCAAAAAAAAAAAAGTTTGGGAACTACTGTCAAAATTTTTTGAAATGTTAGCTCATAAATCCTGATTTCTGAAGTTTGTCAAAATAAATTAAGGCATAGAATACATTATATTTTTGATAATGAAGCAGAAAACAAGATTCAAAAATTTTGAAAACATTGGTTATCAGTGTCAGCTATAGGTTCATGAATGGCCAATATATCAGTATCAGCCCCAAAAAAGCCATATCAGTCGATCTGTAATCTATACGAGTTACTATGATAAACTATATGAGCTGCTATGATGGAGTTTTCACCTGTTTGCATAATTAGTCACTTCGCCTAAATCGTTACTTTTTTCTAATCCCCTTGAGGTGATGAATTTAACAAATTATACTGTATATAATTTTTCAGAAAGCTCAATGAGCCGCATGCAGCTTGTGAGCCACAGTTTGGCCACCTCTGACATAGATCAACTTGTATTGATTCAGCCTACTAACATCAGTTCACATTCAACGTGTAAACAGTTGCATCGCTGTAGTGTATCATGCTACCGCCTGGTACGCAAAAGAAGCATTTCATTATAATTCAACAAATCATGATAACCCTTGTTTCAGAATTTAATGATTCCAGTATATGTTGTAGCAGAGCAAAAACGAATCACAACAAAAAAGAATCACCAAATAGGATCAGTGGTTTTTAAGATATCGCCTTTTGAAATTTTGGCCCCTACTAGCTGGCGGTCTTTACCCACTTAAACATAATTACAATTTTTTGCTTATACTCAGGGTTAAAAGTTAAGTGTTGATTCCACCATTTTTCATAGAGCAGAATTAAAAAATGAAGCCTATTTTCAGCTACAGACAGTAGTTAGTTAGTTGTAAGGCTTTTTACTATTTTGGGAGAGGCAAAAACAATTTGAAGTAAAACTACAAATAACAACAGGTAGGTACAGGGAGGTAAAAACAAATAATAACTATTTCAAAAAGTTGTCTATTTTTAGAAAACACACTTGTACAAGCACTGGAAATCATACTTTCAAATTGTGCATATTAAGATATATAGTATATTATTCGCAAACTTATTAGAATATTATTATTTCAGTATACAGACAGGAACAGTTTCAGGTGAAGTCTAAATTTCCCCACAGCATATTTAAAGCATCATTTAGCTGCCAGCACTCAAAGGGCAGTATTCGAAATATTACCCAAAGTTTTTCTTTGAAATTACACAGATATTATAACACAGAACACACAAGAAAGGATTTCAATTGCAGTTGCATATTATTTCTTGCATAATGAGTCAAAACATCTTTGAATCTTCTGTTGCTCAATATTGGAAATAGTGAATTTTATATTAACAGCACAACTTGCAGTGTCTAAGTTGGGTTGTGGAACTTTATACAGAATATGTGCCAAAGAAACCTAACACTTATTTTGACATGCTGGCCAGCGGAATGTTGTTGATGCATAGGTTGGAAGATGAAAATTGACATATGTCACATTCCTTCAAAGAGGTTTCATTGACAATACCTATCCACCACTGATATCATATATGCATGGTACATAGGACATAAGATTGCCACATCAGAAATGCACATTGCACGAATAGCACTGGGAAAGCTATGAATACCACAACTAGTTTCAACTGAAACTCGTTTAAATTTTGAAATGCCAACATTATCAGATGTGAAGTGGTGAAATGACCTGGTGCAATATCTGCAAGAGCATGCATTTCCTCCAGAAAAGATTTAGCCAGTGCAAGTTCTTCTTTTGGACTGCTAATATGTCTGTGATGCCACTGACACTTTGTTTGCAAAATGAGTAAACTGTTTGTACAGACAACAGTTGATCATTTTATCTATTGGTCACATTAAACTCTCTCATGAAGTAGCAGTTGCATCACAGACACATTCTGCAATCACAAAGAAAAACTTGCACTGTCTAAATCTTTTTTGGAGGAAAGGCATCCTTTGCAAATACTGTACCATGTTCCAGGTCAGTTCACCACTTTGCATGTGATAATGTTGGCAATTTATACGAGTTTCAGTTGAAACTAGTGTTTGTGGTATTCATAAATTTTCCAGTGCTATTCTTGAAATGTGCATTTCTAATGTGGCAATCATGCCATATGTTTATGCATATACAATGATCAATAGTGGATAGGTATTGTCGATGAAATCTGTTTAAATGAAGGGGACATATACGTCAATTTTCTTCATCCAACCGGTCCATCAACAACATTTTACTGGTTGTCTTGTGAAGATAAATGTTGGGTTCCTTCGGCACATATTTTGTGCAAAGTTCCACAACCCAACTTGGCTGCTGCTGGAATTCGTGCTGCTAACATAAAATACACTATTTCCAATATTGAGCAACAGAAGATTCAGAGATGTTTTGACACATTACATAAGAAACAACATGCAACTAGAATTGGAATCCTCTCTTGTGTATTTTGTGCTTTATATCTGCATATTTTAAAGGAGAAACTTTGGGTGACATTTGGACTACTCCCCTCAATGACAAACACCGGTGGCTAAATGGAGCTAAAATATGCTGTGATTATTTTAGACTTCACCTGAAACTGTTCTTGTCTGTATACTGGATTACCAGTATTCTAATTTGTTTGCGAATGATGTACTATATATTTTAACATGCACAATTTCAAAACATTATTTCCAGTGTTTGTACAATCGTGTTTTTTAAAAAAAGACAACTGTTTGAAATAGTTATTATGCACCCTAGCCATTCCAATTACAACTTTTTGTCATTTATCTTGATTCAAGCCAGTTAATTAATAAATATGATGCAATTAGATATGGCAAATAATGCTGGCATTCACTCTGAAACATTTTGTTATTATCATGTAGTTTTCCAGATTAAGTGTGTATTTGAAAATAAATTTATACATGCATATTTGAATTAAAAAGCTTGCACTACAATAATTGCATATAACTCAAAAAATCAACTTAACCACTAAATTTCAGAATTTGTTGATTCAAGTTGCTTATTATATATTGCAGAGGAGCAAATATGAGTCACATGAAAAATATCAATGGAAATGAGATAAGTGGTTTTCAAACATTAGCTTTTGAAATTGGCTACTACCAAGTGGTGCTTTTCACCCACTTACACAAATTTTCCAGTTTGACTTACACAGGCAAAAAGATGGGTGGAAGGTTGTTTCTATCATTTTTCATGGTCCTGAGCTCAAAGATGAAACCCATCTTTGGCCTTGCATGTCATATGCTAATATTGTTATATTGTTTTTTAATCATGTGCAGCCAATCCGATTTACCTTTTGTTAAGCAGTAATGCCGTAACAAACACAAAACTATCTAATCAGTAATGTTACATCACAAGGCAAGCGTCATAATAACTTTAAATACTGCAATAGTCGGAGTGGCTGTCTTGATTTTTTTACATAAAGTGAAATAGTATTATGCAAAAAAATTCAAGTCTCATCTAAAATGAACCATCACAAGAAAGCACATTCAAAGAATTACCAAATACCAAAAAAATTTGGAGGGTATCATGTTTTCCACATAGGAATTTTGGGGTTGTTTTTACCTCCACCAAAATAATAAAAAGCCTTGAACTAATAAACTACTGCCTGTAGCTGAAAATGGGCTCATTTTTTAATTCTGCACTGTGAAAAGTGGTGCAATCAATACTTTACTTAACTTTTAACCTTTACCCACTTTACACTACATTGTTATCAGATTTGCGTTGGATTGGGAATCCCACAAATCACTCAAGCACGACCATGAGCGTCTCACCGAGCCGCTTGAGCATGCATTTTTTCAACCATATGCAATTCAGTGAATCCAACTAGCGGAGGTAGATTGGGAATCCGATAACAAGGGATTCAAGCAAAAAAGAGGTTGGGTGGTTTGTATTAAGTCTTGGACAACCTTTTCTGTACCTGTTTGATGCTGAAACCACTACCAGGGAACAGATTAGCCTATTCAAGCTAATCTTTAGCAAGAATGATGGATTAATATATTTAATACTTTTGCCAGTAGGCTAACTACACCTAGTTAGGGAAACAATCAGCAAAACTAAATCGGTTAAGCAAACTGAAAGAATATTTGGTAGGTTACAAGACATCAGATATTGGACTGATGGACTATTACCCCAATACTGGATAACAGGTTTTCATTACACCTTGGTATAGTAGAATGATTCAACCTATGAGCAAAATGTGCAATATTGGAAGTGGATGACTTCAATATAGGCTACATTTTGAACTTTGTATGCCAGTCATGTGGCTATGATTTCCTCAGTTTATAAAAGAACACATGGAGTAGCATAAAATGTGCCATAAAATTTTGTGAAATAGGTTATAACTGCAATTCGGTGAAGCACCTACTGCTTGTAGAACCTACTGCTCATGGATTATGACTTACAAAGTGCTGTGAATCTTCATATTTGACACTCTTGCATTGTACTGCAGAGAATAGACTGGTTAATGACTGAAATCAACAAAGGGCTTTGCAGTGTAAAAACAAACTCCCTTTTCCTGCCCTGTGGAAACTGTTCAAATTCTATTAGTCACTTGAACAGTGCAATTACGATGTGACGCGGTTTTCATGACCTCATCGCCCAGCAGTTCTCTAAGATTTTCTCTGCTGGCTGTTATTTTTCGGACTACGTTAAATAAAATCATGTCTCGGCAATTTCAACTACACCTGCGAAAAGGACCTTTCTGTAGTGGAATCAGCTTACACCTTTTCATTTTAACCTATTCCCCAGCTTTCGCAATACCGTAGGCCAATTGCACGAAGCAAATCTTCGAATTCCTTGCAGTATAAAAATGCCCCAATATCAAGTTTGCAAGTGCGTTCACAAAGGTAAGCCACAGGCGACGAATCACTCATGCGTCAATCCAATAACAGCGCAGTGTAAAGTGGGTACTTGAGGATAAGTCAAAAATTGCAAATTTATTTAAGTGGGAAAAGAGCGCTAATGGTGGCCAAAATTGCAAAAGGCAATATCTTGAAAACCACTGATCTGATTTTGATGATTCTTTTTTTTTGTTTTAATTCATTTTTACTCTTCTATTACATATACGGGAATCATTAGATTCCAAAACATACTGGTTACATTGTTTTTTTCATAAATTTGTTAAAGTATCATGAAATGCTTCAAAAACGAGATACTGAAGGAGTGCAAAACCAATAGAAGCGGAAAATCTCCACCATGAAGTGGCGAATTCTCGCACCGAATCCTTGCTTAACCCACTTCTAAAATTTGTGTTTTGTGGGCACTATTAAATGTACAACGAATGTTGCTACCTCAAGAGTTTTATATATATTTAAGTAATATATGGATTGCTTAAATAAAGCTTCGCAACAAACACCGGCATTTGGAGAACCTCAACAGTCTTTAATGACTAACCAAATAGTAGTTAGTAGACAATTTAGAGACTTCTAGACACCAAACTAAAGATATCCTTTGGATAATAAATTTAAATAATCTAACGCAAGTATTACGGCCAGATTATACGTAACTTGCACAGCAGGGATGAACAATTCCTAGTCTCAAGTCTCGTAATTACGGCAGGCCGGCGGCTCCTGCATAGTACAGGGTGACCCAAAAAGATGCGTACCCATATTTTGTTCGATAAAAAACCCATTTTTTAACGAATGTCTTTTCTGTTGCAGGACGGGATAGGTGAACCTATGGATGATCGTTTGCAGCTATAGTTGCCCCAAAAATGTCTTGGACAAATCAGCAGAAGATATTCTCCCTGGAGACCTATTTTGCAACAAAATCATACCAGAGTGTACAGATTCAGTTTCGAAAACGTTTCCATTGTCGCAACTTTCCAACAAAATCAACGATTGTTAGTTGGGTTACGAAGTTCAGAGAGCATGGGACTGTAGTGAACTTATGTTCTAAAGCCACAGGGGGAACTTATTCAGGCAGGAGAAAGA
>Ga0210059_1001680_pt1 | contig 33769 bp, 18 predicted proteins | sample Ectturendosymbi2_FD_188042 | JGI IMG/M metagenome (GOLD analysis project Ga0210059, IMG submission 188042) | Ecteinascidia turbinata endosymbiont from Florida, USA - Sample 2 (SPAdes) (version 2) | ecosystem: Host-associated > Tunicates > Ascidians > Unclassified | place: Key West, Florida... | reverse complement strand
AGTTTGTGCAATTTGCATTACGAACACAATTGTGTGTATTGAGTGCGCACTCATCAATATCAGTGCATGTTGTTCCATTTCCTGTGAAGCCTGTGTTGCACTGACACGTGAAACTTCCATTAGTGTTTGTGCAGTTTGCATTACGATCACAAATGTGTGTACTGAGTGCACACTCGTCAATATCGTTGCATGATCTTCCATTTCCAGTGAAGCCTGTGTTGCACTGACACGCGAAACTTTCAATGGTGTTTGTGCAGTTTGCATTACGATCACAATTGTGTGTATTGAGTGCACACTCATCAATATCAGTACATGTTGTTCCATTTCCAGTGAAGCCTGTGTTGCACTGACACGTGAAACTTTCATTGGTGTTTGTGCAGTTTGCATTACGATCACAAATGTGTGTATTTTGTGCACACTCATCAAAATCAGTGCATGTTGTTCCATTTCCAGTGAAGCCTGTGTTACAGTGACATGTGAAACCTCCATTGGTGTTTGTGCAGTTTGCATTACGATCACAATTGCGTGGATTGAGCGCACACTCATCAATATCAGTGCATGTTGTTCCATTTCCAGTGAAGCCTGTGTTACAGCGACATGTGAAACTTCCATTGGTGTTTGTGCAGTTTGCATTAAGATCACAAATGTGTGAATTGCGTGCACACTCATCAATATCAGTGCATGTTGTTCCATTTCCAGTGAAGCCTGTGTTGCACTGGCACGTGAAACTTCCACTGGTGTTTGTGCAGTTTGCATTAGGATCACAATTGTGTGTATTGAGTGCGCACTCATCAATATCAGTGCATGTTGTTCCATTTCCAGTGAAGCCTGTGTTGCACTGACACGTGAAACTTCCACTGGTGTTTGTGCAGTTTGCATTACGATCACAAATGTGTGTATTGTGTGCACACTCATCAATATCAGTGCATGCTGTTCCATTTCCAGTGAAGCCTGTGTTGCACTGACACGTGAAACTTCCATTGATGTTTGTGCAGTTTGCATTACGATCACAATTGTGTGTACTGAGTGCACACTCGTCAATATCTTTGCATGATCTTCCATTTCCAGTGAAGCCTGTGTTGCACTGACACGCGAAACTTCCAATGGTGTTTGTGCAGTTTGCATTACGATCACAATTGTGTGTATTGAGTGCACACTCATCAATATCAGTACATGTTTTTCCATTTCCAGTGAAGCCTGTGTTGCACTGACACGTGAAACTTCCATCGGTGTTTGTGCAGTTTTCATTACGATCACAATTGTGTGTATTCAGTGCACACTCATCAATATCAGTACATGTTGTTCCATTTCCAGTGAAGCCTGTGTTGCACTGACACGTGAAACTTCCACTGGTGTTTGTGCAGTTTGCATTACGATCACAATTGTGTGTACTGAATGCACACTCGTCAATATCGTTGCATGATCTTCCATTTCCATTGAAGCCTGTGTTGCACTGACACGCGAAACTTCCAATGGTGTTTGTGCAGTTTGCATTACGATCACAATTGTGTGTATTGAGTGCACACTCATCAATATCAGTACATGTTGTTCCATTTCCTGTGAAGCCTGTGTTGCACTGACACGTGAAACTTCCATTGGTGTTTGTGCAGTTTGCATTACGATCACAATTGTGTGTATTCAGTGCACACTCATCAATATCAGTACATGTTGTTCCATTTCCAGTGAAGCCTGTGTTGCACTGACACGTGAAACTTCCATTGGTGTTTGTGCAGTTTGCATTAAGATCACAATTGTGTGTATTTTGTGCACACTCATCAATATCAGTGCATGTTATTCCATTTCCAGTGAAGCCTGTGTTGCACTGGCACGTGAGACTTCCATTGGTGTTTGTGCAGATTGCATTGCGATCACAATTGTGTGTGTTGAGTGCACACTCAACAATATCAGTGCATGTTGTTCCGTTTCCAGTGAAGCCTGTGTTACAGTGACAGGTGAAACTTCCGTTGGTGTTTCTGCAGTTTGCATTAAGATCACAATTGTATGAATTGAGTGCACACTCATCAATATCAGTGCATGTTGTTCCATTTCCAGTGAAGCCTGTGTTGCACTGGCATGTGAAACTTCCAATGAAGTTTGTGCAATTTGCATTACGAACACAATTGTGTGTATTGAGTGCGCACTCATCAATATCAGTGCATGTTGTTCCATTTCCTGTGAAGCCTGTGTTGCACTGACACGTGAAACTTCCATTAGTGTTTGTGCAGTTTGCATTACGATCACAAATGTGTGTACTGAGTGCACACTCGTCAATATCGTTGCATGATCTTCCATTTCCAGTGAAGCCTGTGTTGCACTGACACGCGAAACTTTCAATGGTGTTTGTGCAGTTTGCATTACGATCACAATTGTGTGTATTGAGTGCACACTCATCAATATCAGTACATGTTGTTCCATTTCCAGTGAAGCCTGTGTTGCACTGACACGTGAAACTTTCATTGGTGTTTGTGCAGTTTGCATTACGATCACAAATGTGTGTATTTTGTGCACACTCATCAAAATCAGTGCATGTTGTTCCATTTCCAGTGAAGCCTGTGTTACAGTGACATGTGAAACCTCCATTGGTGTTTGTGCAGTTTGCATTACGATCACAATTGCGTGGATTGAGCGCACACTCATCAATATCAGTGCATGTTGTTCCATTTCCAGTGAAGCCTGTGTTACAGCGACATGTGAAACTTCCATTGGTGTTTGTGCAGTTTGCATTAAGATCACAAATGTGTGAATTGCGTGCACACTCATCAATATCAGTGCATGTTGTTCCATTTCCAGTGAAGCCTGTGTTGCACTGGCACGTGAAACTTCCACTGGTGTTTGTGCAGTTTGCATTAGGATCACAATTGTGTGTATTGAGTGCGCACTCATCAATATCAGTGCATGTTGTTCCATTTCCAGTGAAGCCTGTGTTGCACTGACACGTGAAACTTCCACTGGTGTTTGTGCAGTTTGCATTACGATCACAAATGTGTGTATTGTGTGCACACTCATCAATATCAGTGCATGCTGTTCCATTTCCAGTGAAGCCTGTGTTGCACTGACACGTGAAACTTCCATTGATGTTTGTGCAGTTTGCATTACGATCACAATTGTGTGTACTGAGTGCACACTCGTCAATATCTTTGCATGATCTTCCATTTCCAGTGAAGCCTGTGTTGCACTGACACGCGAAACTTCCAATGGTGTTTGTGCAGTTTGCATTACGATCACAATTGTGTGTATTGAGTGCACACTCATCAATATCAGTACATGTTTTTCCATTTCCAGTGAAGCCTGTGTTGCACTGACACGTGAAACTTCCATCGGTGTTTGTGCAGTTTTCATTACGATCACAATTGTGTGTATTCAGTGCACACTCATCAATATCAGTACATGTTGTTCCATTTCCAGTGAAGCCTGTGTTGCACTGACACGTGAAACTTCCACTGGTGTTTGTGCAGTTTGCATTACGATCACAATTGTGTGTACTGAATGCACACTCGTCAATATCGTTGCATGATCTTCCATTTCCATTGAAGCCTGTGTTGCACTGACACGCGAAACTTCCAATGGTGTTTGTGCAGTTTGCATTACGATCACAATTGTGTGTATTGAGTGCACACTCATCAATATCAGTACATGTTGTTCCATTTCCTGTGAAGCCTGTGTTGCACTGACACGTGAAACTTCCATTGGTGTTTGTGCAGTTTGCATTACGATCACAATTGTGTGTATTCAGTGCACACTCATCAATATCAGTACATGTTGTTCCATTTCCAGTGAAGCCTGTGTTGCACTGACACGTGAAACTTCCATTGGTGTTTGTGCAGTTTGCATTACGATCACAATTGTGTGTATTTTGTGCACACTCATCAACATCAGTGCATGTTATTCCATTTCCAGTGAAGCCTGTGTTGCACTGGCACGTGAGACTTCCATTGGTGTTTGTGCAGATTGCATTAAGATCACAATTGTGTGTATTTTGTGCACACTCATCAATATCAGTGCATGTTGTTCCATTTCCAGTGAAGCCTGTGTTACAGTGACATGTGAAACTTCCATTGGTGTTTGTGCAGTTTGTATTACGATCACAATTGTTTGTATTGAGTGCACACTCATCAATATCAGTACATGTTGTTCCATTTCCAGTGAAGCCTGTGTTGCACTGACACGTGAATCTTCCTTTGATGTTTGTGCAGTTTGCATTAGGATCACAATTGTGTGTACTGAGTGCACACTCATCAATATCAGTGCATGTTGTTCCATTTCCAGTGAAGCCTGTGTTGCACTGGCACGTGAAACTTCCATTGATGTTGGTGCAGTTTGCATTACGATCACAATTGTGTGTACTGAGTGCACACTCATCAATATCGTTGCATGATGTTCCATTTCCAGTGAAGCCTGTGTTGCACTGACACGCGAAACTTCCAATGGTGTTTGTGCAGTTTGCATTACGGTCACAATTGTGTGAATTGAATACGCACTCATCAATATCAGTGCAAATTGTTCCATTCCCAGTAAATCCTGTGTTGCACTGACATGTGAAACTTCCATTGGTGTTTGTGCAGTTTGCATTAGGATCACAATTGTGTGTATTGAGTGCACACTCATCAATATCAGTACATGTTGTTCCATTTCCAGTGAAGCCTGTGTTGCACTGACATGTGAAACTTCCATTGGTGTTTGTGCAGTTTGCATTGCGATCACAATTGTGTGTATTTTGTGCACACTCATCAATATCAGTGCATGTTGTTCCATTTCCAGTGAAGCCTGTGTTGCACTGACACAAGAAACTTCCGTTGGTGTTTGTGCAGTTTGCATTAGTCTCACAATAGTCTGTCTTCAGTTCGCACTCATCAATATCGTTGCATATTGTTCCATTTCCAGAGAATCCCGTATTGCAATGACACGTGAAACTTCCAATAGTGTTAGTGCATATTGCGTTGTTGTGGCAGTTGTTTCCATCTGCACATTCGTTTTGATCTGTGCAAATTTCTGTTGTTGTAATTGGCCAGTCCATGTATTTGAAATTCTGATAATTTCTGAAATTACCTGCAATGTGTGATGAAGCTGCTCTGAAACTGTTGTTTGCTTGTCTTGTGATTCCGTTGATGCTGATGTTTGCTTCCGCAAGAATTTGCGTTGTTATGCTGAACTGCAAAGTGCTTAATTTTATTTTCCGTTTTCAACCGAGGTATGTTCTTGATATTATTCGAACAAGAGCAGATGATGCTTAGCCAGTAGGCTGATTATGTACTCAACATTTCCTATATCTCTAGAATCCTTTTTTCCATTCTTTGTGGGTGCAGTTTTTCTTTCGATAGACAGTGTATATTATAGTCCTGTTTTCAAAATTTTGGAATTTGAATTTGAATTTTCTTTTAGTGGCACGGTGTTTCAAATTGTGTTTGTAATGGCTTTACCTGGATTGGACAGTCGTAGATGAAACGTCCGACTTCTATTCCGACTCCGGGATTTCCAAAAACCCGTCTCAGACCTTTCAAAAATTTCCGATTTCGACTCCAACTCCACGTCATTTAACACAACCTGAATGATGTTTTGCTCCCAACAGGTTAGTAGCAGCTAGCAATCATAGCAAGAATTCTCTGTTTGAATAAAAGTTTCAGGTCAAGTTGTACCATTCCAACAACACGTGCTAGGATTTGTAATTTAGTAGTGCGCTATATGAAATGAATAATTTACCGGAATGGGAGTCGGATAAAAACAATCCGACTGCTCGTGTTCTTAGGAATTCGACTCAGACTCCACCCAAAAATCCGACTCACCGTGACTCCTACTCCGCAACTACGGTGATAACCGAGGGTGTTTGTGTCTGAGCTTTACTTTTTTGTTCCTCTCAAATTGTAGTTTTAGGCACTGCACATCCACATGTTCTGTTGAAATATCTGATGGACTTTTTGACTGTTATTTTCTTTGATATGCCGAAAAGCGCATTTTTTCCTAAATGCAGGTTTTGAAAATTTGCAATTATATTTTGTATCTCGTTTGCGCTAAAATGAGCCTTCATCGTGGAAATACATTAACTGTGTAACAAAAGTCCCGCTTACTCCAAAATTTGGGCGCAGAAGTTATGATCGGCCTCAACTTCTCAACGGATCGGGCTAAAAAGCCAGTGAAAACATCCCTGGATACCGGAGGAAGCCAGGAATCCAATGAACGTGACAAAAATTCACCTTCACCTTTGAAATTTTTCAGAAAAAGCCATACTTGTGCATTTGCTCTACTAATGTTTTGGAAATTTTCAGAGAAAGTCCAAAAACTCGTTCAGGGGATTTCGTTTAGCCTTTTTTCCCTTTCGCGATTTTTCCCTTATGCCGATGTCTGAAGAACCCCAGAATACCAAGTACTCAAAAAAGTTGGTTCGGGCTGTTTTGGGAAGAGGAAAGTAGGGGGAAGGAAGTGTAGGTTGGGTCGAGTGAGCTCCAGATCATGTTTTGGGGTCTTGAGAACAGATACAGGGGTTAGTCACTTGCTTTGTGTCTCAAAATGTTCTTTGAGCTATTCTGAAACTTTAGAGACCTTGATTATCCTACTAGGGTTAAGGGGTTGGGGAGTTAAGGGGAAAAATAACCCAGAAAATATCTTGGACCCTTGTGGATGTTTTGATTTTCTTCAAGAATAAAATTTTCCTATCAATATTTCAGATTGAAGGTTGATGGGGTGTTGCAAGACACCCAAATACACCTTTTCTGCAACCTTAGTGGGGCTCGTGGGTACCGACAGGGAGAAAACTGGCTGGAACCTCCAAAAATCCTCGAAATCCGTGGTTTTTGCCCCTTTAAACCTCCCATGAAATATTTCAACTTTGGGGATCATCATTGCAAAGGTAAGGTTTTCACCGACATTTGTATGTAGAAAGTTTGTTTGCAACGTGTTTGGTTTGAGCTCTGTGGCTGTTTGAATGGACGCAACTTGTTTTCCTAGATTACCCGAAAAAAAGTTTCCTCCCCAAAACGACGTCACAATGATGTCACAGGTGGGCTCAACTTTACTCCAAAAATGCGGCGCGGTCTCCCGGACACAATGATGCCTTCATTGACTCCCTAGCTCAATCCATCCACACGTTATGGTCGATCATAGCTTCTGCGCCAAATTTTGGGATTCGCTGGACTTAAAGGGGGAATATTCAAGGAACGTCGCTCCACAGGTGAAAAAAGAAGGAAGCTATGACAACTATTTGGTAGGAAATAAATTTCAGGTAGCACTACGCATCGTTATTCCTTACATCTTACTTAAACAGAATAGTGTTTGATAGCAAAAATATATCAAAATCTTTTCCTGCGTTCCAAAAAAAAGGGATTCAGGCGGATATCAGACGAGGTCCCCATGATACGTTCGGCAAGGTTACTATAACCCAGAGTTGATCACTCAGCCTGTGTGGATTCCCGCCGGTATATGCGATTTTTGCCGTAACAGGAACACGAATCGGAATTTCGAATGAAAACCGGTCCTGGAGCAGAAGTGAAGTTTTCAGTTTTTGCATGAACGAAATATTAGCTTTTACTTTAACTTGTTTTTTTTTCAAAAGCCTGTTATCAGATGGAAAAAGCGAACAATTCATGGTAGGCTGGGGCTGTTGAAGATGAGGGAGAGTGACAGACTGGCGGGCGCAGAACCAGTGATCAACTGCTGTATCACAACAATAGTTGTTTTTGATTTTGTGGATACACTGTATCTTGTTTAAAGCGCTATTCACAATTTGTTATATTTAGTGAAATGCACAAGACAACAGTGTATCTTAAAATGCAACAGTAGTAGTGCTGTTACAGCCAAGTTAGTAGAAATGCAATTTGCTTCAAGTTATTCCTAAACATGCCAGTATTATCTGCAAGTTCACAAAATGATAGGGAAAAAATTTGATTGTGTGATAAAACTGGTATGAAGTGTTTTCAATGCGGTCTATAGGACTTTATTTTGGCAGGATAACAAATGAAAAGATAATTAGCAATTGTTTCGTTTGCTTGTGCTCCAGGCACAAAGAGTTAAATGAAAAACTTAAACAAGACTTGGTTCAGACATGAGCTGAAGGAGCTGAACGAGATTCGGTTCAGATGAGAACAAATATGGTTCAATATCTTGGTTTCAAGTTTGGCACGCCTAGTGTCTATTGTACCTCGTATGGCAAAGCTGTGCTAGGGCTATTTCACCTTTAGTCAAATGCAATTGGTTGAAGTGGTCACATGACAAGGATAATACACAAAGACACAACGGGTTATGGCTTTGGATTAGAGTTTACAGTTTTGTTAGAATATAGCCTACCGTTCACGCAATGAAGACAAGAAGCCACTAACAGCTTCCCAACACTGAAACCAGGACAACACACGTCAATTGGACAGTCATTACAGACGTCACGGTTAACTAAACAGGTCAACCCAACAACGAAAACAATGATTACACCAAACTATTCCTAAGCTGTAATGACGATGATTCCAAATATGGAAGTGGGATACAATACTACCATACAACTGGGTACCGAAAAATGCAAACATGGGGATTTAATAATTTCGTGTCTAATTGGGTATTGCGCGCGTCCGTTCGAAGGTAGTATTTTCTAAGAATTTTGAAAGGTGGAAAACTGTGTTTTTGTTTGTTTCACACTTTCGTTTTTCACGAGTTGAAGCATATCAAAGCTACTGCAATGCTTTGGTAAACCGCAAAAAAATATTTTTGAAATTGAATGAGTTCAGTAAGTCTGCTGGATTGATACTGAGAAAAGACAAAGTAGGTAAACAGTGTAAAAATGTCAGATTTAATGGGTGTTTCAAAAATCTGAAATGACATTAGAAGCAGTAAATTTTGAAGAAAATAACAGCAGCAGATTTGCACCTCGCGGAAATTAGTTTTTCTCGCACCGTACATAGTCTCACAAAACACGCCTAGAGGGTGTTCTCATCATGTGAGCGCAAAACGTTCGTGCTTCATTTACTTTGGCATTTTGACGCCTGGCCGCTTTTGTTCCCCATTCGATGTTGACTGTCTATCATCCAGTGGTGTTTATTAAGGGAGGGGAACGAGCACTTGCCTCGGGCCCCTCGTTTTTGGGCCCCCCTCGAGGTGTTTCGCATGTAAATTGCCCTCATTTTTGGTGAAAAACTTATTATCCGCTCACATAATATTTTCCGAACCTCATTATATTTAAGTATGCTTCTCTGTTTCAAAGGGACCCTCAACAGGGACTGCAATGTGTAAGTACTATGCTTTCAAAAGGCCCCCCAATAGCAACTGTAGTGTGTAAGTACTACGCTTTCAAAGGGGCCAAACAGCAACTGTAAGGTATAAGATACACGTACTTTGCTTTCAAAAGGGCCCCCAACAGAAACTGTAATGTGCAAGTACGTTCCAGTCGATGGGGAAAAAACGCAACTGTAATGCATAAGCACTTTTCCTTCAAAGGGGCCCCCAGTAACAACTGCACGTGTAGGTACTCTGTTTTCAAAGTGCCCCCCAACCGCCACTGCAATTTGCAGGTACTCTGCTTTCACAAGGCCCCGACCAGCGTCTCTAACGTGTAAATAAGGAAACGTTTCAAAACAACCTCAATACCTTTCGAAACGACTGTAGGTTAAAATATGTTTCAAAAAATTCTGAAAAGACCTTATCAATTAAGAGCAAAAATATAAGCCAAATGATAGATTTTTCCACAGTCATAGGATGAAGTTTCTCATAACATATTGTGGACGACGGTGAAAAAGGGGCCCAAGCTTAGAGTGTATGTAGTGCATATGAAACCTCACAAGTTTTTTTAAAGATAAACCCGTTTTGTAATCCATTAATCTTTATCAAAAACAGTTTGTATTTTTGATTATGTCTATTGTAAATTGTAAACTAATACTATTTGTTTAATACGGCATTTTTTAGTCAAAGAACACTGGTAAGGTTTTACAAACACCACACACGGCTCGCCAAAGATTCCCGCTAAATGTTCCTGGAAAACTAACACTAAACCTAACCACTATTCAAAACTTTAACACTAAAGCTAGCTCTAACCCCATGCTCTAACCATAACCCCTAATGCGGTATAGAGAAGTGCTTAACGCCGCGGTCCGCATATCTCCTTCCTACGCTTGATCAAAAGGACTTGTCACGGTTGGCTGAGTACGATGACGTCATCATAGGGTCCCTTTTCAACCTTGCTTCGGGCCCCCCAACTCTAAGTCCTCCACCGCTATCACCCAACGCAAGTTATTCTTTGGAAATAAACGTAGCTTTATTATCGGTCATCCGTTAGCAAGAAACAATACAAAGCAAATCACACTGACCTCGGCAATGGGAGATTTTAGCTTTTAATTGTGTTTGAAAAGACTTTAGACCTAAACATGGTTTGTGAAAATCGAAAAGCCTAAACAAAAAAATGTGCTTGGCTTGATTCGCAACTTTTGACAAAGGTTCCAACAATTATTTTGTTCAGTAAGTTGGCTATTGTTACCGACTCTTGATGTTTTTCTTGTTTAACAAATCTTATTAACAATGGATAACTTTGGACACTCTTTGTGAGTTACCACAAGAGCATGAAGTTTTAAAATGTTTGAAACTGATAAATGCTTGGCAACAATATCTCACATGTAGTATTTCAAACGTGGAATTAAGAGAGGGTTCACCATTGATAAACTACCAAAGATATTTTAGAAGAAACCAAAGAATGCTCGGAGCGTGCGGCATACTATAAGTGAAAATAGGAAAAAATAAAACATTGGCTACACGTTTCGCGATAAACACTCACTGAAATACACAATTGCAACAACAGACGAAAACCGTTTTTTAACTTTTTTGTCGATGAATGGCAGTATTGCAGTATAAATAGCCAGGATTGATTTGAGCGATTTTTGTTGATTTGGGTGAAATAACGACACTGCGTTTTTTTTATTTTGACCTGCTCAAATGCAAATGTATGCTTTGTGGGATATGGACTAGGCAAAGCTGCTATTTTTCCATCTCACTTGCGTTTGTAAATTTGGAGAACTTTACCTATTTTGGCAATTATCAAATTAAACAAATTATTTTTCTTGATTTTATAATTTCGGTGTATTTACATAAACCTTTTTTGGGCTACGAGAAACGAAATAATTACCAGAAATATGAGCAAAAACGCAAAAACAGTGCTTGGTAATAGATGTCATATTTGACCAGCAACGATTTTTCATCATCGCTTAAATTCTCGGTTAACTGGAATACTTTGGTGGGTTTATCAGACCCTAGGAAAATGCGGTGACCACGTGATACCTACGTAAGCACGCGTCGGAGGGCTTTCACGCTTCAGTAGCTTCATTTTTATGAGTGACATGTTAAAAGGTGCACTTGCGGTCATCCTCGCTCTTTTCGATTTTGCAACGGGAGTGAGTTCGGGTCAAGCAGACCCGACGAAATGGTTAGTGTGAGGTGGCATGGGCACGCTGATCCCACGTTATGGTTAGAGAGGGCCAAGTGCCAGGTGGCTGTAAAGAGCTGAAACTCACTCAGCGCATGCTTCTACGGTCGTGTTAGCAGTATAAAACATAAGAAGTTCTTCAGGCCCAAAATTTTTTTGTTATGAGTAATTCAGTTCAGACATATATGAATTCTACACTAGCCCCCTTTTCATAAAAAATCGTATGATATTAGAGTACAAAGTAACTTTGTTTGTGCACAAACTGCTCAACGAGAGTTATGTTTTCAGCGTAATTTTTGTGATAAACTTTAGTTGAAGGAAAATATATTTTTTCATTTTCGAAAACCGGGTTCATCACACCCAACGAAATGGTTAGTGTGACAAAAAATTGAACCAAAGCATTCCAGGGTTAAGGAAAACCTTGAAAATATCTTGTGTCTTTATCAAGCAAGAAGAAATAAAACTGTCCTACTTTTGCTGTGAAGTCGCAATTTGTGATCCACTGAAATTGAAGAACGGAAGAGTATAAAACAGAGTCGGCAACCTACAGCCCACCAAGCAAAGTCATCCGGCCCGCAGCCCCTTTACAAATTGCAGTAACTGTGTGGTCCGCCTAGTGGTATTATATTTATGAAACTGCCCTCCTTGCGACATCTTCTATTGCATACTTGAGGATGGGGAACTACTTTTGTCCACTTGTGAGAACCTGCACCATGCTATAAATGTACTGTAGGTCGTATTTTGGATTTTCGTTATGAGCTGTGAAGATCAGGAGTTAGCATGATTGAAATTCTAGAAATTCCCAAGTTTTACCAACGTCACAAACAGCAATTAAATGAAACGGAATTGTTGGTGGAAAATTAGTACGGCCTGCCATACCTTGTAGAGTTTGTTTTTGGCCCGTGACTAGGGAAATTTTGCCTATCCCTTGTATACAAAACCGGCTTCCAATTTTTGTTCTGACAAATAAGCTTTACATGTTGTGTTTTGCTGCGTTTCAAACCGAACTTTAGGATTTGTTGCTGCAAAATACAGTAGTGCGAACGATGGAATCCCAGGGAACTTAAACATTTTAGAATTACTGTGGTTGAATTACCAAGCTTAGCAAAGGTACCAAGCTTTGCTGTAAATGTCAAGGTTAACAAGGCGATATAAACTGCTTATTAGACTACATTCCAAAAGTTTTCCAGCCTAAGAAACTCAGCACAGCAATTTCCCATGTCATAAACGCTAGAATAAACTAGTGATGTGAAGTTATCTTGAAGCAAAGAGTAATTATATTTCTCAAATATCGCATTGGAAGTTCATTAAACATTCGTTTTAAATACCAAAAGAAGCGTATGAATTTTGCAAACAAACTAACAATAACATTTTGAAAACTTTTGACGTATTTTAAAAATACCTGAAATTGAGGTGAACTGTCGATTTCCGATATATTGAATGAAAACTGTTCTCCTGATACGTTGATTGAATAAAATTCAACCCTTTCCATGGACGGGGCAAAACTGATGAGGACACCACTGTTGTTTTTCAAGAAAGTAAAACTTAACATTTCCAGAGACAGTGATCCCGGTGCTGCAAGGCAAACAAACGTTATATAAAATACGATGAACACGTGATTTGTGCCAATATTTCACTTTCATTTCTCGAGTTTTCACAGAATAAAAATTCAACACAATAACAACTTATTCCATATATGAGTCTGAAAACCAAAAAGCGAAACAGGTTCGGACTTGAAACTTTTTAAACACTTCCAGATTTATGTGTCCCATTTCAAGTTTTCCGAACTTTCTGTGAAGCCTGCCGAACATGTCTCAGAAATGGAAATTGAATTTAACGAGTCGAAGTTCCTTTTCATTAAATGCAAAATTCTTAACAGACGGAGCTAAAAAGTCACCACTACACAATGTTGGCGCCAAATATTGTTCTTGTTGGGGAAGTTGGTTTTGTTGCGTAAAAAGATCTAATAGCGATTTGTATAGCGATTGTGGCGTAACAAATTTTTTTCCAAAGTTGAGACTGCTTCGATAAAATTTCAAGATTGTTTCATTGATTTCATGTTTTGCAGTTTTCTGCTTGGCCGTTCCTTATAGAGTTTTTCACATTTACCTACCAGTATTGTTTTATGGCATTGAGATACCCCTGATATACGTGAAGAGTTTTTCCAAATTTTGGTGAAAAGTAGTGTGCTGGAAGTAGCCTACTCTCCAAAACAACCTGCACATATTTTGCTGTTTTCTCTCAAGTTTCTAAAATATGATTTGAGGCAATGTTTAGTCAATTTCTTTCCAAAATACTGTGTGATCCTATGTATTTCGCTTGGTGTTCAATTAAATTTGGAGCACATTTTTAAAGAGGATTTGTCCAAATGCTGCTTAATCCACCCCAAATTTTCGCCAATATTTTTTTTCATAATTTTGGCTCCAGATATATAAGAAAGCCATTCAAGGTCTCTAAGGACGCCGATTTTGGCCTGGTTTTAAAAAAAAACTTGAGTCAAAAAATGAATCAAAGGGTTGGCGTCCAGGGCCAGATAAACTCGGCCGTGAAAACATGTCCTCATTGTGATGTCATCCCCAGAAAACCCCAAATCCAAAGCGAAAACATTTTTTTTCGATATCAACTAGAAGACTTGCTGAATCCCTAGACGGTTTGAACAGCTCTCTAGCTTTAGAGGCTGGCGAGTTATAGGATTGCAAAGCTTTGCAAAAAAGTGGCGCACGTAAAGTGGCGCACGGACCTAAAGGGTTTACCCGACTCTTTCAAACATAGCAATGTACGTCTGTGGTGCAGTTACTATGCTTTTGCACTAGTATGGATTAGTCGATGAAATTTGAACGCACCGGGTAATATCACCATGAGAATAAATAGTTTCCATCTGTTGCGAGTATTTATGCACTTTGTACATTGTGACGTAGAAAAAGTGATTGCAAAAAGCGATAATGATTGGCACAATGGCGTTTATTTTAGTAGGATTTAAGTATAACTTGCAGTAAGTTTCGAAATTAATCGAGAAATGAGAAAGGTGTATTGATGCTTCCTAATTTCACGATATTGTAACGAGGGCTGCATGAAACAGTTTTATCTGTCCCAAGTTGTAGTATTAGTTATAAAGTAAAATTCACAAAAGCGCAAGCTGAATGAGTTTTGCGGATTTAGTGGACTGGTTTTTGAGGAACACATTTACTGTTTGGAAAGAAAGCGAAAAATACACTTTTGTATCTTACCGTTGCCGTGACAGCCATAGGAATTCAAAGTTTAAAAAAAATTTTAAAAATTTTAATTTTCACAAAAGAATTAAAAAAGAGAAAAACATATATTTTGAAATCAGAAAATTAAATTAAATGTCTTAAAATATTTTTTCTTATATTAAGCGCTATCGTGAATTTTTGTATTGCCGAAAACAAATCAATTTTTTCAATATTTATAAACTGATTGTAATTTTACAAACACAGCTGCCGTGTTTCCCCGATATAAGAAAGGGCTTATATTAATTTTCACTCCGAAATTTACACTACGGCTCATTTTCCGTGGATGCCTTTTTTTGATATATTAAAAAATGAAGTTACAAAGTAAAAATTAATATTTGAAGGAATCGCGCTATTGTTTTCTAAATTTGTTAAAAAAGGTCTGATTAATTTATCTAGAGAACACATGATCTGTGTCAAGACAGTCATCTGCTGCCGCTAATCCTATGGTGGAATGTGTGTGACAAATTCCTTTTGGACGCTATGCAAGAGTCACGTGATGACAAGATGTGCAGTGTTCTGTTGAAACAATTTTACGGTGACACGCATTCAACTGCTGCTTTCGTGGCGTAAATATGATGCAACGAGGTGCGTGCGAGAATCGTGCTGCGAAAAAAGTGAACATACTCTCAAAAATATGAGTAGTTGAGTTGAATGTTCATGAAAATGCAATTAGATCGATGCAATTAGATCGATAACATCAGAGTTTATTATTCTTAGCCGTAAAAGTGATCGTTATGTACTTTGGTGATTTCAACGTTTCTTTACATGAAAAAAGTGCGTTTTTAAAATATTTGATGTTTTTAAAGTAAAACTTTAAAGATTCAGATTTTTGTCCTAGGTAGCAGTTGACCTAGACGTTAATTGTTCCAGGTGGCAGTTGTTAATAGGACCGAGTCCCTCGAGAAAAGCATTGGTGAGTGTTCCAGAAGTCCTCTGAACAAGGTCTTCAATATGTCCTTGATCGGTTTTCCATGGATGCTGCGAAGCGGAAATGAAAATCAATACTAAAAAGAGCGAGGTAAGTTGTTTCTCCAAAAACCCAAAGCAGTGTACAGTATACTAAACGTAAGTGACAGTATTCTACAATAAGCCGAGAATTTCAAGTATCTTTGGGTGGTATTTAGGAGAGACGGAAGATGGAACAAGTTAATTAATACACGAGTTGGTCAAGCAAACGCAGTTGTGCGTAAGCATTGTGGATCCGTTGTCGAAAAACAAACAACACAACGGGAACTTTTAACCGTCGCAAAACTTTCAGTTTTTAGTCGGTCTTCCTTCCGATCCTCACCTGTAGTCACGAATCTTGGGCAATGACTGAAAGAATGCTATCCCTAGTACATGCGCCAGACATGGGATATTTTGCGAAGATTTCATGGCGTGTCATTTCATGAAATCCCAAAGCCTTGAATATCGAGCCCTTTACCTTCCGAATGGAGAAATCTTAGCTGAATTAGGTTTGGCCACAGGACTAAAATGTTCCTGGAAAGATTGGTTAGTCCTGCTGAATACACCCAATTGTAAACGGTACAGAGGTCGTCGAAAAACTAAACAGTGTGACTGCATCTCCAGCCTGGAATGGTCCCATCCTGGTATTGAGCCAGAAGAACTATCAGAGGTTGCTGGAAACCATGAGTTGTTAAAACCTATCAAGAGCTGTCACAGAGATCCTTCCCAAAAAAAAAACGAGTGCAAAAATGAGTGTAAGTTGGAATGCCTGATGGAATTTTTGGAATAAGGTTTTCAGAAGCTTCATGACCTCAGGAAAACAGGTGAATGTATCAGCAAATGTGTTTGTTGGCAATTGACTTCGCGTATGACTACGCATCCTCAGTCCTGAAATCTTATTCAATAGAACTAGTGTGAGGAATCTCGAAGCTTTCTCGAGTTGCTGTCCCCATGACCCTCCCCAGAGCGAAAGCGAGCATGTAAACGAGTGAATGATTGAAGAATCGTCGATCTGGGTTACACGACAAGAAAAGCTGGAGATCACTGGCCAAGGAAAAATGGTGGTCGACCTGGCATGAAAAAGTAAGAGAATATCTTGACCAGTGTTTCGTACCTGATGCTTACTTTAAGAAGGATTCAACATATTGCTTGTGCCTAAAAACGTGGCATATGTTGAATATTGAATGTCGAAGCAAAAGAATAGCATCAAGACGATAAAAGCTGCGAATAAATGAATAACAATGACGTTATTATTTTAGTAATATAAACAGGGATAATAAAAATAGTGGTAATGTAAATACGACAAGAAGAACAGTCGTGTTTATAATGATAACAATGGAGTACAAAAATAAAGTCTGCCACCATGACAGAGAGCAGGGGGAATTATAATTAGTCCGTAGCAATACTACAGCAAGAGTCAAAAGAGCGGTAAGTTAGGTTACGACGGTAATAGTAATGATAACAATGTTATTTACGGCAGTGATTTATTAACAGATGTTAATAACTAAAATAAACTTCTTCAAAAATCTCACCTGACGTATGAATAATAGTGTAAGCGTCTGAACCACTGTTGTTTTGATTAAAAGAATCATATCGTCTGTCGTAAATAGAGGTATTGTTGCTATTGTCAAGACATATTTTTGCCAAATAGTTTTGTTCAACTCCATAAATAACATTGCGCTCGAGTGGTGCAATGTATCTTGTCTCTCCTATAGCACCATCTTTAATTTCTGTTGGAAAAATGAAATACTGTTCTTACGACCATGTACGAACTTTCAAGAGAAACAATAACAGCTGATATCCATTAGAAGGTAGATCCGTATCTGTGGACATATCCCTGTTTCTGTTCTGTAAAAGCTCATTCCGTATATATACGTAAGCAGGTACCAAACGTGTAGCATTATGATTTCGGGAAAAATGAATGCCTGTTGCACTAAACTGTGCATTTCTTTCTTTCAGATTATGATGTACGCAACCAGAGCTACGTTTGGAGCAACTTGAAGATGATAGCATGCTTTACAGTTACAAACTTGTAAATCACAGTTAGAAATCAGCTGAATTTGGAAACACAAATTAATGGCAGTTTCGATTTCGGGATTGCAGGTAAAAGCAAAACGTTGGAAAGTCAGTCAATGGGTGGTTTGCCACCTCTTCTCAAAGACAGGGAAAAAGCTCGTGTGTCGAAATAAGCGAGTCACATTCAGCAGAAATTTTATCAAGTGCAACTCTTATTCTTTTTCAACATTAGCTGATTGAGTCATATAAGTCAAATTTCATAAATAGGAATATAAAATAAGATTAACGTTGGTGCAACGTGTTAATGCATACTGTAGATAAACAAAATGTTAGAAAGTGTCAACAAAAAATACTTGCGTTGTGTCTTAGTCAGTTTGTTTTCTCGTTTTGTTTCTATTTCTCACAAGAAAGTGATAATAGTTCACTGCGAATGGATCGTGCGAATAAAAAGGATACTTTTGCAAAACCCATACAGATGAGCTTTGCACTCACGAAATTCTGTGATCATTCTGCAAACGGCTAACTTTTTAACTTATTCATTCCGGCTCTATGTAAACACAAGCACTCTATAGCTTTGGTTCTCTACAACTGTATTTCATATCTGTGAATAATTTTCAAGCCGTACCTTGATCGTCGAAGAGGGTATGAACTACAAATCTTGCTGCAGACTGATCACCTTTTCCAAGATCAATGTCAATGTTTTGTACAAATCCAGATCTGTTGTACAGTGACCATGTTCGTTTGTCAGTTGCGGGACATGTGGGTCTAATTGCAAGTTGAACGGATCTAATTTTTTCCTCAGTAGAGAAGACATCGTAATAGTCAGATCCAATACCTTTGAATCAGAACAGTTCGGATTTTACACTACAGAGCACATCACTTTCACCAACATTTACCTATTTTCTTAGATTGGTTATCCAGTTTTTGAAACTTTAATACAATGCTTCCAGCATGTTTTAGTTGGGAAACGCAAAAATGCTTTTGCTGCTAAATAAAAGTTATTCAAAGATTCAAACGAATTTTTGACAAGTTGCATTTAAATTTTCTTAGATTCTGTAAACAAAAATGGTTTATTCATTACGATCAAAAAGTAAGGGGCTGCTTTGGATTAAATAGAGTCTGCATGTTGTTAGGCAGCCAGCAGGGCGCCACTGATATTGGCCCTGGAGTATCCTCAGTTTTTGTGCCAGCAGTTGAAATCAGCAGCAATGATGAAGTGGTTGGGAACAAGTGGAAGTCGCGCTTTATCGAGTGGTGTCGCTTGTAGATGTTACAAATTTGCAACATGGACTGGGATGTTGTCACCTTCAGTAGTGCCTATTCAGTATCATTATCAAGTAGGTTATCTAAATGCTTGAAGTGTACAGAGCTCTATACTAACCTAGCTATATCAATGTGGGAATGACATATAAAAATGGCTAAAGTAAATCCTGTCAGCTTCAGCTGGTTGGCGATGGTTTGATGAGGTTGCTGGCTGAGAACGATAGAAGCCATCGTGTCATGAGCTTACTTTCGGAGGACTTCCATTTTATTTGGTGTCCAGCCTTTAATGCTGAGTTGGAGAATGTTCGTTCCTAGAAACAGGTGTTTTCTAACATTGTGGCATTTGCTTATTACAACTTTTTGCGCGTTACGCACTTCGCAGTCGGTGCAGTTACCACGGTAGCAGTCCAGGTATTTGCGACAGATTTCCTTGCCAGATGTTACCTACGACGTCAAGTCTTCAGCCAGTGTGTCCATATCAAAACCTTTAGGAACATTTACATCCCAGGATGCGATGATGAAATCACAAAACTGTACGATGAACACCTTCATGCAGACAGCCCAGAAACTAGGTAAATCGCAGATCTGCTCTCACTGATTATCTTGATATAAACTGAGGATATCGATGGATCGACGCTGTAAAAAACATTGCTTGTACACACTGTTTTAAAAAACTTGGAGGCAGGTCAAACGCCCTACTGGTGGCGGAACCAAAAATCTTCCCTGCCTGTTCTTGCCCAGCACCCATTACCAGACAGGTCGCCCTGAACGTTTACTGTAGTGTAAAAAGGCAAATAACAATTACTGAAGAAATACGCAAAACTTCCAACAGCACACACGCACAAAAACGTAGCAAATATCAAAATACGTTTTTCCCACCACACCTGGTCTCAAAAGTTATTCACATCATTGCCCGGAAGGTGTTCACAATATATCAATTCCCGCAAGGTAATGACCCGGTGGCTTGGTGACTTCATCTACGCAACCTTCAACTGTAAGCGTATCTTAAAAGATGTGACGGCGCGAATTTGCGAACGCTCTATACTGAAACCTGGAAAATCCCTACACCTCAAATTCACCAACAATGTCTTTTCAGTGTAATATCTCCAAACCAGTGTTTCTTAACCTGGGTTCGATCGAAAACCTAGTGTTCGACGGAGATGTTCCAGGTGTTCGACGAAGGACATCCGAAACATGGATAAAAGCGTGGTTACATCACAGCAAGGTAAACATGGTCACCTTTGTATACCCTTGATTCATTTTTACTTTCTCTTATATTGGGCAAAAATGGGGTTCGACAAAAGCTTTGGAAAACTACGTAAAGGTTCGGCATATTTGTAAAGGTTAAGAACCACTGCTATAGACGTATAGAAAGCTTGTTCTAACAAGAATAACACCCACCATTTATCCACACCTTCCTAATGAACAAGCTATCTTTCAAAGACAACGCTCCACACTGGTCCGGTGTCAAGCAAAATTTCTGAATTGCGAAATCGCTGGCTTTACGCCATCTACGCATGGGCAAAGTGATATTGCAGGTCATGCATATCGCAAGCTATTGCTATTCGCTGACATATCAAATATGCTGAGAACTGACGATGTGGGGTGAGGGTATAGTGTTTAGGTAAGGGAGGGTTAGAGCATTGCGTTTGGGTTAGGGTTAGAATAAGAAAATGGTTGATGTATAAGACTAAGTCAAATATTTTTCAATGGTTAGTTATTTCCAAACTATTGTTGTGGACTATCTTACCATGGTCTCAATAAAATAGCGCCTATCATCTGACAGCCAACCAAAAGTTTTTATTTACGCAACATAAATCAAAAATCTAATCGCCAAACTTTATATCTTTATTCTGAGAAGGAAAATACCTGACATACAATTTTAGGTCGGAAAATTCGCAAAGACAGAGATTGTGCTTGAAACCGGCAACCCTGATTTACCGAAAGTATTGAACGGGTATCTGATGATAAAATTAAATGTCTTATTTTGCCCTGTGAGCAACCTAACACACTGTGTAGCCCCTAAGAGTGCACCTAAAATTTCGCAAATTTTTTAGTGTAAATAGATGACTAACGTCGTTATGGAACTTCCTTACACAATACCATTCGTACACTACACCAGCGACGGTCAGCAGCCAACCAAACTGGTGGCGTGGGAATCTGTTGGCGCTCCAGTCTTACACAAAATCTGCAATGCTGACGTTCCATCTACTGCTGCGCATCGCTATAACTGTGAAGGCGATGTAGTTCTTGCTTTTGCAGCCTCATCCTTCCAAGAAGCTGAGAATACAGTTTCTCAAGATATCACTGTAACTCAGACCTACCTATCGGTTACAAAATTTGTATCGTCTGTCTTCACCTTAAAAATAAAATTGCCAACTACCTACTGAATGGCCATCAGGGTACATACAAAATCCTCATGCTTGGAAAAAAACTACTTTCAAAACCTCCAGGGTTGCTGTAAGCTGTGAAGGAATCAGCCGACACTGCTCTATTTTATTTATTCGATGGTTCAAACTGATGAACTCATATAGGCAAACTAGTTCCACAAAGGTGCGGGATTTAAGTCAATCAGCAGTTTTTTTTAGGAACTCGATTTCATACAACACCAAAAATTTATCTTTCAATTAGAGATTCTATTCCCTTAGAGATCCTATTCATGTAAATAGAATCTATTTTTGAATAAGACTTCAGGACTCAGGATGCCTACTGTTACATGAAATCGATTTTCTTTTAAAAGTATTTGCTGATGCATTCAAACCCTTCACTTTGAGAAGAATAAATACGTGAACCAACCTAATATGTAAGGCAATTAGTATAGTCCATAGCTGCTAATTCAAACAATGACTGGCGTTGATTGAAGAGCATCATTCCTTAGATTAAGAGCTTACGCGCTATGGTGTATTACCCTGCGTGGTGACATTTGCAAGGTGTTTTGGGAGACCGAAACGGTCGCTCAAAATCTCTCAAATTACAATAGAAACTCGTTTTACTCGCACTATCAAATACACTAAAACCTTGGTTTACGACTATATCTACATTCAGATGAAATAGTTGTGCTCTCTCAAAATGTATTTGCGGTCATCAAGCTCAAAACCTAACCCACCCTGGCGGATTTCTGCTTCCTGGTGCAACCCCACAGTGCACTCACATGACTGCTGAAGGTTGCTTTAAATAAAGTAATGTAGCTCATTTCAAGATAACTCCACACTCTAGTAAGCTACCTTCTCTTTCTGACTGCTATACGACGTCCAGCGTTTAGGTGTGCACCAGTGTTGCAGGAAATTATACATCAGGACTGTTTACTCCAATCATCTCCTGCTAAAGACACTGCATACTCGGTCTTCCCTTTGGGTCCAACTTCGTCGATTAAGTATTGATTTTGTTCGATTTTGTGTCTACCTGAAAAAGTTGGCATTGCTTTATATAAGACTGGTATGTTTACGGAGCCCGACAAACAGCAAAATACATACTCCTGACCTCTCAAAACCTGTGCCAAACAACGTTCCTCTCAAAGACTGAAGCTCCTGTACTTGTGCACTACCTGTCAAATCAATCTTCATGAACGCCAAATATAGCCTGTGCATACTAAAGAAAAATAATCATCTGAAGCGTTTTTCTACAGAGGCAGGCGGTGATTTTCCACTGCAAAGCGGTCCAGCCGAAAACGACAGCTATAACGTCTTTAAAATTTGGTGAAACATCCTGCCTTGTTTTTGTCTCGTATCGCAAAATTTTTAAGTATGTGTTTATAGAATACAACCAAACTCTCTTGACAGGTGCTATAAAAGTTTTTCTATCTCTTTGTTTGATTGAACCCATTGACGTATGAAGCTCTCAATCAACAAAAAAATTGTTTTGTTAATGGTCAATCAAATCTCAAAACATTTTTTAGGTTTTTCACAAACACCAGCTAAAAGGCTAATAAATCTCTATAGTAGTTCCCACTTCCCACTCTATGCAAAAGTTTCACATCTTGTTACATTTGCACGGGTTTAGTGGCATGAAGCGCTTTCTGGCGTCAACAGAACAAGTTCATCAGAAATGTTTCCACATTCACGCGTCGCAGTATTTGGGGTCAAACTGGTTTTGCATAAGAAAGATTTCTGCTTGTTGAGACTGAACACAAAAAAGGGTGGTAATTGTATAACAACTTCATAAGTGGTACAAGAATTCTAATCATTTGAACTCTGCACACATCTTCCACCAGCATCAGACGTATACGTAGCATTCAAGAACAGTCACAGGATTTTCCTATTTTTCTCTAACGGCCACTGGATCTAGAAAAAAATTTAATTCTTATTTTTTTACTGTAATGCGACTTTATAACATTTTAAGTCTCCGTGAATTTTTCACTGTGCTACTTTATCTTCATTCAGTGTTGCGACTTTCATATAATTCACCTCAAAAAGCATGTATTTCTGCGGATTTTTTCTTGATTAAATACAAAAGGACCTTGGTGATCAAATTGGTCAGCAACTTTCTTTGTAGTTTTGAAGTAAGGAAATATGAAAGGAGTTTACACAACCTAAATACGACATCAATTCCTTCAACTTTCACATATGTGAAGGTTTCTCTAACAAAATAACTTTTCGGATTTTGAACTGTGCATGCCTAATGCATCATTCTGTTGCATCCGCTATGGTGCGTCGGGCTGATCCAGCGAGAGTGAGAGTTAAACCGAAACTATCCTCTTATAGCTATAGAAAACCTCCATTCGACAAAGTTAACTTTTTTAGTCACGAACTCAGCGTTATTTGTGGCGTAATCACCTGACCTAGCCACACTTTTATTGTGACATATCAGACTGCGAGCAAAGGACCTCCTTACAAATCTGATGAAATTCATCGAAAACAGGAAACTACAGTTTAGCTACATGATAGACTGGTTTTAAAGCTGTGGAAAGATGTATCTATTGACGGCAGATTTTATTCTCTACATGATATCCTTGCAGAGAAACTAAGAAAATTAGTACGAAATATAGGGCCTTTAAAGGAGCATTTAAGAAAGACAAAACAGCACCAGGTAATTATGGTTGACAATCTCTACTACTTCAATATGGCTTGAACAAAAGTTAAGCTTGTTAAAGTTATTTTAGTTAAAACTACAGACCTGATTTTTTTAGACATACAATATTGGCTGTAAGCCACTTTACCAGCTTGCGTTAACCCACATACAAAAAAATGTTTGGATAATTTGGTGATGATTGATTTTCCTCTCAACACTGTGAAGCCATATTATGAAATACGTAAAAACGTGAATATCGTTCATGCAAAAACCACCAACTGTAATAACAGTATACACACTGGTAATCGGCACTATAAAAACAATCAAAATCAATTTGAAAAGTTTTTATCAGAAAAAGTGGTTTCCCTTTGTAGACTAGTTTTATAATTGTCTAACATTGGAATAAGGCAGTTTTTTTAAGTTTGTTTCTACTGAGATCTCCTTTTGTTTAAATCAAATTAAGTCAAAAATCTTAAGTGAAAAACCTAGAATTGCAAAGCTTTCGAGGAATTTGCCTGCCATGCTATGCTTTTAGAACTCTGTGAGGATTCTGACTTCACATATCCACATTTAAGTGACAAATTACAACAACGGCAAAGCATCTGAAATTGCTCGCAAAGCATTTGACCTTTACACGAAAGATTATTAAATCTAGATTACTTATTGCGGTAAGCTTGTAACATGCAATAAAAACATTCTTGAAAACCATTATTAATTAGTTTGATCTGAAACGTCAGCGGCCACCTTACACAGAATTTTAATCTTGTTTGTTCAAGTCAAGACAGAAATGCAAAACCTTACAAAAACCAAACAACGTACATTCAAACCACACACGCTGAAACGACTCTGTCCGTAGCTGCTTTTACACTTTACTGTCTATTTTGCATTTTTGGAATAAAGATGTTAAATAGATTTATAAACTGTTGGCAACTAATTGAGGTTTTGAAAAATAAATTCAACAGAAAACAAAAAGAATAACTGAAACCAATGCAATAAAGACGTAAAAGGAAAATATGACATTAAAGAAACATGTATAAAATAAGTTTAAATGTAGAAAAGAAAGCTGCCCACAAAATGCAAGGGAACTATAATAGGAAAAACAATAAATGTTCAATAAAGGCAAAACATTAAGCTAAATCCTTGCAGTAGAAAATTGCAACCAACGTACATCGACATTAACACAAAACTTACCGTTGAATTTTACGACAGACTCGCTATACAAAGTTGTATCTGTCAAGTTTGGTAAAGCAATGGGCAAGCTCTGGTTCACAACAAGAATTTCGTAGAAGCAACGAGCATTTCCAGTTGAAGTGTTCTCACAATCGTATTCACTTTCATTTTTCATTATAATACTAACGCTAGAGACAGTTCCTGGGGAGTCCTCGTTATGACTATCCAGCAACTGGGTTTCCACATTCATTATGAAAGTGTGATTGCTGGTGATGTTGTTCGTGAATACATGAGTATTGAAAATGACTGATCCAAATACAGAAATCATATCTGAACATAACAAAAAACGTGCATTTTCAACGTTTCATTTTCAAACTTTGTACTTAGCACTGAATGAACGCTGAATTTTCAACTTTTGTTGCTGTACTACACAAAGAAAACATGATTAACACAACTGCTCAGTTGTGTTAATTTACGCGTGAGAAGTTGCTTGCCACTAATGGTCCATAAATGAAAGAAGTAAATAACATTTAACGGTTTAGCAAACATTAGACCCGACATAAAATGTTACAAATTAATAACAACAAAATCATGCTTTATAGAAACTAACTACTTTATAATGGTTATAAATCCCAACTTACCCATTGTTCAAATGTAAATTGAAATTATTGTTCACAAAATGGCATGCCATGACGCTTCGAAACTTGCCAAAATCGAAACAGAGCTGGTTTCTTTTTATTCTAATTTTAGGTTGACCTTTAAAAACGTTAACGTTCCCAGAGATGGAAAGGAAAACATCAGGGGACGGACAAAGCAAAGGAAATCATATCCTTTGACTGCTGGCTTATTTATATTATTCTCAATCATAATATCAGGTATTATTGACCGCTTTAACAGGTAAATCCAACCCGATTTTCTGCAACATATAAAAAACCTGCCAGCCCTACGAAAAAATGGGAAAATGTTGTGAAAACTTCACTTGGTTCTTTGTGGGTCCCTGTGTCACTTTCACGGAGACGTAGTCGACAAGACACACTTCGGCAAATATTTTTACGCATTTTGGTCAACTGGTCGAACAACATCATTACTGGGATCTCTTACCAACCACAGGAGAAACAGTAGCGTAAACAGACCAAAAATTTGGGGGGGAAAAATATTTGATTTTAGGCGCATAGCGCTATTTTCTTTGGGGATAGCGTCTCTCAAAGCACAAAATGACTATATGTTCTAAAACTTTCGAGGGGCATGGCCCTTAGGCCCGTCCTGGTTGCACCTATGAGGAGAAATGGTTGTTATTCAAGGTTTTCGGAATTTTACTGCTGTGAACATTTATGGTAGGGGGATTTACAGAAAATTGGTGAATTTGTTTTATCAGATTTCCTAATTTTGTGTTCGCAAGGCATTACCAGCTACAGAGGGGTGATATAAAATCGACGTGGCAAAAATAATTGGTGTTCCGAAAAGTTTCTGATGCTTTGCCACATTTCCAGGTTAGTAACCACAATAAAATGTTATTGCTAAATTGATGTTCTAAATAAAAAACAGGCAAAAAGCAAAATATTTTTCAAGACATTTGCAGTATGCTAACGTTTTCTTTTCCTGGGCATCTAGAATTTTTTTGCTGCAAGGGTAGTATTAGTTTGTATTTCAGTGTAAACACAATTTGAACAAACCATGCCTAAATTTACTTGCTTTGAATGTAGAAAAATAATGTGTCCAACGATAATAATCTACGAAACGTTTGTAAAACTTTGTCACGATATTCAAGACTGAAGTTGACAAAAAACGAGGAAAAAGTTGCTACCTGGTTTTTCAACCAAGAGAACAAGACGTTACGCTGCGATGTTTTCTGGAAAAAGTCAAAAAAGCATTCTGTTGTTTCCTCATATGGCAGGCTTAACAAACGTATACCATTAAACGATTAGGTTTTCCGTCAGCTTTCGAGGTATCAGGCGACTAGGCTCTGTTTTAAGTTTTTGCGATAATTCGTCGTTCTGCACATCAGTACAGAAAGACACTGTGATCATGCCTATCTGCTAAAACAGTACAGTAGATATGTTGAATGTCTCCACTACACAAAGCTGCACCAAGCAACGCATTCTCGTTTTTCCCCTTGTTCCAACAAAGCGTTTACGTACATGAGATGCGCATGGGCGATTTAAACCGTCACGCATCGGTCGTCGTTCGCGAGATGAACGACTGGGTTCGGGTTTAAGTCAAAAGGATTGATTTGAAAACTTTTCGACAGTCTCGCTCTCCAGTGGAAGACCCACCACTCATTTTGCGATGCGAAGGGACTAACGCAGTGTGCTTCTACTGTGGTAGACAAGAACGATTAGATTCTGTTGTTTAGCACATTTGAAATTTGTATGATTCTTTTGAGAGAAATTTATTGTTTCTAATGACTTACCTAACGCAATGCAAAAAGCTGTGAGGCAAGAAAGCCGACATTCAACAAAAATTCTTATCACATACGAATCAGAAAATTTTCCTGAAAATAGCACATTTTCATGACTCTGTCCATTTATCGTCTTTTGCAAGTTAAACTGTCAGCTTCGAAATGAAAACTTTTTCAATTTTTATATTCAAGTCAATTTTTGATCAGACAGCCTTGGTAATCAAAGTCACTTTGTTTGAAATAGCTTGTGAGTGATAGTTTGCCACTGAGTACCAGGGATTTTTGTAAATAAACTTTGCCATTTTGGGTAGAGGATCCTTGTGTACAATACAAATTTAAAATTTTTCCTAAAAATAACAAATTCCATGTCCTAACCTCATGTACTTCCACTCTCTGTACACCTGTAATTTTCGAACACAATACGACATGGCTCTAGTGCAGACCGCCAAGGAAAAGCTACTGGCGGAATTTTTTTCGTGTAGTTTTTGTGTCGCTTCTTCGCCTGCCTCACACCTTTTCTGGGCGTGGACCTGTGTTTGTTTTGTAAATAATAAAAATGTTTGACATTCAACAAGGTGCTTTCAAGGTCAAGTAAGTTCGACAATAATTTCTGCACAGTTGTAAAGCCCTCGTCTTCTCCGGAAACGTTGCAGTATACCTAGGAAATGGTGAGATTTCTATTCAGGCGAAAATCTAGGGCTACAGAAAGTGTTTCTTAAAAGGATTGACCTGAGCAATATTTTGAATATACTATGGAACTTCTGGGATATCTCCAGAAAATCTTCAAATAAGCGCTGTGGTTTTCATACTTTGGAACAAGGCGATGAATACAAACTCTTCTACTTTCATGTTGCTCTACGAAAGTCTGGCAAAGGTGGAAAGAAATGGGACATTTCCGCGATCCCGTTTCGGCGATGGACGTTTGGACGGCGCCGTTTTGGGGATAATCGGTTATAAGACGGTTATAAGACATGATGCTTTTGATGAGATCGCTTTTTATGTATTTTTTCAATAAAGAAAATTTGTGTTTTGCTTTGGGGTTTAGGTTTAGGGTTTAGCTTAAGGGCAAACAAACATCCTTCATGATATAACGCTCTGGCCTTCAACCAAAACGCCATTTTAGGAACGATTTATTGTAGTTCGGCTGTAAGGTCAGTTCGCCATTAGCGACGCTTTTTCACCGGTCCCTTGAAATGACGTTATAGGGCAATTCTACTGTATTTCAAAAATACACTTTTTCACCATAAAGCATTTGCAACCACCATGGCCAAAACGCCCCGTCACCCTCATGGCGTCGCCGAAAGGTGGGATGGGTGTATCTCAAAGTGCCCACCTGACAAACTACGTTAAGGTTTTAACCGGGGTGCTAGAAAAGGTATGTATATTGACGCTAAAGTTTAAAACCTTTTTAAGGTTGCGATAAAATCCAACTTCACAACGTAAAAGTTTTAAAATGATGTTCTTTACCTATGTCTTATGCGTCAAATCGCCAGGCAATTTGGGCCAATCTTTAGATCTCATGGAAAGGTATATGCTAAGCTCCTTGAAAAAAGACGCTGCAAGATAACTGTAGCAACAGTTAAGAATGACTAGAGTGGTATTAGACCTGACCTGTGATCCATAAACCACAATTTTACAATCCACCAAATCTCCCAACTCCCAGGGACTTACACAATGCACACTTGTGTACAAACTTCGTTGTCTTGTGTAAATACATTACCGAAATGAATTCCAGAAATTATTGAAGAGTTTGCAGAAATGACGGGTAGCTATTGGTCATTAAATCACTATAGTAAAACTTCAAAACTTGTGCCCGTGCCACCAGGATTCAATCAAAAGCATAGACTGTGAGTGTTGTGCCCATCCAAGGTCGATATGAATAGGATATGCAGTCGCTTGCTTGCTAAGGAAGGTATCACATCAGACATCAACAGTTTGCTCTTTACGGATCAGTTTGTTAAGTTTGTTTGCATTCTCTAAACGAAACCTTTAACATGCCCTTGATCAGCTTGCTGTGGTATCGGGTTGAGCTAGAATGAAATTAACACTAAACAGACAAGATCTTATGTCTCTGTGTGAAAATTAATTCAGCACACCCAGAAATTAAACGGTGAGCAATGCAGCGGTCGAGACGTTCACATACCAAAAATGGAGAAGACAACAAAAGATTAGAACACAGACTAGTAAAGTTAACGCAGTAATGCGTGATTTTTAATCTTCACCTATGACAAAACGAGAACTTTCAAATATTGCAAAGATCTCTGCTTTCAAATTGTTTTTGTTGGCATCACCAACAATCCTCATAACAGATTTTCGCGAAGAGTTCACGCTACGCCACAAGAGATGCAGTTGCAAAAAGTACCTGATAGCAAACAAGTTTGGATTTGATACACTCACGACAAAAACGAAAGTAAGCCTGGAAAAACGTATTGCCATTAAACCGAACCCAGCATGGCCGCGCATTGTTGCGGCTTCTGCACAACCACCAGAGATTCCTGTAACTTTTGAGGTGTTACTGGAATTTCTAGGGCTTCATTCACAATAGGAAAACCAGTTTGGCAATAGTCCAAAGCTTCTAGGATTGTCTAGGACAGGGGTGGCCAGCCTATGGTGCATGCGCCAAATTTGGCGCATTGGGTGATTTGAAGAGGCGCATTGTCTGCCTGTAATCGTAACATAGTAAAATTGTAAACCTTTCCAATATTTTTATCGTTTTTTTTCCTTAAAAATCCCTTATGAAATGCCTGTTATCGTCTTGAAACAAACATGAAATTAAAGCTCTTCATTTCCCAGTTAGAAAATGATGATATCAGCTAGTCTCCGTATTTAAAGGAGCAGACTGAATAATAATGGCAATTTGAGAAAATACACTAGAAAGATCAAGTTATTGCGAGACTAATTTGAAAATCGCTTTTGTGGTTTTGCTAAAGAACAATACTGCATTTTGGTATTTATAAACCCATTTTCACTTACTGAAACAATGATTAAAAAAATGCCAAGTCAAATCAAATTTAATATTGAACACGAAAATTGATGCGCTTTCTTCAGTCCCTGGAACTTTCGACGTGATTAATTTCTGGCGATCCTTGCCATGTAAATATTTCCCAGAATAAGGAAATTAGCTAAGTTATATGTATGTATTTTTCAAACGACGTACACATTCAAATAAGTATTTTCGTCCATGAAATTGATTAAAAGAAAAACGAGGTCGCTCCTGACTGCTTCAAAATTGAATAATTTTCTGCTGCTCTCAGTAACACATTTAACTCCAAGCATTGCAAAACTGGTAAAATATTTGAAATCTCATTGCAAAGTAAATTTAAAGTCTGTTTGCTGCTACACCAGATATTCCATTTGTATTTGATTATATAACCTGGTAAATCACTAATAATGTGAAGTAACATTGTAACAAGTAATGTCCGACGGTATGGCGCATCTCTACTCACGTTTGGAAAAATTGGCGCATGGCGTGCAAAAGGTTGGCCACCCCTGGTCTAGGATTTTCTACGGGGCAAAATATTTACAAAGAATCCATTTTCCAAACTGAGGGATGTGATCGGTTTTCTGCTGCGTATTACCGAGCTGGAGTGAAAATCAGCAGTAAAGAACAAAGTATTATGTCTCTCCAAAAACCAAAGCCAGTTTGAGCTGAAAGTGAGAGGAAAAATACTGCACAGGTGGAGAATTTCGAGTACCTTGGGGCGGTATGTACAAATGACGAAAGGCGTATCAAGGAGATATATATAAACGGATTGGTAACGCAACGAAGTTCTGCTTGAGCTATATCGTTCTGTGGTGACAAAACAGGAGCTTGCAAAGACTGTCCAGTTGTCCGATTGTAAATCAGTCTTTGTTCCGATCCTCACCTACGGTCATGAATCCCACGTAATGACTGAAAGAATACAGTATTATTCCAAGTGCTAGCTGCAGAGATGGGATTTTTGCGAAGAGTGCACTGTGTGACACTTCGCGAAAAAATGAGCAGCTGTGAAATTCGTAAATCCCTTAATTTCGGGCCACTTCCCCGAATCGAGAGATCGGAGTTACGTTGCCTCGGCAATGTGACCAGAATGTCCCAGGAAAGATTGGGGAGTCCTGCTTACGCAATAGGTTGTACACGGACAAGGTGGAGTGAGTGACTACCTCTCCAACCTTGCTTGGTCCCGTCTTGGTTGTGGATCCAGAAAAACTACATGAGATTGCTATCCACTGTGAGGTGTTGCCAGTCCCCCTAGGTCTGCTGTCCTCGCGACCTTCAGCAGAGGTACAGCCATTGGTGTAGGAGGCGGGGGTGCAGTGGGTGCAAGCGCACCTCCAAATGTTTTGATTTGAGCTGTCAGTGTTTAAATGAGCCTGTGCCTGGTACTGCTGTTCTTGAAGTTTGTTCAAATGAGCAATCTGATGCATTAAGCCAAAGTAGTCCTCAGTTGATTTCTACTGGTGTTAATGAACCCTATCAGCCAATTCTAGAATCATAGAATCCCAAGCAGTATCCTGGTGAGAGCAGTAAACGAGACTTCAACCCAGTACTTTATGAAACTTTTCCATGGTTAAGTTTGAATAAAAGCTCAAAGAGTTTTGAATGCTTTCCTTGTCAGAAATTTTATCCTGCTAGTAAGTCATTTTTGTTTTCAAATTGGAGAAAACCCCAAAAATTACATAAGCACTGCAATAGCAAAAGCCATCAAGCAGCTATGGAAAAGTGGATTAACTTGAAAATCAACCTCAAACAACAAAGTTCAGTTTTATCCAAGGTGCACTATTTTCATGAAGAGGAAGTAAAAAAAAATAGAGAGTATTTACAAATTATTGTGGAAACTTTGATTTTTACTGCTGTGCAGAATATTCCACAGCGGAATAATGCAGAAGAGAGAGCTCATGTTGACAAAATATCAGACACAAACCGTGGTAACTTTTTGGAACTGCTTCATTTGAGATGTCGAGATATACCATGGCTGTCTTTCAAACTTGAGCAGAGCTTAAAAAAGCACACTCTGTGGCTTTCTCCTGATATTCAGAATGAAATCATAGACATTGCAGCTGGTCTGGTCAGACAAACACTTTGTGAGAACATTACTAATGCTGAAATTTTCAGCCTCATTGTGGATGAAACAACTGATGTAAGCAATGATGAACAACTCTCAATATGCTTTCGGTATGCCATGCAAGGAGAAGTTCAAGAGAGCTTTATTGGGTTCTATAACCCAAAAAACACTGAGGGTAAGACATTGTTTATTCTTATAAAGAGTGTACTTCAAGACTTAGGGTTAAATATTAAGAGCATGGTTGGGCAGTGTTATGATGGAGCAGCCAACATGAGTGGAGTTCAGAAAGGTGTAGCAGCTAGAATGCAAGAGATTGTGCCAGAGGCAGTCTATGTGCATTGCTATGCACATCGTTTGAACTTAGCTCTGCAAGATACCCTGGAAGCAAACATTGTATTGAGAAATGCACTTGGGGTAGTTCAGTCTTTACATCATTTTTTTCACTCACCAAAAAGAGAAGCAATTTTGAAGAGCTTTGCTAACAATGACAAATTTGGAAAATACCTTAAACTAAAGTCATTTTGTGCAACACGTTGGACTTGTCGATTGGAAGCAGTAAAATCAGTGCACTGTCAGATTTTGAGAATTCTGCTCGCCTTGAAGCAGTGCAGCAATGAAAAAGATTCAAAAACCAGTGTTGATGCCCTTGGTCTATTTGTTGCTGTTTGTGACTTCCAGTTCCTTTTGGGACTAGAAGTTTTAAAGTTCATCTTTTCATTTACAAATCCCCTTGCAACATACCTCCAGGGAAAGGAAATAGATATAGGAACAGCCCAAAAAACTGCACTTGGAACTATTGCCACTATAAAAGACCACAGGAATATGGAAAACTTAATATTTGGAATGATGTTTGCAAAGCATTCAAAAGTTTTCAAATGTGTAGTGAACAAGGCACAAGTCCTTCTTTGCATCGCCAATCAAAACCCTCAAAAAGGATGCAGGCTTTGTGTGGTGAAAGTACAGAAATTGTAAATGAACCATCTAATATTGAAAAAGCATGTTTTGACATATACTATGATGCAATTGATAGAGTCACCACAGAACTAACAGAAAGATTTGGAAACAAAAATTCAAACGTGCTGCTTTCCCTTGCAGATGTAGTGCCGAGAGATGGTACCACCAAACAAAGTTTGAAGTTGATCTCAGATTTCTATTCTGTGGATCTAAATTTGCTGGAATCAGAATGTAAACTGTTTCATAACCTTACTTGCAACAACAAAATGAAGACAGCTGTAGAATGTACAAAGTTTTTAATTTCAAATGGATTAGATAAAACTCTTCCCCACTTTGCCAA
>Ga0210059_1001679_pt1 | contig 33794 bp, 18 predicted proteins | sample Ectturendosymbi2_FD_188042 | JGI IMG/M metagenome (GOLD analysis project Ga0210059, IMG submission 188042) | Ecteinascidia turbinata endosymbiont from Florida, USA - Sample 2 (SPAdes) (version 2) | ecosystem: Host-associated > Tunicates > Ascidians > Unclassified | place: Key West, Florida... | reverse complement strand
CTATCAAACGGCGACTTGCAAATTCTACGATCATACGACGGTTGCACAATCACGGAAAGACTCTCAAGGCACGCAACACAGAAAAACAGGTCGTAACTTTGAAACTTCCGTGCAGTGAATGTAGAACAACAGATGCAACGGTAAATTTTGTCGAAACACAGTTATTCGCTCCGAACCGCAAAAAAACTGAAACATCTTTGCTTTGTAACGGTGTATGACTATATTCAGCGTCTTGCACCAACACATTCGCAAAACGACTGCGGAATTCGAGTTTTCATTGTCTCGTTTGGAGTGCAAAGCGCAGTGAGGGAAACTTGAGTTCAACCACAGGTCATCTGAAGAACTCACTGCACGTTAATTCCCCTACCCAACAACAAAGAGTATGTACCAAAACGATAATTCCACTGATCAGATGTTCTGTCTTTCCAGAAATCTCGTTATTTCGAATGCCGCAGAATTCGGGCAGTTCAGCTCTGTGTGTAGAGTTGAAAAGCATCAATAACCGGGAAATAGACTGAACGGCAAATTTATTGAGTGCATTGCACGAGAAACACAAAAACAAGTTGTGCAATCATTGTTGTCGCAAAACTCTGCTAATCCACACACGGGAGCAACATATCGTCAAGCCCGTGATGAAGCACATATACATCAAATGCTGTCAAGTGAGGTCATGGTTTGAGGCGACACCAAATGCATCGAAAACATTTGAGCCTGGAAAGCTCATATTAAATTCAGCGACATGGTTTAACACATTGTGTAGCAGCACCATAGAAATAAAGTTCTGCCATGACAAGTCGATTCATAGTCGTTGCAGGTCTGCGATTGTGATCATTCAAACCGTTAAAGAAATATCAAACACGTCTGTGTGTTTTCAAATTGTTTTCCGTTTGGTTGAAGTTTGTACTCGCCGTTTGGCAAATTTTTCGTCGAAATAAAATCAACTTCAAAATTTTATTGCACTAAGTGTTAACAAAAAAAATTAACAGTTGGATATGATCTACTATGGAACAACCCCTGAATGAGTCATAATGTATCAGCAACTACATTTGTCCTCTGATATAGGGTTGAGCTTAGACGTAGCTTCAAAGTATGCCTTGGACATGATCAGATGTTTTTAAATATTTAAAATGCTTTACGTGCGATCGTAACCTGCATGCCCGTTACAAATGATTATGCTTTCCACAACGATATACAGCAGCGGTTTGCAAACATTATAAACTCCGAATCAATTCTCTGACAGTTCCGTTCTCAGTGGGCTAGGATGAAGTGACTAGAACAGTGCTCTTCAACCTTTTTCTCCGTGGTACACCTTTTACAATTTTTCAACAAATTTGAATACCTCGCAATAGCATTGTTTAATTGTGCATAGAAGGTATAAAAAAATAAGAATTAGTTGTTTGTTGTGGTGATTGCAGAAATAGTAGTCTTATACCAGGCACAAGAAATTTAACATGCAAAAGTGTCAACGACTTAAAAATTGAAGTTGACTTAATGACTAGCTTGTTGCATCGTTTCCGCAATTTGGACATAACGTGGCGTTAGCTCTCTCTCTATTCCTCCCCGCATTAAACAATCAATGTCAAGAATTGAGTTTCGTTTGTTTGACTTGATCTCAACAAGACTGGAAAATCCTTGTTCACACAAATAAGTGGTAGGCATTTGTACCAAAACATCAATGGCTTTTTGCGCAAGATTTTTAGATTCGGGAAATTCAAGGAGAGAAACCCAAAATTCTGAGTAATCCCCTCCTCGGAATGAGTATTTTTCATTTAAGTCAGCCCGTAGTTCCAATAATTCCTCATCCTCAGTTGGTTCTTCATTAAATGGCTGAATAATCCACGAATTTTCTGCCAGAAAGGTGTGGATATTTTCAGGAAAATACGTATTCAAATTGTCGGCAAGTAAGTTTAAGTGAGCAACAGTAAGAGCAGACAGTTTTTCTTCAGTAGAAACGTCCTCAAACTCCCAACCAGACTCTTGCATATATTGACTTAATAAGGGAAAATCATTGAAGTTCTTCGATAAATCATTATTTTTCCAGAGTGGGATTTTCATCTTCAGCGCATTGATCTTGCTAGTTGACCGAAAGATGTCACCCCCTCTCCCTTGAAGACTGATGTTCACTTGGTTCAAACGATCAAAAATCGACGCCAAGTACGCCAATTTTGCAATCCAGAATATGTCCCGAAACTTGGAAGCTCGTGGGTCTCCGTGTTCTGCGTAAAAAGGCCCTAACTGTTCATGAAGTTCAAACACACGAGAAAGAACTTTCCCTCGAGATAGCCACCGTACCTCTGAGTGCAAAATAAGTTTTTTGGAAGAGGAGGTCATTTCATCACAAAGTTTTGAAAAAAGTCTCTTTTGCTTAGCACTTTTTCTGATGGAATTTACAACAGCCACAACTTCCAGTAGAACATCCTTTAATTCATGTTCTTGACCGCCTGCCTCACCTGGATTCAGGTTGAGTTTCTTTGTTACTAATGTTTCCCGGTGAATAATACAATGAATCCCTACGCATTTGGGCGACAGTTGTTGTATTCTCTTAATCACACCCTTACGGAAGCCTTGCATAGCTGCAGCGCCATCTGTTGTCACAGATTTACATTTCGACCAATTTAACCCCTCTTTTTCAAAGAACTCATTAATTTTCTTGAAAATCGCTTCAGCAGTTGCTCTTTCTCCAACTGGTTGACAGAACAAATAATGTTCAACTATTCTGTTAGTGTCTAGATCTGGAAATCTACAGAATACCATCAGCTGAGACTCACTGCTTATATCAGTGCTTTCATCCAACTGTATGCCGAAAGAAGGGGCTTTTGATAATTTCTGTATTAGCAGTTGTTTCAAATCTTCGGATATAACAGCACAACGTCGTCCAACAGTAGTGTCGGAAAGCGGAACTTGTTTGATTTTATCAACTGCCTTTTTCCGCCATGAATAAAGTCAGCTGCAATTTCTAAACAAGGCCCTTGTCTTCCCAACTTTCAGTGGTTTCAAAATTGTGTATCATGAACACCCTTTTGCATTTTTTCCTTCTGCTATTTCAGTTATGCCGTAGTCTCAGCAACATACCCTTGTGTGTATCTTAGGCAAATCAAAAGTGATTATCACGGTTGGCTGAGTATGATGACGTCATCAGAGGGCCCTTCTTTGTTGTCTTGTCTCGGGCCCCCCAACCCTAAACCTACCACTGCCTAGGGGTACATTTGCTTATCTAAAGGGGTACATTTGAAGGTTAGCAATAAAACGGAGTCTACCTTTGCAATTCTAAAATCTATAGGTTTTTTTTAAATACAGTGGATTTTTGTTATTTTTTTCAGCATTTTTTGACATAGGAAGTTTTAGGGGTACATACTCACTGTCGAAATATTGAAGGGGTACACGGTGAGAGCAGGCTCGTTGCCAGGATGTAGCAGCAGGGGGGGGCAAAAACCAGAAAGAGACGCCAAAAAACAGAAAGGGGTCTACATTTTGAAAATACAGTGCTGTATGTATGCAGCAACTGGTGGGCCAAATGTGAAATGGGGGGCACCGATTTCAAATGGGGGGTGGGCATCACTGCCTCCCCCCCACTGGCGACGGCCCTGGCAGTCAAGAGAAGGTTAAAGCTACGGCAAACAAAGCCCAAAGCAGAAAAAGAGAAAGGTGCATTGGAGAAGAATGTTAACAGAACTACCTCAGAAATTGCACAAAAAGCTCAAGAAGAGCCACACCACAGTGAAGATGGTGACATTGTAGACAGCTAGCCTGATGAAGTTATGCCAGGTAGTCAAGCCCGCAACTAGAGTGGAACAATTGCCCCTGAATTTTCTAAAACATCTTTAGTATTTTGGTACAACAATAAAATACAATCATTTTGCTCCCCCAAAAAATCAGCTGGTTGCGCCCCTGCAAATCGTCAAAGTGGAAGTTTGTGTACAGGAAGTGAGACAAGTCATTTCCATATTGTTGAATCTGACAAAAAAGGAAGCTGGTGCATCTGATGAGACTTGCGAGGACTAAAATTGAAATTCAAAATATGTCGGAACTATTGGATAACAAACGATTCTGCTACATGGCCAGTTGTTATGAGTCGGAATGGTAGGAATTATCTAGTTCAAAGAGACGAACCACCTACAATCGCAACAGAAGTTTTCCACTACATCAAATACCTCATCTCTGGAGGTAGTGAATGTAGCAACTCGTGTATTTAGGGGAGATGTGGGATCTTTGACCAGGGTGGGCTCAATGACCATAGGCTGTTTCTTGCCACCTAGTGAACGTGTGCTCTTGTGATTTTGGTACTGAAATTGAGATTGCTTTCTTGCCACCCGTATGTGTTTTGGAGGATTTATAGCTGTTAAATAAATTTTTATGGCCTAATCTTAATTTTGAAGAAAGAAAGTTAAAATTTTGGTGCCTTGTTTTTTTTTGTTTTTGCAAATGACAGGCAGCTTGTTTCGAAAGATTTTTTGCAAATGTGATATGGTCAAGGAAAGAGTTTTGAAAATGCAGGAGATTGAAAATTGATACTGCACAATTTTTTCGTTATGACACGTGATGCAAAAATGGGGTCGGAAGTGGCCTTTGAACCATGCGAGAACGGGACAATGACCCGGCGGTTCAAAGGTCCCTTAGCATATTGTTTGACTTCAGCATAGACATGCCTACTTTCAAAATCAGTAAAAGCAAAAAACGATTTTTTTATCAAGAAGGCGTGAATAAGGCGTTGAGCGATGTAATGGAGCATCAAATTAGCCTGCGAAAATATTCCAAATATAACAATATTAACTGAGTATCTTACGTCGATATAGGTTCAAAAACCCAAAAAATAAGATCGTGGTTCTGTGAGATAAACATTTGATGGCTACGAGACAGGTGCATTGTTAAACGTATAAATAGACTTTTGTCGATATTCGCGATCCATTTCCCAAGTTATACGAACCATCTTAGTGCCGTATACACGAAGCAATCATTTAAGCACAGTAATACGGAGAATCTAAGTACAGGTTTTCACGCACAGTCGAAGAGAAGCCAAAGATGCGTATAAAATCGTGAGTCGTCAGCTATCCGAATCTAGCGATGTTATAAACTCAGTACAATTAAGACAGCGACACAGCAAATGATTACTTCTCAACATGGCCGGAAATTGGTTGCGTATTGAGCGGATTTTCGGACCAAATTTTTGAGACGGGTTGTTACCTCATTGTACATGTTTATTCCAGTTATGGAAAGTTCAAAATGCTTGTAAAATTGGTGCTAAGCGGACCTAATCATGATGATGACTTTGAAGTTAAATTTCTGTAAAGATTTAACAAAGTTGGTAACGGCTTTGTGTATCCAGACAGGGAAGTTTGTATCTGACAGAAGATTGGAAATTGTTAGTGTTCTATCAGAGCCATCATCTGTAGTAGCCCACATGTTTCGATATTTGATGCCGATTTACTGTATCTCAGTATGGAATTTAAAGGTGCTTGAGACTGAGAAACAGTTGCAACTTGTGGCAGCTAACCCAGGGTGCCAGTCAGAGCCTGAAGAAGGGCCCCCGTATCCCCCGGAATGGGGGTAGGCCAAAAAGGGGTTCCCAAATCTGACTGAGTACCTTTGTTACGGCATACTGAAACACCAGAACTGAACTCACCAAGAGCTGATTTCACACATTTCATCTTTCAATATTCATATTTATCTAATACGTCAAGGAAATTTATCTTCACACGACCCGTATCTTCCTAAAGCCAATCATTGCCAAATGCATTGTGAATAGCTTCGCTGTCAGCAGTTGCTTTGGTACATTGGCTCTTGTTCAGGTAACGTTGCTGAATTGATGTTGATTGTAAGCATTTTTAGAATAACCTAAAAAAAATAATTCAGGAAAATTAAGTTGTAGACCAGTTGCGTAGCTAGAGGTTTTGGCCATAGGGTGGGAAACGTAGCTGAAAGGGGCCCACTGGTCATCGTAGGGGCTCCCTCGCCACCATCCAGCAAAAAGTTAAAAATAAAAGTGTGTCTTGCTGGTGTGGATTTCTATATACTGTACTAAAGCCAGGGTTGTCGCCAGCGGGGGGGCCAGTGGTGCCCGGCCCCCCCGTTTGAAATCGGTGCCCCCCCATTTCACGTTTGGCCCACCGGTTGCTGCATACATCCAATGCTGTATTTTAAAAATGTGGGCCCCTTTCTGGTTTTTGGCCCCTCCTTCTGGTTTTTGGCCCCCCTTGCTGCTACATCCTGGCGACGGGCTTGACTAAAGCCCGAAATCACCCGAAAACAACAGTCCAAAAACTTCCGAAAAACGCGTTAAACAACAACCTGCTGAAAACCACAAAAATACTGTATGCCAAAATGTAAATAAAACAGAGGCTCAATTTTTCATTAAGCTTGTTAGGGGGGAGGTTTGCACTTTTGAACCCCCGTCACTCACACCACTGTTGTAGACCTGTGCTGTATCCTTTCATTATACAAGTATAAAATAACCGGTATACAATCATATAAAATGTATTCGTAGCACGCGCCTGTAACATCCAGTGTATCTTGCATCAGAATTGTCCAATGAAAACCCCAAACTTCCACCAATGAGAAATCCAGTTATTTAACGGATAACACTGTGCCCAGTGGTGGGGCTCGGCCCAATTGTGGGGTGTTCAGCACTTTTTATTGGGCCGCGCAACACTTGTGGGCTATGTTTGCTGCCCCGGTTGCGTGGGCTCAAACATACGCTACTGCAACAACTATATCGATAGAACATTAATTGTTTGACGTTAACACGGCATTAATGTTGTCACTACAGGATTTATTACATTGACATAGCATTGCTATGTTACAGATAACTGAATACAACATAAGTTTGAAATTGGGCCTTCAAAAAAAGCACGTGCCTTTAATTACGACTGAAAGGGCATGGGCGTCCGCAAGAGGGTCAAAACGGTCATTCGCCCCTCCTTTTGGAAATTGGGACAAAGAACCAAGAATTACTAGTTTTATAGCATTTTCTAGCTGGCTAGGCTAGTTGCTACAAAAGAGTCAGAAAAGTTATAGTTTGTTTCCTACACCGTTTTTCTAACTATCCCGTTGTAGGTTCTAAAGTATGCCTATCTTTAACCTCCCTGAACATAGATAACAGCAGACCATACACAGCCATCAACAATGCCTGCAGTTATCAAGCATTGGGATCACTAATGTGATTTGTAAACAGAGCAAATTGTATTCTTATTTGACCAACGGAAAAATTGACAATAATACGCATGACATTTCACTACTAACACTATGTCATGAAAAATACTTCACTGCATTCACTATTCTCACTGTGCAGCTAAACACTACATCATCATAATGACCATACAGTTAACACAACTTCACTGTGTGCCATATCAAGTTTCACATAACAAATAACAGTTTCGCGAGCACTCAGCTTGTAACAATCAATTCTGATGGTTCCTGTATTTGCATCGACGCTTGCTCAATTTCAGCTTCGTCATGCCCGTATGCAATTTAGTTTTCTTCAGCAAGTCAACTGTCCAAAACCAGTCTCTTACAGCACATTCTAATCACTGTTACACTAAATACACTTAGCAAATAGTTAGCCATAAACGGTGCATTCCTTTTGGTAAGCATTGCGACTTTCTTGAGGGTATCGCCTGCTTGTGTATTGGAACGTCTTTATTATTACAATTTTGAATATTAATTTTTAGTCAATCCAAATGCAAACTTCATGCCATCAAAATTCACTGAATCACCAATATGGATGATATCTTTCAATTGGCTTGTGAACCAATGTGTCCCTCTTGACATTGGCTGCCGGAGCATTCCCTAGTTACACAGCACGAAAGCTATTCGCTGTGGGTCTGATGGTCCCAGGTTTTGTATGCTGGGCGTGCCATCACGAGTGAGGACCAGTGTACATCCAACCAAGCGCTCCCTTATCACGAGATCAAAGGGCATCTCTCATTACAACAAGTACCTGGCCTTCAGGCCTTCCGAATTTTTGTGGCAAAAATTTCGTCTTACATAGGCTGAAATTCACATCATATCTTCACATAATATCGCTTCATTCATATGTTTACATCCTATCTTCACATCATATCACTTCATTCATATGTTCATATCATATACATTCATGCGTGTACTTTCTCCCATTCCAACGTCTCTTGTCATAGATGCTAAAATTCTCTTATTTATATACAACGTTTATACAGCAATAAGAACATACGCGCAAAAATCTCTTTATCAAGATGAAATATCATTCATAATTGTTTCAAAATAACGCCGATTTGCTTTTGCAGTTATATATTTCATTCCCTGGCAGAATCATCTACTACTCAGTCAACCTCGAGCATATTTAACACATCGGCTCGTTCAGCACTGCCTGCTATTTCTTTGACAGTCAATGTTTGGTAGGTAGTCATGACATCCCATTGATGCAACGTTTTGTTAATCAATTCTGGTGCATCACGTACATATTGAACATAAATACCACTATTCCTCAGTGCTAAACCAACGGCATATACTTTTTGTTCTTTAGGTTCAGGCAACCGCAATTCAATTTGTTAGCCATTTTCTGCATGCCATGCCAACCAGTTTAGTACCAGAGCCATCGCTTTTTCGACTGGCATCTTTCCCAGGGGTTGCATGATTTCTCCTTTGCTGTTAGCTCCGAAGATCCGTAATGCCTTTCTTACACTGCGTTGCGTTTGCCAGCAGTCTTTTAAATCATCTAACATCTCCATTTGCTTATACCTTTGATAACACCTTCTGTAAGACACAAGTTTAGGGAGTTATTCAGACTTCATTGCTACTTATTAAACATTTCGTTTTAACGTTAAAAGTTCCTCGGTTATTTCGTAATTTAAAGTACTAAGTTCTTCTTAAATATTGGTTTGATCGAGCTTGACGTATAAATGAAAATAGACACACAAGAAATACATAAACACGCTTTTTAAGTCTTTTTGAGCATGATCAAAAATAGCTCATGGTACAATGAACCTGTAGCAGCACAAGGGATGACGCAACATTGGCAAGAAAGCTCCTTCCTTATTTACATAACTGTTTATCGTTCCGCGATTCTTTTACATCAAATTTTTCTTTGTTCTTAATACACCCTTTTCTTTTCCAGTTCTGCTTGTAATGCAGCTGCTGTTAAGATGCTTTAAAACATCTTCTCACTTTCCTAAACCTCGCCCTGCTTTAACACGCTGTAAATGCAAAGCTTTTTCAGCTAGTTCCGGTACTTCTTGTATTGTTCGGATGACTCATTGTTGTCGGTCACACGTCACCTTGGATTTTATAAACCGTTTGTTTTCCAGATCCTTCGATGCGTGTCCCATCATCTCATCCACTTCTGCTTTTAAAGTCAACCCATCATTACTGATTTCATACTTACATTTAATCATTCAACCACCTCTTTGTTTTATTTGCATATTTCTCTTTTTGTAAAACATGAAACGGCGAGTCATGCAAACTTTATAGTTTTGCCACTTACGTGCATAAATATGACATTTCAGATGTCTCGCTCTTGCTTTCCTGTTAACTGCATTTCAATCTTTCTTTAGCTTTTGCCTCAGCAATTGCTTTCTTTAAGTACAGCTGCTCAATATAGATGTTTCTTTGAGCCAGTTCATTACTGTATGAAGATTTCGTAATTGGCATTCTAATTTTTTCTCGAAATCCCTTAACTTTCTCATATATGTTGCGTTTTCCTTAATACATCAAATACATATCCATGCACATTATTCGACTCAATATTCACACTATAACTTTTGTAGAACATTAATATAGCACACGGTTAAAATACACATACAATACATTTTGTCATTGACTGCTTCAATCCATTTTCTCGATTGACCATTCTCACAGGTTGTTTCTTCAATGTTGGTTCACTGCTATTTTCACCATTTTCTGAACCAGTCATGTTATGGTCATATCGAACCATAACACTAGTAAACCTGAAGTCAGGAGCGTAATTCCGATTAAATTGATTTAGTTCTTACATTGACAGTTTATTTGCATGTATGACACTCACAGCGCACAAGAACCAGGTTCACTGTCCTGGAGTCATGCAGTGATGAGTTTGCAGTTCACTCACGTCCGCTGCTTTGCCTGTCTGCAGGGGCAAGTTGCGAAACTTGCGTGCAGTTTGCTCCAGTGCTGGGCTTTATTGCGTAACAATAACATGCCAACGAATCTTCACGTCTTCACTTTGCGTTTTGCCTTATGCAAGCGTTGAACGCAAGTAGTGCATGGAGACAGTGAGTTATAATAGTGGAGAGCCACATACTTTTATAGTTTACTGTGTAAAAAGAAGCATCATAAGTTTGAAAAATCCATAGTTAGTGTGAGGTTGTATGCTTGTCCGGTTTATATGGATGAGCGTTCATCGTGAAAAAGTCAGTGAAGGCAAGCAAGGATTCATTGAAAGGGTGTTTGATTGCTTTGGGCGAGATCTTAGACGTTTCTAGTTCCTTTTTCTAAGTGATGCTGGCAAGTCTTGCTAGGTCAAATAAATACATAATTGTGGTTTTGCTAAAGACCATGGCAATTTGCTTCTTTGTAAAAAATTATCCTGCTTAAAATCTGCAAGTAGTCTATTTTGTAATTTATCCCAATATACCTGGCTATTGCTGCCAGCGAAGCGTTGGCAATATTGCTGCCAAATTTTTTGTTACTACTGCTGTAAAATGGAGCAATTTCTTTTTGTGAAGAAAGGGTAAAGCGCTTTGTAAACGTCCGTTTGCATTGTATCGTCAGCAACCTGAAAAGCATAAGCAAAATGTCGACGTTGCCCCCCTGGAAAAATTACTGCGGATGCCCATAGGAAGGGCCCTTGGGGCCATTCTAATGAAAGTTTGCCGATCACTGCTATACGCAATACTGCTGAACGGAGCTTCAGCAAGTTGAGGCTAATCAAAACGTTTAACAGATCAACTATGACTGATGAAAAACTAACAAATCTGGCAATGATATCTATTGAAAGTGAAACTGCTAAAATATAAGATATGTTTGAGTTGTCAAAAACATTTGCATTTTTGAAAACTTGGAAAAGTCATTTTTCTAGCTTGAAACATAGTAAATGCTTAAGTCTGTCAGCTTTATACGTTGTGCTGATGCTGTGGAAAATGCTTTTATATGCATTTGTTAAAATAAATAAATGTTTTTGTTTACGTAAATACTATGTGTAAAATGCAATGTGTTACACAAGATGCGACCCCTATAGAGTGGCATCGTAATGTGCTTTAGATCCAGTAGATATCATTTATGCGTGAGTTCTCATTACTGAATCTGGGACCGTTCTCGCAGAAGCTATGCCTGGTTAACAGACCCTAGTAATAGCCCGATTACTAATTACTTCTCTACGGTTCACACTATAAAAAATACAAACACCAGTAAAGCATATAATTCTTGGTTTTATAGCTTTTATTCGTCACGACATATATGTTCAAATAAAACAAAATGGTACTCACCAAAGTACGATGTTCCATGATATTCAAGCACTTCTCGACATGTCACAAAGCTCACATACTTTTATAGTTTATTACTATTTTAAGTAATGCGATAAGGAGATCGGCAATCTATTCAGATTGGTTCCCCTGTTCAAGCAATTAACTTATGTAAATAAAACTTAATTTTTCTACGTCTCAATGCATCTCAATTTTTAAATATACTCGATAAGTAAGTACGCATTAGATCTGTCGATGCTGTCTGATATTGTCATGCTCACGTTTCATTGCTAGCGAGTCGGATTTCGTTCTAGGCGGCAAAAAGGGATCCTCCAGGCGGGAGTTTATCATTAAGTAAAGTTTTGAACGTTGCTGTTTTCAGTTAAAAGTTAGTGCAGTCAAAGGGGCGATCCGGAGAAGGATCAAGATAGTTTTTAATGACCACTGCCAAGCTGAGTTCGACCCAAGCGGACCGCAAAGAGATGCGATCGACATGCCGAGCAGGAAACGGATGCACATCAAGGTGTACATGCGTGTTGAGAAGATTCAAATGACTCTCACCCAAGTGTGGTGTGACCACTGCGGCATAAAAGGGAGCATTGCTCACCTTTTATACGGCTTCCCCAGGTGGTAAGCGAAAGAAGGTAAAACCTTCAACGGCTGAAGAAAGTAAACCAATTGACTGGACTTAGGCTGATACAGCAACTTAACTACAGTAAGAGTTGATGATAAACACATTCCAAGCCTGAACAACTTGCCTGATAAACCTTCGCTAGCATAGTATAGTATTCATAATTTAAACTGACAGAACTTCACTTTCACAATCTGATTTTCACAAAACAGTCAGGTAACACTTCACTTTCCTAGTCTGATTCTCACGAAACAATCTGGCAGAGTTTCGTTCGGACAGGCCACTTTTTCTGAGCTACTCTGACAGAGATTAACTCGGACAAGCCAGTTTCTTCTGATCGTTACTGGCGCTTAGGCTCCTATAACAACTTAACCGCAGCCACCTGACTGTCGGCGGAGTGAGCCTTGAAAAAGACTGACTTTAATCCAAATGGGCTGTATTTATACTTGGCGGTTGTTACACCTCTTTATTTCAGGTGTTCTAATTGGTTGCTATTTGTTAAAACCTCAGGTGATTGGTTGACTTCACAACCACAGGCAACGCCAGGTACTTGTCGGTGCTCGGGTTTTCACCAGTTCGTGCTCCTCTCATGTGATTAATCACTTCCGTGGTCGTGCTTGGTCTTAGCTAATTTGGGCTAATGTCTCGTGACTTTCGCTGACGTTTGGTGACGTTTTTATTCGGGTGACTTGAGGTTATTGTCCTGGGATAGTCGCTTTCAATTAGGTCAGCTGACTTAATAGTCAGCTTTGATTGGTTGAATTCTGTTAGCTTTGCTTTGACTGCCTCAAGCTTGCAGGTTTTACGACATGGTTTGCTTTATGTACAAGATGAGTTGTTTCAGACAAACCTGCCTGTAACAAATGTATTGTATATTAGGGGCCCCAACGTCCAGGTTCGGGGGGCTCCCAACCACCTAGCGCCGGCCCTGGTGCCAGTCCAGTTCGTATCTCTGTAGTTGCATCGTAGCTCGCTTCATTTCGTTGTTTACAATCTTTCGTTGCTTCTCGTTACATTGTATAAATTGCGTTGCAACGAGAAATCTTGCAGTAGGCTATGTTGAAATCCCTGTTTGTTGAAGAATTCGCTGTACTGAACTTGAATATGACAGGATTCTCAGGAGTGGTTCAAAGGTCCCACACCGGTGGTTCATGGATCCCACACATGTGGGACCAATGAGCCCAAAAAAACTTTTTTTTCACATGAAATTTTCAGCCACTTCTTGATATTAAATCCTACTGATTTTTTGTATGTGGATAGAGGGTCAGACGATTGTTATTCATGCTAAATCTTAGAGATTTGCTAGCTAAACTTGCGACTTGTAACCTGAAAAGCAAAAAATGGCTCATTGGTTCCACAAGCCACTGGAGCCAGACATCGACAGAGGAGAATCTGCAAATCAAGCATTCTCACGTGGAAACACTGGCCCTCAACAGAGGGTGGAGGTGAGACCGGATCCGGAGTCGACTCCAGCAGGATTCTGAGTTTTTCTTTCGGACCCGGATGCGGAGTAAAAAATTTAGGAAAAACCGGATCCGGATTCACTTTTCGATTTCGGCAGTAGCAGGAGTTTGTGTGATCATTTCTTACGTAAAAACATGGCTAAATTACGGTTGGATCGATTATGTAGCCGGAGTCTGAACAGGAGTCGGATTCTCAAATTTGAAAAAATGCCGGACCCGGATTCAAAAATTTTGAAACAGGAGCTGAGTTGGAGTCTGAAAAAGTGACTCCGGCCACCTCTGACAGAGGATGGCACGCATAGGCCACGACGAAAAAACTGATGCGATTTCTGTTAGATTTGGTTGACGAAGTGTTTTCGAAACAAAAGTGAAAGTATTTCCGAAACGAAAATAAGATTTTTTGAAAACGAAAACGTTTTAATTTAAATAACCTTTGCGAAACGAACGTCTTTTCGAAACGAAAATAAAATCGATTTTGTTTTTGAAACGAAAAGATTTTAATTTGCAAACAAAAGTGAAAGTGTTTCCGAAACGAAAATGATTTTTTTTAGAACGAAAATGTTTTTATTTAGAAAACATTGCGAAACGTAAGGGTTTTCGAAATGAAAGTAAAATTGTATTAGTTTATGAAACCATTTTTGTTTGCTTTCAAAAAAATGCCACAAACAAAAATTTTCAGGGTGGCCACCATACTGATTTCCCAAGCTGGTTACTGATCTGGATACCACATCAAACTCTGTTTCAATATCAACTTCGTCACGTTCTTCTTTTGAGCTAGTTGTTCAAACCACTGCTTGGCCGTATTAAATCTCTGGGCAGATGTTGAGCAGCTATTCGATCGTCTCATGGTACAGAACCGTCAGGCAATGCAGTCCATCGGGAGGTCGATGGATTGGACATTGGAGGACAACATGGTCGACGGTTTGTTCTTCTGCGCCACACTCACAGGCCGCAGAAGAGGCCATACCCCATTTGTACAAGCAGGAGTACAAACGTCCGACACCGATCGGGAGGCGGTATAGCTGGACCCAGACTCTTCTTGGGAGGGTCATTCCGGGAGGTGGGTGCCGGTGTCGGGGATGAAAATGCGGAGTCTTTTGGGGTTGTCTGCCAACACCACATGCCATTGGTGATCCGCCCAGTGCGCCGCACATTTGCTGTAGTTGTCAAATAAACTGAGATGTTGTGCGGTGGGTGCAAATGGATGTCTCGCACCATGCGTCTGCACTCGATGGACGTGTGAGCACTGAGTGGAGCAGATGTCCAAACTCCAGGGCACCGCATGCTAAAGACAGTGTGCCTCCACTGCGACAAAGCTCAGCAGGTTGGATGTCTGCGAGCGCTACGTGTAATAGCCTATCTAACATGAAAAGCTCTTCACAAAAAATGTGACAACCGTCCGTTTTTTTAAACTTCTCTATATGCAAAACCTAAAGAGAAAAATGTTGAGGACATGGCATATTCACCACAGTCTGAAAAAGTGGGGGGACACGTCCCCCGAGTCTCTCAACAAATTACGACCATGGTACCATTGCTTTTACCTCTTCAAGCAGTTGGTTTGTTCTCCCTCTTTTTGCTGTCAACTATTTCAGTCACAAGAGACTGTCGAGTGGACTCAGAGACGAGTCACAAGAACTGTTGAGTCATTGGTTTGCAAGCTCGAGTCAATGTCAAGTCAAATAAAATTTCACATTTTTCCTATGTATTTTTTGCAACGAAATGACACCCAAAATGTTATAAAATGGTGCCCGATTAGTTGCAAAATCGTGACCAACATGCTATGAAATGGCACCCGATAAGTTGGAAAATGGTGCCAATGTTATTTTAGCAAGTTTGTTTGCATGTTATTTATATCTAAGTTTAGCTGCTACGAATTCAGTTAGGCTTATATTTGTGGTAATTATGTTGCCACATTTAATTCCCCATTTCACAAACTCAAGACGACCTTCAACAGTGGATTGCAGCCGCCGACACATTGGGACCGATTTGTTGCAGCCACAATGCTGTGTCGTCCTGAGCCTACCAAAGAAAAAGTCGTACGGACAATCCTCAGCATAATAGCAGTTGATATAATCAATTGGACTAGGTTCACTTTTCTCTTGCTGATACAAATTCTACGATATATGTGGTGTAATCATGTCGCCACGTGAGCTTGTGCTAATAACAGTGACAGGATTTTGAATTTAAACAAGATTTGGGTTTCGTGTTTGCATTATATTTTGGGAGAAATTGCAGCAGTTATGCACCTCACGACAGAATGTCATAGTGGCGTGTTACCCTTTCTGGCACTTGGCCTACCGTGACCTTTTCGTGGTTTCCTTTGTGTTTTGCGGGAGCATGCTGCCCTCTGCGCATTTACTGAGAAAGACAACATCATCCAAGACAAAATAGCTTTCGCAGTTCCCCGTTCCCTTTGTGAAACACTTTTACGCGAGCCCAACAGAGGCGAGCGGCAGTGTTGAATATGATCTGGTTTTCGGAACACGATCCAACCTGATTCTGCAATTCAGAACCGAACCCGGACCGGACTGGATTTAAAAAAAAACTGAACCGGATCAGATATGGATCTCCAAACTGCATTGATCACTGCAGTATAATGCTTAATCAGAGTTTTTTCAGATATAAACCGGATTGGATCAAATATTTTGGCAGGTTTGCCGGATTAGGATCGGATCGGATTACTCAATGAAAATTTTGGACAGGATTAGGATTGCAAAAATCTCTGATTTGTTCAACACTGGTGAGCAGATATTGACTTTATGACTCCTGATCCGAAAAATTTTTGAATATCCAATCCTTATCGAAATTTACTGAAATTTAGTATCCGATATCCATCCGAATGCGACACTGGTTAAATATGAAACAAACAGGCAGTGGTTGTAGGTCCACCAGTGGACCTTCGTTTTTGAAAACTTATTCATCCGTTGCCTGAACCATGACACTAATTTATAACAAGTTTGCAGTAGACTGCACTTCGCTTCGTAGAAACTTAGGAAACTTAAACCTAACCCTTAAACCTAATCCCTAAACCTAATACTTGTCAAACCTAAACCGCAAATCTGTCACAAAAGTTTGGAAACTTTTGAAAAAAGTTAATAAAAACCGGTACCATGAAAAGTGCAACCATTGCAACCAAAACGTATGATGCCCTATCATGGCAAAAGTCAAAACGAAAACCATTAACACAATAAGATACGTTCACCTGACTGCCATGACAGTGGTGCTAATGTGACAAACTCAGCGTTTATTCTAACCGTGTCACCACCAGCGAACCTATAGCCACTTCCAAACAAAACAACCTGTCATTTTTTGACGCAATCCATAAAAATAACATCACATGTTGTGCACTTTCAATCGGAAAAACAGAAAAGTAGTGTGTCTTTTGGCGCCAGAGGTAGCCTATAGCTTTGCTGTGGTTATTTTTCCATTTTAACCGTAATTCATCTAGTTTTGCCCAATTATAACACTGAGTTCGTGTCGTGGCACTACCAATGGGTACAATGAACCTAGTCGAATGGTAATTCCTGCTGTGCGAGTGGTCGTCGTTTGGGTTCTCAGTATTGTTGTTTCGTCTCGGCTAATACAGACGACTCTTTATAAGAAAACTTTTTATGGAAGCTACAACACTTTTTAAGTTTTCGAAACCAGACATGGGTTTACGATTTCGGTTAGGGTTTTAGGTTATATGGCAAAGAAGATCAGCTAATCCAAGGATACAGTCCTTCTCATGTGACCAGCTTTCAACCAAATTGGTTCAGCTAATGGCAAAAGAGCTCCAGCATTCAATCAATTAGTGAAATAAAGAAAATAGATTTTGTAACGCTAAGAGCAGATCACAGTACAAAATATACTAAAACTATGTAGCTTACAAAAAGTACGAACCCAAACTGTCTTTTAGCAAAGGTTGACTGCATAAAACTTGAGAAAGAATGTTCAAAATTTTAACCAAAAGAAATGTAGCTTATCTTAAACACTGAAATAGACCAAGGTGGGAAACAAGTCGATCGCACTGACAGGTTGATCGCTGAGTGTCATTGGTCGATCGCGTCTGATTTTGCATTGAATGGACAAGATACCTAACAAGAACATTTTTCAATCAATATTCCAAAAAGCACATAAAAATTATCCATCAATCGGTTGGTGATGTAGGCCTATTTTTTGGTGCCTCTTGTGATGGTTGACTGTAGGCTAGCTGGTCAGATGTTGCGAAGGTATTGCAATATGTTTTTCTATTATTGCGTGGCAATCATGATTTAGGCGTAACAGACACTTTACTAAGGCGATGGTACACTGAATTTTCACATGTAATACTCAACGTTGGCATTTTGTATTTGTGACTACATTACCGCGACTGGTTGATCGCCAGTTATCAAGAAATTTTCTTGTCGATCGATCCCAATCGCAAACAAGTTGGCCACCCATGGAATAAACTATATCCGTCTACATAACACACACATATCATGATGCACCCCAGCACAACAAACAAAGCAGCATACCAGCAATATAAGAGCAGTTTACTACTTCCACTTTGCAGGAAAAACATTTACGATAGAGCAACACAAAATATCATTGATTGTGATGAGTTCAGCACATACTGACAAAATCATTTTGATTTTTTGTGAATATAAAAACTATAGTAAAGAAAACACTAGCACCATCATATGTGATATATTCTCTTGAATCACTCTCAGGGAAATTTCTTTATAGAAATCAAACAAATATCCTGATCCTGTCATGATCCAATTTTTTTCAAAAATAAATATCCAAATCCAATCCTGATCCAAAAAATCGCAAGTATCCTGCAGGATATCCAATCCTGGCTGATCCTGTCCATGGTCACCTCTGCAGCCTAAGTTAACCTTGACCAGAGCTGTAGAACTCTGCCATGCTTGGGAAACATCGCGAGAACAGGCCGCTGAGATGATAGCCAGAACTGAAGAAGAGCAGAGAATCTCGGAACAACGGCAGCAGTGTCGATTTTGATCTCACATCAACACTGCGCAGGACAAACAATTCGTGAAGCAGATTGATTGTAAATTATGCTGCAAGATGCATCGCATAGGCAAATCCTATTGCCCAGCGTTTGGCAAAATTTGCACCAAGTGTCAGAAGAACCACTTTGCTGCCCTCTGCAAGCAGAAGATCAGTGTTGTGCAAGAAGACGATGACCTGTCTTCGTCGGAAGACGATGCTTTCCTGCGTAGCATCCAAGCAGGCCCATGTCACCGATTGACAGCTTTATTGACAATAGATGACTGTGCTGTGCGCTTTCAAAGTGATACAGGCGCAGATGTGAGCACGATATGTCAGAAGTTCGTATATCTAAACCAAGTGCGGCCATGATCGCGCAACCTCGTTATGTGGAACAAAACTACCATGACTCCGGTGAGTGAAACCAGCTTGCAGGTGTGTAACTCCAAAAATGGTGAAGCTGTTAATGTTGATTTCATTGTTGTCAAAAATTCATTTAATTGCTTGTTGAGTTTATCTGGTGTGCGAACCTTGAATCTAATTACCGTTAACGATAATAATTTCATTGCGAATATTGCCACAGATGCTGATATGGGTGATTTAGGCACCGTGACCAGCGCCGGATTTAGATGGTGGGGGGCCTGGGGCCCAGACGTGGTGGGAGGCTCCATGTGCGGATACAAAATGTTTAGGTAGGGGATGATTGACGAAATCATTAGTATTTCCACATGTCATTAATATTCATGACGTAATCTTGTAACTTCACATTTGTTAGCTCAACTGTAAGAAAACTTTATGATGCAACATGGTATTTACAATGATTAGCGATTTGTGAAACTGTTGCAAAACCAGTCGTTAGAAGCATCACATCTTTTTTCAAATACTTGCTTGAAAAAAGTTTTGAACATTTTTTGGAAAAACGTTCTGGACGATCCAACGTTTTCATCATCTCGAAACGCCAGTCTTCTCTCAGCTATAAATTTTACGACAGAAAACAAACGTTGCAAGCAGAGGGAATTTCCGATATTGTTAACATTGATTGACCTGCCTGCCTGTTTCTGTATCAATTCTTCATAGTGATTAATTACATCTGCGACTAAATGTAATCGTGGCATCTACATGTTCCATTGAATACTCGTGGCTCCTCAGGCGCTCAACGGCGAAGATTCCATTTCTAATAAGGAAATGCACACATTTAGTCGTATCCGCGGCTCCGCGCACATCAGTATACAAGTGAAACATTTAAGCACAAGTTTGTGAAGGAGGAAAACAAAGCATGCTTCTGTCAACTAATTCGCCATTGTAGTTCTGGCGAAGAATATGACTTGTGGTACATTTCCGCGACAGGTTTCTGTCTTTTCTGTGTTGTGGAACATCATGTTTTAAAAATGACTTTTCATCACAACGCCGAAAAGAACCTTTTCATATTTCAACCGATATTACCACATTTTCCGGTATATTGGCTGACCAGAGGGCCCAGAGCCCGATGTCGTTGCCTCCAGTGATAGCGTCAAGCCATCTCAAGTATCGTGTTTTTCGATGATACATCTTGACGTTCTTCTGCTACTGCACTGCTGATTAAAATAGTTCTGTCGTTTCTTTTAGAAGTTTTCTGTCCGTATTTTCCTTAGGAAGATAAAGGCAGGGCCGGATTAAGGGGGGCAACGGGGGCAATTGCCCCGGGCCCTCCGTTCCAAGGGGCCCCCTGATAACATTTATTTGCTTTAAATAAAATATTCGTTTGAAAAATTGTGATTCAAAAGAGATACAAAAATACAAACTCTGTATTCCGATGATGCGTTGAGTATCATTAATGATTTCTCTGCAAGTTTGACTTTCTGACAGCTTTAGTAATCACTACTGAATATAAATATTTTTGGTTTTGTTCAATGCAAATATATTTGAATTTTGCTTGTAACTTTTCCTAATAATCGTTCTTTTGGCATGGGTTTATCTACTCGTGCATCACGCCTACTGCACAAACGTCGCGAAAATTATACTATTTGCGTGCTTAAGCAGCAATGCTACTTCTGCTGTGGTTGCCGTTTGGTATCAATGATTCCGTACCTTCTTGTGCGGTCTGGAGGTAGCCGCAGACAGGGGGGGGGCGCATGAGGGCGAATCCCCCTAGAAAATATATCGCCCCCGCTGGGAAAATGTGTTGGACACAGTTGAAAACTATTGGACATAGTTTAAAAAATTTGGGCCCCTTTCAGAAAACTGGTTACGTACCTGGTGACAATCACGACGTAAGTTTCGAAGCATCTTCCACACTCAGACTAGCTGGCCATATTGACATGTTATTTTACAATCAAGGGCAGCTTACATTAATTTTAAACACCATTCCGTGTGGCTTACAATCAAAGGCGACTAAAAATCGAGTTGATACGGGAGCCACACAATCGACTACCGGAAAAAGCAAACGAGAACGTTGCGAATCAGCGAATCAAATTTGGAAACGATGACGTCATCAAATATGTCATAGGGGCCCTCCAGTGAAAATTGCCCCTGGCCCCCCTACCCTTTGATCCGATTCTGGATAAAGGTAGAGATTTTAGACCACGTTAGTTTTGCGGCCGGCCAGCGATATTCCACAATAGGTTCCCTACCCTGCACTACGTCCATTCGAACATTTTTATCAGCTCCGCTTTCTTGCCTGTATTTGTTGACTTTTCACCAGGCATAAAATTTTCAGCTCAAACCACGAGGTATAACACAATGATATTTTCATCGGTAGGTAGATCTAAGTCTGTTGCAGCATGTTCTTCGATTTTCTGTCCTCTTACAGGTTCCGCAGAAATGTCTCCGCTGGAATTCACTGCCACTGTAAAATAGTCACTTGAATGTTTCTTGACTTGACTGCAACTTCTTCCTCACTCACTGTTGCCTCTTTTGCTTTTAAACGTCTTTCAGAGCCACATGGATAAGATCTACACTTGTAAAGATGACGATCCCCCTTTCTTCTGTCCATGTTTATTTATTAATATGCTCAACAAAGCTGCCATAATTTCATTGCAAAAACGGAGGACAACTTACGATTGTCAGTTGCTCGAGTGTATTATCTGCACTTAACAAGTCAAATAACAATTAGGCCTATTGATGTAAGACGTCCTGTGCGGACGATGTGTTAGTCACAACACATAAAACAAAATCCTTATTTACTTGTCCTATTTATCTCATGAATATTTTGCAGTTTCCTTAAATTTCTTTAAAATGTAAAATTGCTTTAACAAGATCATGAAACTAATTGCATGAAAGACGTTTGAAATTGCAAACCAGCTTTAATAGAGTAGAAACTGGTTCAGTTAGAAAGATTTCTTTCTTTTAGGTTTGTGACTTCAACAAGGAAAAAACCGTTCCACATTAGCGCAATGAGCCACAACACTGCAGTAAAACTGTACAATCTTCATCAGTTCGTTGAAGCATTCAGTGCTGAGTTACTGAATTAGGGGACTTGCTCATTTAGGCCAGGGTAGCTTACTTACAGACATGGGTGCAGTTAGGTGGGGGTTGGGCTGCTTTTAATTGATTTTTTTGAAATTTGGCTAAATTTGTTTTGAAATATGGCAACATTGCTGCTGTGCTGTCTGGCGTCTCCAGCAGATGTGGCATGGGATCCGAGCTCCGAAGCCGACTCCGGCAGGATTCTACGCTTTTCTTTCGGACCCGGATCCGGAGTCAAAAATTTGTGAAAAAGCGGACCCGGAACCGGATTCACTTTTCCATTTCGGCAGTAGCAGGCGTCCGTGCGGTCATTTCTTAGGTAAAAACATGGGTAAGTTACGGTTGGATCGATGATTGTAGCCGGAGTCTGAACAGGAGTAGGAGTCTCAAATTTGAAGAAATGCCGGACCCGGACTTGGATTCAAAAATTTCGAAACAGGAGCTGAGTCGGAGTCCGAAAAAGTGACTCCGGCCACGTCTGGTCTGCAGCAGACCGTGATGTTTGGCAGATCGAATCGCTGATCGCGTCATGGATGTCTGCCAAGACATGTTTTGGTTGTCTGCTCATCTGTCAACGTAATCAGATCAATCAGTGTTGGATTTTTGCTCTGCTGTATTAAGAGTGTTGAAATTTTGTTTAGGAGCATCGCCTATAACTGATTAATTGCATGTATGTCAAATTTTGCTGTTGTAAAACTAAATGAGTCAGAAAGTTTGATTTACAAAAGTTAAGGAGCGATGATCCGTAAATTGAATAGATCCAACCTAGCGAAACCTTGCTTGCTACAACAGTGGACTAGGTCGGGTAGCTAACGAGTCGATTGCCGGGTGTCTATTGGTCGCTCGCGCCTGATTTTGCATTGAATTGACGAGATTGGAGATACCTAAAGAGAACACTTTTCAATCAGTATTCCAGAAAGTAGCCTACATAAAAATGTTATAATTGTTATCCATCAATTGGTTGGTCATGTATATTCTTTGGTGCCTCTTGTGATGGCAGACCATAGGCTAGCACGGCAAATGCTGCGATGGTGTTGTAATAATATGTTTTCCTAATATTATTGCATAACAATTATCATGATGATGATTTATGCGTAACATAAACTTTGCCTTCTGTGCATCACTTACGTCTAAGCAAGGCGATGGTACACTGTGTTTGCACGTAGGCTACTATACACAACTTTGGCATTTTGTTACTAGTGACTTTATTACCGATTGGTCAATCGCGAATTGGCAAGAAATTTTCTAGTTGATCCTAATTGCAGACAAGTTGGCGATCTTTGGCCTAGGTCAGGGGTCTCCAAACTTTTTTGTCTGAGGGCCACATGAGGTAATACAGAACATGTTGAGGGCCAGACGCAGGGCCGGATTAAATAAAGGCAGTGTCTATTTTGCTGCCAGGATGGCAGCAGCAAAAGGCTTGGTAGAAAGGAAGTAAATATAACTAAACAAACCTTTGACCAAACCTTAACCTTAACCGTTGCCCTAAGCTAACTAATCTTAATGTAACCCTAACCAAACCTAACCTATCCCTAACCAAACCTAATGGCAATGCTTAGTTAACCTATCCCTAACCTAAAGCTAAGCTAACATAATGCTAAGCTAACACTAACACTAACCCTAACCTAACACTAAGCTAACCTAACCCTAATTCTAACCCTAATCCTAACCCAACAACACTAACCCCTAAAGGTAACAACTAAGCAAAGCTTGGAAAAAAGCCTGGACAAAAGCAAAGAAAAAAAAATGAAAGTCAGCAAGGTGAGAGTGGAACTGCAAATTGGCATAGCAGCCGAAACACCTAACCGTTACACCATGAACAGGACAGCATTTTCTTGACAAAGTAACCTTTTTCTTTGTATTGCGTCATGCCACAAGACCGAATGTTTGACTGGCGGCACAATATCTCCACCTGATCTGTTGCCACCAGCACTTTAGTGGTAAAATAGACACTACCTTAAATAAACGCAAGGCCCCTGGCAAAATCGTGACCGCGAGGCCCCAGAAACTGCGTAGCCTTTCACATGCCCTTGTTTCAACTTTGCAGAATCACTGGTCAAAAACTTCAAAACTGGTACGATTTAGCAACCTGCACTTCAGAGACAAGTGGTGATGACCATGTACAGCAGTACATATCTGCTTAATTTGTTTAAACATGCAATGATAAGATTGCTGTTCGCTCATGTCCGCGCTCCGTTGCCTGCAGATAGATTGCAAAACTTGCAAGGATTGTTCTACTCTTCGTCTTTGCTGCCTAACAATAACATGGTAATAAACCCTCAAACATTCACTTCAAGTTACGGTAGCAGGCGTTTTTCCGCATGTGACCATGCAGGGCTCCCACTGTGTTTTTTTCCACGCAGCTCTGTTTTTTCAGTCAACCTGAGTGTCTAGGTTTAATTATGAAAAATCGTGTTAAATCTGCTTTTTTTGAACTTTATATCCACAGTGTTTGCATGCGCACATCAGGTGGGAATGTACATGCATATCGGTGTTCAATCGGTTTCTTATCCTCATAAGATGTTTGTTGGGGTTACATTATGATGTTATTGTCTAATGATAATTGAAGAAACTTGTGAAAAAAAGGGTTAGAACTGATTGTTTAAATTTTGATGTTTTGCTATGCAAACAAATTTCAGTCAGAGGAAGGCATTGGGAATATATTTGTGAGATTTTAGATCCCGCTGCAGTTCACGATTGCAAAAAATTCATACTCTAAATATAACAAATGTGCTCCTAAAATTAGTGAGAAATATCATCAACGGAGTATTTTACTATGCCGGCGTTATGAAAAAATCTTGCCTTGAGCAACTAGAAGATCGTCCAAATGTTATGTTTGTGTTGCAGAAAAAAATTTGAAAGAACTGTAATTAAATAAGTATTCTATTACATCCTTTCAATTGAAGTAAGCACACGTTTCTGTAACAAAAGCTTTCTGGGATTTTATTGTACGAATACGATTTTTTTTGATGTGCAATCTGGGTTTATTTTAAATCACTGAATACTGGGACTCTTGCATGTGACTGCTGAACACAGACATTTTGGCAGGTATTGCAGCGACATAGTGACACAGCTGATAGCGGTAAGCCATGTATAATTATATAATGTTTGAAACGAAGTATAATCTGATGATCTATAGCAGTGCTTCTAAAAGTTTCAAAAATCCATTCTTAGTGTGAGACGTGATCAGCGTGCCCGAGTGAATAGCTTAATGAAACAATTCTTATGCAGGCATCTTTTCACACAGTAAAAAAATACCGGGCTTGTTAAAATACATCTATGCAAACTTTTGGGAATACGTTTTTCAAGGTTTAGTTCTGACTTCTTAGTGAGCACAAGTGCTAAGTATATTTGCCGTGGAGAGCTTTCGTAATTAATCTCCTCAGTTTAACACATATAGAGCCGGCCTACGTGACATTCGTACTTTGATTTCGGCCTAAAAAACAGCAATTTTCAGTTGCCTTACCAACACCCTAGCTCCTCTGCCGATAGCGCTAGAGAGCTGTTCAACGGATCAAACGGATCGGCCAGTCTAGTAGATTGCACTAGAAAAAAAATTTTTTGCCTGGGGGTTGCGGGTTTTCTGTGAGTGACGTCATAAGTGGAGGACTTGTAGGCCACCTTGGCCCACTTTACCTGGCCCTGGGTGCCAACTGTTTGGTGGTAGTATTTCACTGAAGTTTTTACTGGAAACTAGGCTACAATCTGAGTCTTTTGATACTTTGGGTGACCTGCTAGGGTTTCGGGTTCAAAAGTTGTGATGTAAGTTAGTAAAAATATTTGACTAATTAGCTCATTAGTTAATTAATTAATTTGTTTATTTTAGATCGTAACTTTTGAACCAGAAACGCTAGAAAGTTGATCAAAGGCTCAAAAAACTCGGACTTGAGTCTAGTTTCCAATGAAAACTTCAGCAAAACACTTTGGCCTAGTGGTTGGGCCTTAGGCCAGGCAACATGAACCAAAATGACCCTGAAACTACTTCACTTATGATGTTAGTCACAAAAAATCCGCACCCCCAAACCAAAAACTTTTTTTTGAGTGCAATCTATTAGACTGGCCGATCCATTTGAGCCGTTGAGTAGCTCTCTGGCGCAATCGGCGGAGGAGCTAGGGCGTTGGTAAGGCAACTGAAAACTGCTGTTTTTTTTGCGAAAATCGCCAAAACCACCCAGACGCCAAGGAGTTAAGCATGCGTGGTGTTCCAAGTTCAGTAAGTGGTCCGATAGTCTTGTCAACATATGGTTTTATTTCTAATTGCTTGAAGCAATTTTACAAGAATGTCTAACCTGTATTTTCATGGCTCATGTTGTTCATGGTGTTGGTTATTCTTAAATTATGACTAATTTGTACAAAGCGCTTGAAAAAATGGATATTAGGCAGTTTATGAAAAGAATCATTTGTGATAGCCGAAGTGTAAAAAACATTTATGACAAAAGATTGCGAATTGAGGTTCCACCAGCACAGGCATAATGAGGTAGAAAGGGTAAAGCGTTTTGTGAACTTCCATTTGCATTGCATCATCAGCAACCTAAAATGAATAAGTAAAATTTCGACATTGTCCCACCTGGAAAAATTTCTGCAGACGTCCATAGATGCACTAATTTCGATCTACTGTAATTTGTGGGTCATAAAGTGTGGTGCTGTTGGGTTCAATTCTTTTAACTCACTGAAATGATAAATGCCAAAGCTGTCAATTTCCTTAACCTATATGTTAAACGCAGTATTCAAAAAGCTCTACAATTTTGACATGTGGTGAACAGCCTAAATCATGAAAAACCAGTAAAGGAGTGTTTTGATATTCAAGTGTGAGGCCCCGGTCATTTTCCTGGTTTGCCCAATGGTTAATCCGGCCTTGGCCGTACGTCTTACGCAATGTGATTGTTGTGGAATATGTTATATTCTACCAAATCAACAAATTTTTCATAAGAAAGCTGCATATTATTTTTTCATCATTGACAAAATGGCTTTGCGGCCTGCTTCTGGCCCGCGGACCATAGTTTGGAGACCCCTGGCCTAGGTGATGACTTTAAATGCAGAAATAATCGCAATGTTGTACGCGTATTTTTATTTACATGATGCTGTGTTAAATTACGTAACATTTCATTAACAAATTTTGGAACATTCTAGAGTGATACTGCTTGTGAAGTCATACTCATGAGTTAACTTAGACTGGAGTTGGTAATGGAGTTAGGCAACTGTAAATGCATGAGTTCTTCTGTAATGTTTTTCTGCGCTGATTACTTTTCCACTGAGACAAATCTGTTTTGTCGTGTAAAAATCTGACAATTACACACAATAATAAATGTTTTGTTGTCACCAGGATTGTGGAAACAACATTTAAAAAAGGCAGTGGCTGTAGATACGCCTGTGGATCTTGAAATTTGAAAACTTATTCATACGCCACTTGTCATGTAACAGTAACGCACGACGAGAGTGCAGTAGGCTTGCTAGAAACGAACTAAACGAAAAAGATAGTAACCCTAATCTAACCCTAACACAAACTTTAACCTAATGCTAACCTTAATGTAACATCTAAGCCTGAAAGAAGTAAAGAAAAAAAGCAAAACGTTGACAAGGTGAGAGTCGAACCAAAAACCATTAGCATAGCAGCCGTAATGCATAACCCCTAGGCTAAGAGATCAGTGCCGTTTGAATGACAAACTGACCCTTTTGTTTTGAATGCGTCAGGCCAGGTGTATCCGCAGTCACTTCCTTAATAAAACAACCTTCCTGATTTTTGTTTTTTTAAGCCCAAGCTTTGTTGGTTTTTTAAAAAAAGAAACAGCTTTTTTGTTCGTTTTTAAAGAAAAACACAAAAACTCCTTTCTGAATTATTTTTATTGCATCATGCAACATCAACATTTTCAGAATTACTTGTTGTACCTAATAACTTGTTATACCTATTATGGCATTCAAAATTGGGGATGACAATGTGTCCTATCTTTGTTTTCGCAAAGTGTTGTCAAGTGGTAAGGCTTGGCAGGCATGCGCCCAGCAAACAGGAAAGCCATGCCCACACAACCTGTGTAGTTTCATATCAAGTTAAGTGCATGCCCTGCTAGTTCAGCATCTAGATCTGTATGAGTGCATTATTCAACATATGGTTTGGTATGTTCCAACATCAGAAATAGTTTGGGTGCAGAGAAGGCAGAAAAATTGGGTAAAATATACCAATTTTACAGAGCTGAAGAAGATAACCAGCTGAATTTACTCACAATGTTCAAATTATTATTTTCTTATCAATTTCAAATTTCATTGCTCTTTGTTTGATTAAAAAACAATTTGTACATAAGTGTGTTGCTTATTTGGTATTTTACTTCATAGTAGATTTTTCAAAGGAAAAGTAAAGAGTGTTTTTTTTTATGGAGTTTCACTGTTTTTTTAAGTGGGCTTTTTTAAAAAAGGAAGTGGCTATGGAACCACCCATGGATCTTATTTCAAAACTTATTCCACCATACTGCCTTGCATGATGCAGTTAGAATAAAGTGGTCAGTTTGTCACTCGAGTGGCATCTTCCTGGTAGTGTTTACAATGGATACGTTTCTAGTCAGCCATGCCAATGGATGTGGGATCGCCTCTCACCTTGGCACCTTACATTTTTGTACTACTGAGTGCTTGCACGTTTCAATTCATGGGATTGGTTTTTCTTTAATCTTTCGAAACTTTTGCTTTAGGGCAGTGGTTCTTAAACTTTTTTGTCCGCGGAACACTGCAAGGTTATTTCAAGAGGAGCTGCTGAGTGCAATAATGGTCTAAGTCAAAAAATACAGTTATGTAAAAGGTAATTAAAGTTTAAGCCTCTCAGAAAAATCAGTTCAAAATCAAATCAAACAAAGTTTTGTATAATGTGTCTAAAAGAACTTGAAAATCTTCACATGCTAACTTTAGTGTTTTTTTTCTAAAGGGGGCTATGCCAGTGAGGGTTAAAGGGGTGTTAGTAGCAGACCCCCATTGAGTTAGAGCTCAATGTTGAATTTTAGGAATCAATTATCCAGTAAGTTCGTTCATTAAGTATTTAAAAATTATAGGCAATGAAAACAGTAGAATCACCAGAATCTACAACAGAAAGTACCCAACATGCATCATACTTATCACACAAGGTGCAAGAAAAAGTTAAAGAAATTTCAGTTAGTCTATGTATAGTATGTACTGTTGCAACCTCTCCGGTGGTGTTTCGTTGATTATGTGATTCACTACGAACGGGATGTGCGTGAAGAATAAAACCATTATATATGAAGCACGAGCAAGCAATGGTGAGAGAGATTACGAGCATGATCTCTATTGTTGCCTGCTGTCACAATGCGAAGCTTTGTGCACATGCTGCTCGGGATTTCCGATCGCAACAGTACTGCAGATGTTGAAAGTATGACTTGTTCATTTAAATTAGTCAAGATTGTACATGTGTGATAAAGACATTAAGAGCAGGCTTTATCTGTTATCTAGGCCTACAATAAAATTCCACAAATTTTGACTTATACCACTATTGCACTGAGCAGCTCAATTAGCTATTTCAGGAACAATTCCATTGGCTAATACTGCCTGATGAACCAAGAGACAGAAAACAAAACATCGCAAAGATTGATCTTATCATTTTGTCAAAATCTCAAGTACCACTTAGCCAACATACCACTTTGTTTCACCAATTTAGGAAAAATAGTGAAAAATGCATTGAAGGAGTCGTATAGATGCGGCTCTATCTTGAAAACAAAAAATATTGCATCTTTCATTTTTTGATATATGGTAGAGTTTGGATAGTACTTCAATCCTATGGTAAGGTCAGATCAGTAAGACCCTCTCCAGAGGCCACAGGTCAAGGTCAAAAAATGGGTCAAAAGGTCAAATGAAGAAACTGTCCCCGGAGAACAAAACAAAGTCCAGAAATGCATTGCCGGTAATTTTCTGGTTAAAATGATACCAAGTTCATGCCAATCGACCAGGGGTTACTGAGATAAGAATATTTGAAATTTTATTTATTCATGACAGACTGCGAAAACGCCATAACTCGATAACCAATTGACCGATCGAGCTGACATTTTGAATTTGTCTCAATAGGCCCGATATACATGCCAAGTTTCATCAAAATCAGTGATGGTGAGGTGTAGGTCATTGGGTGATTTGACATGGAATGACCCTGATCTAAAATAAACAAATTAATTAATTAGCTAATTAGTCAAATACATTTTTACTAACTTACATCATAATTTTTGAACCCCAAACCTCAGCAGGTCATCCAAAGTATTAAAAGACTCGGATTGTAGCCTAGTTTCCAGTAAAAACTTCAGCGAAATACTACTACCTAAGGTTGGCGCCCAGGACCAGGCAAAGTGGGCCAAGGTGGTCTAAAAGTCTTCTACTTATAACGTCACTCAAAAAAAACCCGCAACCCCCAAGCAAAAAATTTTTTTCGAGTGCAGACTAGAAGACTTGCCGCGTCTTTTGACGCATCGAACAGGAGTGGAGATATTCCCTTGCAAAGCCATGTGCGTTAGGCGTTTTTTTTTCTGGAAATCCCTGAAAACAGCCGGATGCCAAAGAGTTAAGTGAAGAAGGAACCTTGGCCAGCACTGCCAAATTCACGTAAACATTTTTTCCACCAATATTACTGTTATTGAGCTAGATTAAACAATACAGCGGCTGCCACATGCCCAAGGGGTTAAAGGACATATCAGCACTTTTTGTTTAAAACTGAAAAGTATAGCTTGTGGAACTCCTTAGATTTGTCTACACAACCCACTTTGGGAATTACTGCTTTATGGGTTAGGTTTAGGGGTTGGTGTTAGGTTAGGATTAGGTTAGCTTGGGGTTAAGTTAGGATTAAGTTTAAGTTTGCCTTTCGCATGTCCTGTTTCTACCGAGCCTTCTGCATTCTCCTTGTGTTTTACTGTCACATTGAGGTGTTTCAATAGGGTTTCAAATTTAAACATTTGTGGGTGGTTCTATAGCCATTGCCTTTAAAAAAACATGGGTTGTTTTTTTGGGGTTTGGTCCAAGTACCTCAACCATGTAGCTGATACTATTATACAATGTTAAAGATATATATATAGTTTTCCAAGTTCAATTGTCACTTCAAAAAAGTCGTGGTTATGTTGACTTGTGGATTTATCCTGTCCTATTGTTAAAAAGTAAGGCTGGACATGAACTGCGCTGGCACCCATCCACTAAGGGTGGAGTGAATTTTTAAAATGTGCAATACAAACATTGGAGTGGTCTAAAAAGCTGGAAACATGACTAACTTTAAAATTGATAATATCAGGTGGTTGACCCAAAAACCTGCTTGTTACCTCACCCTCGGGATCATGTGGGGGTCAAATTTTATGAATTCGTCATCACTCAACTTTTAGGTGAGATAGAAAACTGATTTTGGGCTCAAAAGATGCGGAAGACACAAGGGTCAATCCATTTATAATCATCAGATTATTAAAATTTTGCAACCACTAGTCATGCATTTTGCTAATTCTCACATATGATAGAGGTTAAAAAATTATGATAACAGCAAAAAATTTTTTGAAATATCTTTACCGCTGGCTGAGATACAGCATTTTGAATATTTGGCCACTAGGAAGATTTTCATGGGCAAGCACAACCATTTTTTCATTTTTCACATTCAAGTTTTGACAGTAACTTTTTACATTGAAGGATTTTGACAATGAAAGCAAGCACTTTACCATTTTTGAACCCAAGGAATTCATTTTTGAAGTTAAAATATTGCTAAGATGATGATTTCAATGAGAAATTTAAGGTTGAAAAATTTCCTTTAATTTTTTTTCAATGTCCTAACTTTGAGATAATATTTAAGGTGTTGGCAAAAAGTTGCAAAAAAAATTTTTTTTTCATTGAACAAAGCAAATGTGATACTATAATTTCACCAATTTTGGTTGATGTAAATTTTGTCTAAAAGATTATATACACCTGTGATTTGTGACATGTTTATGACTTTTTTACCTTAAACTGAGCATATTTTGTGTCTTTATTTTGAATGTATTTTGGTTTTGAACTCATGTTTTGTGCCTCATCTGTACTATTCAAATTTGACTGTCGTTAAAGATAGGCTGGGCTTGATTAAGTTGCTGCTTTGGCCATCTCTTTCCTAACCTGTGCTGTTTGTTTAAGAGGAATTTCATTATAGCACAACAAATTGATGAAAAAATGTATGCACTCAATTTTAACACTTTGAGAGCCGGTCTGTGATATATTCGTACTTCGATTTCGGCCTAAAAAACAGCAGTTTTCGGTTGCCTTACCAACGCCTTAGCTCCTCTGCCGATTGCACTAGAGAGCTGTTCAAGGGCTTAAACGGATCGGCCAGTCTAGTAGATTGCACTCAAAAAAAGTTTTTGGTTGAGATGTGCGGATTTTTTGTGACTGACGTCATAAGTGAAGTAGTTTTATGGTCATTTGGGGTCATGTTGCCTGGCCTAGGGCTCAACCGCTAGGCCAAAGTGTTTCACTGAAATTTTCATTGGAAACTAGGCTCGAATTCGAGTCTTTTGAGCCTTTGATCAACTTTTTACCATTTCTTGTTCAAAAGTTATAATCTAAAATAAACAAATTAATTATTTAACTAATTAGCTAATTAGTCAAGAGACTTACTGGGTCTGTAGGGCATACCGGACAAAAGAAATTCTCGCGCAAGGCAACGTGCGTTTAGGCGTTTCTTTTTCTGAAAATCCCTGAATCTTAGCGAACGCCAAAGAATTAAAAGTAATAATTTCAGTATATGTTGTGGCATGTAAAAATGTTTTTTTAAATGAGACTTGTGTACTTTTTGAATAATGCAATTGAAGATTGTCAAGGCAAAATGAATACAATCACTTAATTTGAAGTTATATACATGTGATGCATGATTTCTGTGATGTGACAGTGCTTATCAATCTCCAATATGGTATCACTATTGCCCACAGCTTCATTACAGGAAGGAAGAAGACTGCAAGTACTTACTGACTGGTTTAGGATAGAAGGCTATCTTCTAACTTAAAACCTTTTAAAAGTAACTGTGGCTGATCATAATCTACCAAAGAACAGCAATGATTTTGATTATTACTGAATAAGGATTTGATATTATTTGATTCTTTCATGAACCTGGTAATACTTTGTTATCAGCCAGTTTGTATTTCATTAATCCATTTCGCAGTTTAGGTTACAAGTACTCACTGTTGAGATTCACTTTTACTCTTCTACAACATATACAAGGATCATCAACTGTTATTCAAATAGAAGCAATTACTGTGGTTACTGGATCTAGAGTTTTACTCAGAATTACTGCAATTACCAGTATCATCAAATGCTTAAATCCAGTGGTTATCTTGATTTGTTGAATTGTAATGAAATGCCTGTGTAAATTAAAAGATCATAAGAACTTTATGCAAAATGATGTTAAAAATAATAGAAATCTGAATACCATGAGGTAGAATTGTATATTTTTTGCAATATTTTTTAGCTTGTTCTGCTTTTTTTAGATTCTGAACGTAACTAAATGTTTCTCTCAGTTATCACAACATGGAAAGTATTGAAAACTGTTCACTTGGTAAAGCTTTGGGGGACGAATGTCATAAACTTACCCATATGATAGTGAAGCAGTTGTTGAACTTTGATGTTATTAACTCTTTGGCGTCCGCTTGGATTCAGTTTTCAGAAAAAAACGCCTAAACTCATGTGGCTTTGCGTGGGAATTTCTCTGGTCCAGTATGCTCTACAGACCTGGTAAAAGTCTCAAAAGACGCAGCAAGTCTTCTAGTCTGCACTCGAAAAAAATTTTTTGCTTGGGAGTTGCAGGTTTTTTGTGAGTGACGTCAAAAGTGGAGGACTTTTAGGCCACCTTGGCCCACTTTGCCTGGCCCTGGGCGCCAACCGTTAGGTGGTAGTATTTCGCTGAAGTTT
>Ga0210059_1001678_pt1 | contig 33799 bp, 20 predicted proteins | sample Ectturendosymbi2_FD_188042 | JGI IMG/M metagenome (GOLD analysis project Ga0210059, IMG submission 188042) | Ecteinascidia turbinata endosymbiont from Florida, USA - Sample 2 (SPAdes) (version 2) | ecosystem: Host-associated > Tunicates > Ascidians > Unclassified | place: Key West, Florida... | reverse complement strand
AACTGCAAACTCACTGTCTGCAACTTTCGTTATGTGTGATTCTCAAGGGTGGAGGTTCAAAAGACACGCATCTCCGTCGGTTGAGCACCACATTTAAAATCCAATGAACAAGCCCAATGCGTTACCTCAACTAGTGGCGTAAATAGAGCTTTGAGCCAGGGATTGGAAGCGTAGCTGATTGGGGCCCATTGGCCACCGTAGGGAGACCACTAGCCAACAATCATAAAAAAGTTAAGAAATGATAGTGAATCCTGAAAAATTTGACATTGAAATGACTGAGCCCAGTGGCATCACTGGGAATGAGCGATGCCTAGTTTTAATTGTAGTAGCAGTCTGGAAACACAAGTATTGCTCTGCAATATTTGGCCTTTCAGACTGCTTCTACAATTTATTCGTGAGACATCTTACGCTCGAGGGCTGAAGCAATTGCAGCTTGCTACTGAATATCCCTGCGCAATCAAACGGTCAGAATCTTAGTGCGGCCCTTTTCTTGAAGACAGACAATGCTCTTTGTTGCATCACTAAATATGTAATGTCAAAATGTCGGTGTCCGTTTGAAGGAATGCGTGACTTCAGGACTAGCACACATACAAAGGTTTCAGGTTTAACCAGAAATTTATAAAAGTTTTGAAGTGCAGTACAAAGTTTAAGTGCCGCCCAGTGGGTAAAATTCGGTGGTACTGGGCATGATGCACCAATTCAACTACATACTAGTCACCCGCACGGTGAAAGCCTTCTCAAATGGCCGCTGCTGCTTCACACAAGTAAGTCGTTGCTAGGTGGGCGTGGCTAGACAGGCTTCATCAATGATCTGGAACTTTATCCGCACTGTGATTGGCTGAAAACCTCTTATTCAGCGAATAAGGTTACATTTTGTAAATATGCCCCCGGGGAAAACTAGGGCCTAATGGAAAAATACTAAGCCTGTGTCTATTTTTAGAAACAAACAGCTGCGGCCGTTGCCGCGGCTCAACACTCGATACGCTTGACTGATAAAATGAGACACTTTTTACCAATGCTTATAATAAACAAACAAAGAAATAGAAAAAGTCCAAGCAGTCCAAGAAAATACAGTTCCCCTCTACTCATACTGATTCGTCGGCAGCTTTCTGCACCCATGCGAAAGTCATCTCCCATTCACTCCTGTACTAACGACCAGAATCATAAGAGCACTTCCTTGACATCATTGTCGCATTTCTAACGCAGAGAGGCAGCGTTGAGCCTGCTTAGTACTTACAGCGCACTGCATAGTACACGCATTACCAATGTTTACGCAAACTATTTATTTTGAATCTCGCACCTCGCAATTCTAGTACAGCATTCATCACAAAAATTTTGCAAAGGTGTTGCGGAACATAATGGAATAGTAAATATTTTTCTACTTGGGAAACTTTTTCAACGTAAAAAAGCCAAAAGGACAAGCGCATTTTTTAAGGCCAACAAACTTGAGACGAGGGCAAGAAGCCAAATCTGTTGCCTTATGAAAAAAATCTGGAAAAGTTAGAAAAACTCACACGTCAGTCTTTTCCGAAGAACGTCAAATGCATGTTAGGTGTCAGTTTTGATCAGCGTATCAGCTGCGCGTGCTCCTCCATTTCGAAGCATTTATTGAGAAACCCGCATTTTTGCTTTTTCTCCTCTTTCAACGCTGTGGCAGTGACATTTTGTTCGCTCGTAGCAAAAAATGCATGAGAATTGTTATGAACACGTATGTACGTGCGTGGTCACTTGCATAATCGTTTGCTGAAAAACTTTTGGCTCACGCGTTGGTGGCCGGTTAGTTGGTGGTAATTCGATCCCTGCGAGAGGAGTTTCAGGCGTCACTTTAATTTCAACTCTTGTTTACGATGAAGCTAAAGTAAGGTGATTAACTTTTTCTTTGCAGTCAAAGTATACAGTCCTATAGTTTTTCTTAACGTACTGACAGCAGAAGCAGGTATACATAGTGTTTTTCACCCTTCTTTCGTTTTCAGTTGTAACACTTGTCAGGAAGAAATCCAAGGATGAAACTGCTCACCACACAGTGATTGATTTATTTCGAAATCAAATAACCAGAAAACGAGCTTTGGTTTTGTTATATTTGTGGTACGTCTCCGTTTTTGTTTTTTTGTCGGGATGATGTCCAAGCGCGTTTTACTAGAATTGACCTTGTTCGATATTCTGAGTGTGATGATGTTAATGATAGTGTTGCAACCTCTCAGTTGGCGTTGCGTTGAATGTGCGACTCACCACGAACGGGATGTGCGCGAAGAATAATACCCTTATATATGTGGCGCAAACAAGCAATAATAGAGTGATCTCGTCGGGTGATCTCTATTGTTGCTTGCTGCCACAGTGTGAAGCTTTGTGCGCTTGCCGCTCGGGTTGTCCGATCGTAACAACAGGAATAGTTGAATGAGAAAAGGACAACTCCGTACGTTTTCTCGCAATGCAAGTGCCTGCCCGAGTGTCTCATGTAGTGCCTTGTCGATGTAACAGTTTTCTGTTCACCGTGAACATGCACTTGTTTTTCAAGCTTTTCCACAAGGACCTTTTGTCGATTAGACCCAAAATTGTTTTGTTGCAGGTTCGTCGTTAGCTTTGTGTTTTATGCTCTGACGCTCGCAGCTGGAGACATCAACGAGAACCTCTACATCAGCGAAGCCCTGCAGGGATTGATTGAATACCCGGTTTTAATATTCTGTTGGAATATACTGAACAGGAAGTGGTACGTGAAGAGCGGCAAGCGCATAATTTTAAAAATGTTAATTCAGCAACGATGTATGACTATAAACAGTGCTGTTCCTGCTGATTTCAAAAAGGATTTTTTCGTCTTCTGAATCAGGGGCTGGTTTTGGGATGATCGGAGTTTTTGACCAGAGCCTCCACGCAGACCGTGGTTCTGTGCAAAACATCACTTTCATAATTTGGCGGTCTTGGAGTTGCTATACCGAGCTAACACTCTGTAGCAGATATTTCTAGCTCTTTGAGTTACATCAGTAACATCACCTTTCTGTAAAGCTGCAGTTCTGCGCTTTTGTGGTGTTCAGGGCCAATGTGCCGAGTTTGCTATTTCCCTTTACGGTTCATTCGTCTTGAAGTTGATTTCTTCAGACAGTTACCTCTTATCAATTTAACTCCTTATGAAACGCATGGTTACTCTAAAGGCAAGAACACTTTTGTAAGTTTTACCATTTCCACATGGCGTCTGTTCATTCCAAAGCTGTTGCTCATACCAGCGCTTAAAGAATGTTTGAATACCCCAATACGTGCTTATCGTATTGGTAAGTTTTATAAGAAAAGTTTAACTTACGCAAAATCGGATTAAGACAGGTCGTTAACTGGGCTTTTACGAACAGCTATGGTGCCAGTGGAACGAAAAGTCATCCGCTTGGCAAGCATGATTTCATACTAAGATTTTAACCACCTTATAGCTGAAACTTCTTTTTCATTCACTTGCCTTTCACAGGTGCGGCAGAAAGCGAGCCTTGATCACTTCATTTGTGCTGAGCGGTGTTGCTTGCTTCGTTCTGACCGGTTTTGATCCAACAGGTGCGTTCCAGTTGTTTACATCAAACGCCAATTTGGCATGTTAATTATTCAATTCGTTACTCCCCGCTTGAAACTAAAATAATTTGCTGACCTACAGTACGTAGTGCATATATTCACTTCCTAATGTCATGTCATAATTGATGGTCATACTTCCAGCTTTAATGTTTTCAGATCGAGGTAAACTCAAGTTGGCCATAGGGTTATCCGGGAAAATGATGATAGCCGCAAGCTTTACCATACTCTACCTTTTCTCACCCGAACTCTTCCCTACGTGTGTTCGAAACGTTGCCATGGGAACCCTGTCTCTTTCCGCTCGAGTTGGAGGCATCGTTGCCTCATTTTCAAAATCGCTGGTAAGACAACGATGACTGGCAATGGTTTTGTTTGTGAGGAGATGAAGTAAGCTTGCCAACACCCTTCCTACTACACCGAGAACGCTCACAGCACTGTCTGTTCGCATTTGCATAAACAACAAATCCGAGGTGCCCGGAGTAACTTTTGCAGGCTCCGACTCCGCTACTGTTACGAAAATTTTTAATCCGGGTCCGGAATTTTTTCAAATTTGAGAATCCGACTCCTGTTCAGACTCCGGCTACCATCGATCCAACCGAAATTTACCCATACCGAAATTTACCCATATTTTACTAAAATGACCACGCAGACTCCTGCTATTGCTGAAATTGAAAATTGACTCCGGATCTGGGTCCGGTTTGTCACAAATTTTTGACTCCGGATCCGGGTCTGAAAGAAAATGCAGAATCCTTCCGGCATAAACTCCGGCACTCCGGATCCATGGGCACCTCTGTAGCAAATGTGCTGCTGTGAATGGTATCGCATGTACGTCAGTCGTTATGTGCTCATGTTATGGTTATCACGCAGGATAGAAAAATTAAGATCTTGTTTCTTAAAAGTTATTCAAGACAGTTTTTTATTTCTTTCCAATGCGTTTTCAGTTCCAGTACCTTACACTAGCGCAGCAGCCTACCTGCCAGCCCAATTGACTCTCCGCTGCTTGTAGTAATTCTGCAATATTGTCCACGCTGCTTGTGGTGGTATGAAGTTATTGGTTCTGTAGCTGACCGCAAATTTTTAGACATACTGTGTAACAGACTGGGGGCAAGTGATGAGAGAATATTGGTAGGGGAACGAAATTTTCAGGTAGGTTAAACCTTCAATCCTTCCAAAAGTGATATTTTGAAGCGCCTATTTTTACGTTCAAACAAGATTCTTTGGCAAAACGCGCACTGAGTTTTGCGCGTCTTTTATGAAGCTGAAGCTGTTGTGGAGTCGAATGCCTAAAACGACTGTTTCAGTGTGTTGGGCTAATTTACCTGTTACACATTTGAAAACGGCATATAAGTACGTCGCTACAAACTATCTCAACGTTATATTTATGTTATTGGTGCATTCTTTTGCTGTGAACGTTTGCATAGCTCCGTATCATTGCAAGCAGGGCTGTGGAACAGGAACGCAATTTGGCTCCAGCTCCGGCGTCTGAAATATTTTGGTTCTGATTCTAGCTCCAGTCATCCCAACTTGTTTGTGCTTCGGATTTCGGCTCCACAGCCCTGATTTTAATGCATTGTACGCTGTGTATGGCAAATGCGTAACGTATTTAAACGTGCAAACGCACTGAACGTGTTAAAAGATAACGCATTTCATTCAGATAAACAGTAATAGAAGAGAAGGTTCCAACTCCGTTTGAATCTCCAATCATCCAAAATTGCTTCGGCTGCGACTTCACAGTATGGTTGCAAGTGCAATCGGAAATTCTGTAATATTGTCCACGTGGCTCTTCTATCGTTATTAATCTGTTGTTTTTTTTCAGTGATTTGTCGGTCATTTGCCGAATTTTTTTTAATGACCGAAAAAACTTAAGTCAATTCGGTCATAATGCTTTTTTCCAGTCATAAAAAATATCCGAAAACGGAAAAATGACAGACGCTTTTAAGCTATTTCGGAAAAATGACCGAAATGTCTCCGCGAAAAAAAATTATTAATAGCATTTATCTCATAGGTTGCATCAAGTCATGTGCTTTCCTATCTTACATTCGGCGTCTGTGGAGTGACTGCTGGTTTGCTTGCTTTGCTTTTACCTGAAACGCTTGGCCAAAAAACGCCCGACTCTTTTCGAGACCTGTACAAGCACATCCGTTCGAAGGCATTGGACATGGTGGCAATTAATTTGCCAGTATCGTTTCGCAAGGCAGAGCTATCCAAGGGAACTGAAGAGGTAGGGTGTACATGGATTGTGTGTTTTATTTTGCTTTGTGCAATTGGCCAAAAACCGCGCTAGAAGCTGTTGCAGCAAGGTTAAAGCGTAAGCTCAAGCAACTGCTTTTCTTTTTCCAGACGAATCCTTTAGTTCGTTGCGAGGAAGAAGGACATGCTTGCCCGAAAGAGAACTGACGTTTCATCAGCGTATTTCGTTTTGCACCCGTGGTGAAGTTTGCGATGGTTGCTTTCGCTGTATAAGAAATGAGCGTAGCAGTAGGACAGAGCACGCACAAGCTGCCCAGGCGCTTCGAATTATAAGGTGGTCAACTTGTCACCACTCGCTTATTGGTTGATCGATTATAATCGATCAATAATAATTATTGTTCTGAAGATGTTGTTGGGCGTCTCCACTGTGTGTCAGGAATGCGCGTTGCCAACGTAACTCATCCTCTGGTACCCTCGCTCTGACCCCGTCGCCATGTTTTGTTGTTGAACGGGTCACACGTCACATGTGCGGACCACGTCAATGAATGCAAGTCAATAGTGAGAAAAAAGTTCTTGCAGGAGCAGCAAAACGTTTTTGCCCGAGTTTTAGTAGTTTGCGGCTAAAACTTGCGTATGACTAAGACAAGGTCATCGCCAACTCTCTATGATGTTATTGATGTCGTTCAGTGTTGTCTTGCAAAAGTTTCGTCTTTTTCCTGTTCCACGGGTCTTCGACAAGTAGGATTACCACTGTGTTAGATTAAACTTTTGATCATACGTCGGTGTTAACCAACTGCAGATGGAGTAGGCACCACTTTCCCCCACTGTTGAAGGGCGCGCTGAACAAATGTTTTTCTTTTTGGTAAAAATTATGTTTTTCGGTGTGTTGAAACAAAGCTACTAAGTGCTGACGCAATGATGATTTTGTTATTAGCGAGTGTGTTGTGTTTTGCTTGTCGAGTACCACACATTCACATTTGCCACTTACTTTGCTGTGAATCTCAAAGCAAAAAAATGGGAGAGTGCATATACGTCAGGATGCCCTGTGATTTGCACAGTGGTGTCATACCTGTACAATCAGTCGTGTTCTGAAACTTTTGTCTGTTTCGTTCCAAGCACTATTGCCTATTTACCGCGTTACCTGGTTTTACGCTGAGTATTCACAAAAAGATTTGGTTTAAATCTGTCTCAGTTTTTTACGTCGTCAGTGAATATTCCAGGAGCGTGCTGTTCAAAGCAGTGTTAATATGTCCTCTTGATGAAAAACGTTTTTACTTCTGCCAAGGGCTGAAAAGAAATATTCCTGTTTGAAAAAGCGCTTTTAGCATTTTTTCACTATTTCTCTCCAATTCATGCCGTGCTGTCATGTATCATTTTCCTTTGCTGCAACTGAGATTTTAAGACTCAGCTGAAATGTTGACGCTTCTGTTATGGTACAGCACAAGTTACACATTGGGTTTTACCACCAGTAGGCCACGATTTTTAAGTTCAAATTAGATGGTACGTTGGTCGTGCTTTCTCGTATTTGATGTCCTCTTGGTGAAAAACGTGCTACTCGCACTAAGCTCCATCCTCGGCTCAGTAGTTTGTAACGGGGCTGCGGAACCGGGACCCAAATTTTAGGCTCCGGCTCGAGTATTTAAAGGATTTTGGCGCCAGCTCTGGTTTCTAAAAGTTTTTGGCTCCGGCTCTAGTTCCAAAATGATTTAATCCAGTGAAAATCAAACAGCATTGCATTATTTCTAATACTGTATTTTTATACCGGCATAGACGGAAAATTGTGAACACATACGGCAATCCTGGCATCCGCAAGGGGTGCCAGGATTTTTGGAAAGAGCTTCGGGTCCGTCCACAGTGTCTCCAGACTCCGGATTCAATCATCCAAAATTGCTTGGGTTCCGGCTCTGGTTTGCAACCACGTCTTATAACATACTGTGTGTTCTTCCAAGTTCCTTATTTCATAATACGGTCCTTCGTGGGTATTTTTGAAGAGGCTGTGACAACTATTACATCGGTCACTCATTCGCTTATACATTTGCGTTCATTTGCATAACAGCAATCGTGTGTTTGTCGTATGATGGTTAGACGTATTTTGCCTTCTGTGCTGTTGCTGTCGAGTCACGTGATCAACGTTAACGCGTTTTTGCACGACTTTTTATCTGCGATACATGGTTGCCAGTTCCGGATCTTTCCTTGAAACGAATATTTGCTCGTTATACACATCCCTTTTTTCAATCTTTTATGAAAAATAATTAGACTTGCCTGTGTTTTTTGCTGCTGCTGAACACGTGCGATACAACTTGAGCGTTTTTCCGGAAATACTTGACCTCATCCATCCCCTGAAACTATTTCATCGCGTTTACCTAGAGAGAAGCTTGCATTTCACCAAATATGCTCTGCCTTTGCACCGTTCTTACCTTCCAACTCCATTGTTTCTTTGCATTACATTTGCGATGCGAATGCGTTTATTTTAAAGACGTTGCGATTCCAATCAAGAAATGACGCTTTTTGAGTTTCACTTAAACAACAATTCACGTTGGCCTATGAATATAATTTCTGTTTCCTTCGCTGCCGCCATGTATAGTATCAACGTAGACGCAGGTAGCGTTTTGTTGCTTGGTTTTATTTCCAAATACGAGCGAATCCATCCATCCATATGAAAGTTGGTAGTGCGAGTGTCATCGCTGCACAGCAGATGTTCTGCTTCTCTTGCTCCAAATACGGAGAAAATGTCTCACACATAGCGAATGGGTCAAATGTTACTTTGCGATTAGTGGTGATGTGGTGCTTAGACTTTTTTTATTTGGGTTGAAATGGTATTTTAGGATTAAAAGTCGTGCGTGTCGTGTGTAATAGCGGTAATTGTTGTTGCAACAGGATTAAATCCATCATAAAGTTGATTTTTCTTCAATCAGTAATTCTAGGCACGCGTATGTTTGTGATGACCTGGGTCATCGGAACACGTTTGTAGCTGGGTTTATTTTTTCGGTCATTCAAAAAAAAAATCAAGTCAATTCGGTCGTAATGTCTGAAAAGGTAGGCTAGTGAATACTGTTACGATAGTTTTAATACTATTAGAGACAAATGACCGAAACGTCTCAGCGAAAAAAAATAACCCTGGTTTGTATATCGATGTTGCTTCGCCCAAGACCTGCCAGTAATGTCAATCTGATTATTTTGCTGTGCAATATTGATTTTAGCGCATTCATTCTGCTTGCGTAGATATTTTTCTTTTAGACGGTAGCTTTCTTTGCGGTTGTATTCCGTGCCTAATTTTGTTTCTTTTGCAACCTTCCTTGCAATCTAGCAATATTTATTCGGTATGCGAGGTGAAAGTGCTCAGTCATCGCTGGAAAAAGAAGACGAAATGTGACGAAATTTTGCTTTTTGCAGAAACAGACGTCGCTAGGGGTCCCTTTAGGGCTTGTTCGGAGCTGCTTCCCCGAACGTAGGGTTCGATTCTGCAAAATACCAAAGCACCTTTCACCACGACTGCGCTGCAATGGATGTGGACGACTGTTATTCGAAAGTTGTCGGGACATTCGGAAGATATCAAGTTCTGCTTTTCACTGTCCTAAACTTGTACGCGGTAAGACATGCTTCGTACTGTTTTTTGTTAAGCTTGTATTCATCCGCGGCTCCCGACGTGCGCAGCTGTATTTTTTGGTTGCTTGCCTTATCGTGCACAGAAATAGAATACTGTTTGCCCTTCTGTAAGCTTCAACAAGCAACCTGTGGACGACTTTCTTAGTCCGCTGGCACATTCCAGAGTGTTTCATTTTTTTTGTTTAATTCTTTACTTCCGAGTCTGACAGAAGTGTAATCTGAATACATGATAAAGCCGGTGTTTTCTAGGGAAAAATGGTAAGGTTATTAGACTTTTCATTGCAGGTACTCAGTCCACCCCTCAATTTGCTTGTGGTTTTTGTTGGAGTCGATCCTGCTGAGTTGGAAGCCGTCAATCCCAGAGTTAAAAATGACAGTTCCATTTTAATGGAGGTGCAATTTTTTTTGGTATTTTTGTTGCAGCAGCTTCTAGACTTGACCGCCTCAGAATAGTGCGAATTCTTGCGGAACTGAGTGTTTCCCTTGCACCAAAGTCTAAATTAAAACCACATCTGTTTTTGCTCGTTATTATGATCAAGGAACAGTAGCATAATACCCTTGTTTTTTCTTGATTTTTACTGTCATCCATTTGTTTAGGCCTTTAAAAAATCGCTGGATGTTTAATAGATAGTATGTCATTGTGTCAAAGTTTGTTACTCGCAAGTTTTATATTGTCATTATCTTCTGTGACGTAGGAAACCAATCAGTGGCGGGTGTAGGATTGGGTTTCGGTCTTCAAAGCCAAAATTATGAGCACTTGGAAAATGTCCAAGAAATAAGAGAAAGCAATGCATGTGGTGTTGCTCCAATTCGACACCCCAATCCCCAGGGTTCCTACGCAGCCTGAAAAAGAATGGCAAAAATTCGTGAGTTTCTAGTCTGGAAAATTCCGGAAGCAGTTTTTTGGTCTGTTAGTATGGAAAAAGAAAATAATTTTCCAGACTTGGTCTTTTGACATACATTTTCATAATATTTTATTCAAGATTGATATGATTTTATTTATATCGTGTTAAATATTGTAGTGCCTGTATTTGACCTGGGTAGGTCAAACGGAAATGTTAGGTCTGGAAGAAGTCCGACAATTTGTATTCAAAATTGCGTAGGAACTCTGAATCCCAACTTATTTTTTTCATATCAGTTGACTTTTCTCAATTGTTTTGAAATTGGTGCGAAATTTCGTTTAATATCTGATTACTGTCAAGAAAGGGCGCGTATCAACTTCGCGTACTTTCGTGGTCGAGAAGACCCGTTGAAATGCTAAGAACTGAATGACTTCGATCTTAAATGGAGATCTTTTACAACGTCACTAAATTCGGCCATGAGGAAGACAAGTGCACCACTAAATTGACAAACATCTTCTAGTTTTGTTATTAGTGATAATTGTCGATGTTGCCGTAAAAACCCATGCTTTGCAACGTAGCTGGCAAACATAGTCTTCCATCTGAATAATAAAACTCTTCTTTCAGTGGAACCTTATGGATAAGGAATGGATCAGCAGCCTTATTCAATCTTTATTTTTTGCTGGCTTTCTTGTCGGAGTGATGGTTTTTGGACAAGTTTCTGACCGTTTTGGCCGACGAATAACCATAATATCAGGTTCATGGTTTGTTTCTGAATTCGAGCGGACTGTCAGCGCCCAACGTTGTGACCCTCAGGGGTTCAGTCGATAGTGTTCTTGAATCGTAGCGTTGGCGTTTTTAAGGGCGGTTCGATCAAACATTGAAACGACAGCAGTTATTTGATTGGATATGGTTTCTGTGCAGGTTAAAGTTAGGTGAGCACCTGCATCCTACCTGAGTAGAATCAGCAGATTCACCATTTACTGTTGAAACACTTGTACGAAACTATGCCTGCCAAGGTTTGCCTCGCTAAGTGCGAAACTCTGAATAGTTTCAACGTTTATCCTTCCGGCTTTGTATGCTGTTAGAGCGGATGTGGGTACGTTTGGTGGTCTTACAAAACGGAATGGCGTATTTTCTCCTATCTTTACGTCATATTGCGTGTGGTAGTTGTCAATTCTTTATTTTAATGCTTTTCTGGCCAGACGTGCTAGCCATTAGTTGTCTTGACGCAGTCCAGGGCAGTTTCCGCATGAAAAAGAACAATTTAAAAGGAAGCAACTTAGCTTTCGTTTTGAAGATGTTAACGTTGGAGCACATAAATTTGGTTTGCCAAACTAATGGAGTAAAGTTGATATCATTTAGTACAAACAGTTCTCATAAGATCAATCTAGCAGTTATGGATAAAGATGTTCTGACCTATTGCTGCTTGTGTGATCGTGTTAGCATTATACAATACTTTTAGGATTCTACATATTCTTCCCGTTGTGCGTCGCGACGTCTTTTTCTACAAGCTGGCAAATGTTTGCTGCGTGCAGATTTGCCACTGGTTTCGTCCTCGGAGGTGCATCCCTTGTACAGTTTGTTTACACACAAGAATTGGTGGGAAAGTCTTGGTGGGCAATTACAGGTATAAACAACGCAAGCTGTTCCGCATCTCATGCGTGGTTACGTTCAACAATTAATCATTTTTTCAAATGAACAGCGATCAGTGCTAAACTTGTGCAGTGCTCTGCTGTTGTGCTTTTTTTAAACACGTACGTTTCGCTTTCCTGTACGGCAACCGTTGGCGGTTAGCTTTTCCGGCATACGACAAATACGACTGTCTGTTTCCTTGTCTTCTCTTGACTGCTAGCGTCGTGCTGTTGGTTCCGTACAGCAAATAGCTATCTGAGATCCATGAACAACGACGTGCCGTGTAGCTTATTCGGTGATGGCTGCTTTCACAAACTTTTGAACATGGTACAGGTGCTTTGTTACGGGTAGTTAATGTCCTGAAAGGTCTGTCGTGCACCGCAGGAAGCATCGTAAACGCGCTCTTCCCAGCCGGCGTCGTCTTTCTGGTGTTCTGCGCCTACTTTGTGCCTCCCTGGCGCGAAATGACGAGGCTTCTGTCGTTCACACAGATACCGCTCATGATCTTTGTTTGGTGAGTGCTCGTTTCAACTCTTTCCGCTCTGCACGAGTCATTGGCAGGAGCATAGATTTGTTACAACTTATTTTCTTTCTTAACGCAACGCGAAACGCAAAAGGATCGTTTGATAATAAATTCAAGGGATTATAAAATTCTTTTTTCGCCTTTTATTTCAAGCACACTATTTTGTGAGCCACGCGAACTCTGCAGTTCATACTGCTTGCGCAATTGCTGGACTGAAATTGATGACTAGCTTTCGAATCATGCAGGTTTATCCCGGAGTCTCCCCGCTGGCTCTATTCGAAGGGCAAGTTGAAAAAAGCTGAGCTTGAGTTAGTCAAAATTGCGAAAAGAAATGGAGTGCGACACCCAGGTTGGTGGTTGTGAACGTTGGGCATTTCACTGTCGCTTTACCCCGAACTTCATTACGTTTCCAACAAAGCATTTTGTAAATTGTACCTTTGGAAACGATCCAGGGAAACATTTTAAAGGAGAAGTTGGTTTAAGGGTGGTTTGGACGACTGAGGGTGTGTTCATGCTACGTTGAATGCAGTTGATTGCACTGGCGCATGTCTCCTCTGTTGTTGGTTTAGCGCCACTTGTGTGTCATAAATTAAACCCTCAGTTCAAGAAAAGCGATATAATTCTTGTGATGGCTTAAAGTGTTTAGTCAGTCATTGGAGGAAGATGTGCTAATCCCGCTTTGCCGTTCAAATGTGCGCTCTGCTCTTCACGAATTTACAAAAAATGTATTTATAAGCGGTCAAGGCGCGCCCTACGAATGCCGACGTGGTAGCCTCTATGTATGAAAAAATAAAGGTTGACTTCGTTAAAGTAATTTTCTGTAGTGCGTTATGCTGGCTTCCAGAACTTTTGCTCACCAGAAGCAAGACCCCAAGTTTATTAAAAGCTTGCAGCCTATATTGTGTTTTCTTGTATTTTGACTGAATAGTTTTGTCGCTGGTGAAGAAACAGGACGAGAAACATGATGCGCAGTATTCTTGTTTTGACACACTGAAACACCAAGTATCAAGAAAAAGAGTGCTGTTGATGTCTTACATCTGGTTAGTCAACTTGGCAATTATTATTTCAGATGATATCCTGGCTGTGAAATCCACTTGTTAAAATTCCTGCTTTTTTCTTAGAGATAGTAACGAAACGAGGAATATTTTACGCTGATGTGGTCGTAGGTATTTCGATTGCGTGGAAATGTCCGACGCGTGTTCTTGTTGACCTGCAGGTTCGTCAACAGCTTCGTGTACTATGCGTTGACCCTGGCGGCAGGTGACCTCGGCAGCAACCTGTACGTCAGCGAATCGCTGTCCGTCATCGTTGAACTGCCACCGACCTTTCTGTGCATGTTTATTTTGAACAGGAGATGGTGAGCGAAAATATATATTTTTCATCCAAGATTTCTTTTCCAGTTGAAACGGAAACAATTATTTACAGGTGTGGCAGAAAAAGAGCTCTGTTGGCTGCATTGTTGCTCAGTGGCTCAGCCTGCGTGGCTTTGATGTTTTTTCGGCACGAGGGTATGTTGTCTTATTATTGCTATTATTATTACTTTTTTTGGAAATTTGGTGTGCTCAACGTGGACGATAACAGGGCGCCATTCTTTGGCGTACACTGACACGCTACAAATACCTTTCTTGGAAGTTTGTGAAGAACAGAGCACATTTCTTGCAACTTATTTTCTTTCTTAATACAACGCGAAATTTGTGAAGAACAGAGCACACCGTGGCCAGCCTGCTGTCGCGTCTTGCAGTAGAGAAACGAACGGTGCGAACATGGAATTCGATCCGTTTTCGTGTTTCTAATTTTCGTTTTGTTTCGCTGACGTTTGTTTCCCCATAGCTCCCTTTCTTTACAAAAAGTTTTACTTGGAGTGCAGAGTATTTGTTGCATTTTTGAACTTAGTTTCATAACCTTATAAGAAAGCGTGGCTGCACGTAGCAAGTTCAATGACTTTACTGTTGTTTGTCTTTGCCTTGTACAGCTTTGCATCGGTTGGATTTTCCGTCGCTTGTAAACGAAAACGCTTGGCTTGCGCGAGTTTTGTATACGTTGAAAATGACGTCTTCGTGACTTTTGCTGCAACGTAAGACACCTGCTGCCAGATGCTTTGTTGTTTGTCTAACTGCGGTTTGTTTCCGTCACAGAGAATACCTTCACATTGTTGTTGACCTGTTTCCTCCTTGTGTTTCATTGCAGACAAATCCATCGCCAAGATGTTGCTTGGTTTAACTGGTAAGATGATGATCGCCTCCAGCTTCAACACCATTTACGTTTACACCCCCGAACTTTTCCCAACGTGCGTGCGCAACGTTGCTATGGCTTCAGTGTCGATGTGCGCCAGGTTCGGGGGTATTTTGTCGTCGTTTTCAAAGTCTATGGTGAGTAATAGACACGCGGCTTGGGTATCTCCTTGAAAATTGCTCCCCATGCGTAAATATACGGTTTATTTAATTTTGTTACAATTATACCGTGATGTGCTGGAAATGACTTTGATCTATTAGTTTCACCTCTGCATCTGTTGCTGTAATTGTTTGTTTTATTATCTGTCATCACAATACGGAGTGATCGTTTTGATTATGGAAAAGCTCAAAAATGGTTTACGACCCCTCTGGGGTCGCGACCCCCAGGTTGAAAACCACTATACGGAGAAGCTCAACCTTTTCTCGTGCACAGTGCTCTGCTAAACACGCGTTTCTTCAATCGACTTTTGCTTCTGCGAATTTGGGTCTTATTTTCGGCTTGTTCGAGGAAAAACAACCCGGTATCAAACAAGTACCTCGCTTCGTTTACTGCCTTCCCTTTATTAGAGTGTTGGTCTTTACTCTGATGATTGAAATATTACGTGGTTTTTGCAGATAGCGGCCAACTCAGCTGCCGCCTACTTTGTGTTCGGAGCTGCTGGTTTGTCGGCCGCTGCGCTTTCTCTCTTCCTCCCTGAAACTTTGGGCCACAAGCCTCCCGACACCTTTGATGACCTTAATCAGCAGATGGGTGATGTGTCCGAGAATTGCTTTTGCCGGGCCATGCGGCGTCTGAGAGGAAAGCGAATTTACGAACATTCAGTGAGTGCCTGTTTTGTACATCCACTGGTGGGCTTTTACCAGTGCCCAGTTTGGACGCAATTTAGGTGAAGCTTGCGTGATGCTTGCCGGAAAGCAACACTCACTACGGACGACCAGTAACCATAGTAACCATCATCATGAGCTCTATATCACCTTCGGCCGATTGTGCGTTTCTTACTGTAAACAATATCTTTGAACGACATCCTTTGCCTGAACCAACAGTAAAATGTCCAGGTCTGCTTTCTCAAAATGTCAACATGTTGCCTACCTTTCAACACATAGCGTTGTGGTGCGTGAATTGTTGCGGGTGGCAAGTTTGAAGATGGACGAATTTTGAGTGGCAATAGTTTCGTTGTTTTAAATTGATTCAGGAAAGTCGTGTGTCAAGTTCTGCTTGTTGCATCACTGACACCACATTACCTTTTACTGAACGTGACGGGTGTATCTTTTTTTTTATAACAGGTTGCGAGGTACACCAAGTTGCGTAACGACAGCAATGCCGAAGAAGAGAACTGCAACCTACAACCTTCTGCTTAAATTGTTTAAAATAGTTAATTTTTTTCTCCCTGACATTAGAGATTACCTTTGTCCTTAGGTGACGATGCCTGTCTTGTGAAAGAAGTGCCAGCGATGAAGCGAAGGTGTATCGAGATGAAAATGTTCTTTAATTGATTCACGCGCAACGTGCTTGTGATTTTTTAGATAATGCTACATTATTCCGTACTTTGTACCGTCCTTACTTTGTACGTTTTTCATATTTGCATTGTCCGCCTCTCGTCGTTTCTCGCTTCCGTAGCATCTGACTCGGATTTCCTTGCACCTTGAGCAACCTGATCGGATTGTTATCGTTTTCGTTCAGATTTATTAGGAACGTCCGTCCAAACGACATTTTCTTTGTGCATCACTCAGTTGTTTAGAAAAAGATCAGCAAATTGAGTGATCTCACTTATCTGCGTGTCTTCGATTACAATGACGTAAATATTTTTTAGGTCAAAGTTCAACATATTTTAGCGGCCCTTTTAACTTGTTTCACATTCGTTCGGTCTTGATCGAGCGCTTTAAAAATTCGACTTTGTGTTAAACCTTAGGTTGGTAAAATGTAGCACGAATTAGTTTTTGTATACTTACCCAATAATGGACATCCATTTTTTCTGTGCAGTAATAACTAAATTTAAAATTTCATATCTGAGCACAAAATACCTCGTCTGCTGTGCTTGTTTCATCAATTTCGCGTTAACCCTATCTGCACCGGCCCCGTCGTTGTTTCGTGTGCAGATTCAAAGCCTCATTGTTGTTTTGTTTTTCGCTCAGTGCCATCAGGTACGCAGTGCAATATAGAAAACTTATTTTATCCATTTATTTTTGTTCATTTCCTTCGTCGACGGTAGAAGCTAAAAGTACAAAACTTGAAATGCTATTACCAAGTCACTCCATTCGATCCGCGCTTACTTCATTGGGTACAGAGTTTCTTTTGCACCGCGTCTCGTACTTTTACTTTGGTTTCAACTCTGATCAACTTGGTTGCGATTTACCTGCGCACTGACGAGCGTATTAATATATTGTAATTCGTGAAATTCTTTACAAGTGACTTAAGAACCGCTCTTGCAATCACTGTTTTTGTTCAAAAACCCAGAACGTTATTCGTCTTCCTCTCCGGCTACTCTCACCTTTTCAGTGTGAAATTTTTCTGCTTTGTTTTGCGCATGTTTGGTGTTGATACAGTTTTTTTTAAAAGGAAAATGTTAGGTACCCGGTATGAACCTGTAGGACCCGATTTATCTGATTCTAGAGACCCGGTGATAATTTTCTCTAATTCTAGGGACCCGATTCGGGTCCCAAAACACCTTTAAAAAACCTTTGTTGATATAATGTAAAAAAATGGCGTAGGTGTGTTCTTCAAGTGCAGTTAAGCTGTGATGGGCAGTTTCGCTGGTGCTGCTCAGAATATGCTCGCGTGGCTTGGTTTAAATTCGAAAAAACTTCTTGAGCGCGCGCGCATTGTTATTGCCGCGACTTCCTCCGATGCAGAAAACCTGCCACGGCTGCTGAACAAAACGTTCCAGGCCAGTTGTTTCCCCACTTTGAAAAAAGTCTTTTCACGTTTCTCCACCGGCAGCTGTTTGCACGCCGGCCAGTTGCACGCTGGATGCGCAGCTGTTCTGCACACACTGGTTTGAAAAATCAAGGCATACGCCACAAATGTTTAACCGCATTTGAACCGTTGAACGTTGAATTCGGCACTTTGCCCTAACGCTGGTTTGTTGTCTGTTTGGTAGATCAGTCTTGCTGCAAACGAGCAAAAGAAGTTGTTATTTTAACTGCTCTTTCCTTTTGTTTGTCGTTTCGTCCTAGAGCATCTTAGCCACAGAGTTGCCAATTTGGCTTTTTTGAAGCCAGATTTTGAAATTCTGGCTTTTTTTGAACGCCTTTGGCTTTTTTTTCAGTCGGAAAGGCTTGGATCTGGAAAAACATTGTTTGAGTTTGCATATTCATTACATATCTCCTCTGAAAAGGGCCTATGACCATGCAGGATGCACAAAATATTGAAAGGATTTTACTGTTGCCCTGAAAATGATCGTTTTGTATATTGTTAAGAAACAAATATACTACAGTGTAATTACGGAGAAAGTGAATGCTTCTAATGATTTGAATATATTGTATCGATGTTTCTAACGAGTTTTAACGTCTGTTTTGTGTTTGGTTATGCATATTTTGTGTGTTAATGCCTTAAAATTGCTATCTGGCTTTTTTTGGGACAACGTCCAGCTTTTTTTGGTGAAGACAGGTTGGCAACCCTGCTGAACCATGTTTTGTCTTAAAATGTCTTATATGCTGTAACGCCGTAACTTTGCTGCTTGTATCCGCCCCGTCCTTTCCACTTCGTTGTTTTCATGATGTAGCAATCCATGGCGTTCGCAAGAACATGTGGTTAGGTTTGTGCGGCACGGTGGCGCTTCGTTGGTTTCTTCCTCGTACGCGGGGCGTGAATAATGTTTGGAGTTGCACTTTGCAGTGTTACAGAATGTAGGTTTCGTAACATTCCTTGTGTTCTTCCGTACAACAAACATACCGAAATGGACGTGGATGACTGCTACTCGAAAGTAGTCGGCACGTTTGGGAAATATCAGCTCCTATCATTCACCGTTTTGAGCATCTATCAAGTATGATACAAGATTTCCACCCTTTTCTTTACATAAAGCTGATTGTTTTCGCAAGAAACTATTATAACAACTTTCCGTGACCTTTTTGCTTGTGGTTCTGTTCACGCTGCATGCAAGAGAAAATAACATTCGTGTTGTTTTAATGTTCTTTTAAAATTAAGTGCCGTGTGTTGATGAAAAGGTGTCTACCCCGAGCTTATTGAAAAAGCTTAAGCCACAAACTCATGTTTGTCAAATGAGTTGCCCCGTTTTTGTCTTGTTTTTTGTTGCATCACAAGCAACTGATTGCGTTTTTTTTCATGCAATACGGTTAATGTTATCGTAGAGTTAAACTTATTGTCGCAGCTGATCTTGACAAGCCACAGCCTACTGGCGGTGTTTGTTGGTGCCAAACCATCGGATCTTGCCAAAGTCAATCCACGTGTTTCAGAATCCAGCTCCATTCTTGTCGAAGTGAGTTTTTGCCGAGGGAAGTACTTGTTTTCGATGCGTGATTATGGCTGCGATTTGCTGGTGGTGTTTACAAAACTTTAACGCTCATTCATATGCCTGAAACGTTGAGTGGATCAAAAGTCTAAAGCTTTAGAAACCACGCTCAGTCTTTCGTTAGCAGACGTTGATAAGCCACGTCAGCACAGTACAGCTTGCGGAGGCGCGCAAACTTCCAACGCTTGTCGAACGTTAACATGATTTTCTGTGTCTTTAATGATTGATTTTAAACAAACTAGTCAGACCTCGTTTATCCGGACTATGTTTCGTCAAATAATGTCGGTTTAGCGAGGTATCCGGATAATCAGAATCGAAAGTGTACAGAGCGAAATTCCATCCAGAGCAAATGCCAAAAATGTAAGCAAAGGTGACGATGTGCAGTATAGAACTCGCCTAAGCGGACGCTCAAAGGGTAACGGAAGAAAACTGTAGACTTAGACTTATATGAAATGTCAACTTAAGCAAAAATGTAAACTGCATGTGGAACATGACCAAACGAAACACTCAGTTTTGTTGTTTTTTTTTCATCAGCCGATCCGATCGATATACGTAAGCTGTATGCATTCGGAACGAGATTAAACGCGAAAAATAACTGTACAAGAGACCTAACCGCGTCCTGAAAATTCTGCCACTGTTACATTCATTGTGCGTAGAAAATTGACTTTCGCACTTCCACTGTGATTTAATAAACAACTTAATAACAGTTGGCGCAATCCGGTTTAGCGGTTTTTCCTATTGATTTGACATAAATGTTCTTAAATTTCCGTGTCGGAGTCGGACAGCGAGGTTTTTGGATTAAGGGGGTGAAATGCATTGAGAGAAATCCGTTGCTAGCAGTTTTGTGTCGGATGGCCGGGATTCTCGTTTTCCGGAGTTCGGATAAACGAGACCTGACTGCATACAAGTTTATGTTCTGTCCTGACCGCAGTAAATCGAGAGCCATAATCCAACTATGGCCGACCTTGAATTACCGTGTCCAAAATTTTTGATACATCTTCATTGTTGCAGTGGAATCTTTCAGAGCGCCAATGGATCAGCGATCTGATACAAGCTTTGTACTTCTCCGGAAACCTTATTGGTGTGTTGAGCTTCGGTCAGCTGTCTGACCGATTCGGTCGGAAACCGACCGTACTTTTCGGTTAGTGCTGTTTCCGATTCCTTTTTATGATTTATGTGTTCATTTTAGCATTTTTATATTTCATGTTGAAAGTTTTGTTAACCCAGTGTTTAGTTGATTTAAATCATTAGCAGTTTTGCGTTTACTCGAACGAGAACCGCTATTTTGCACCAAATATAATGGCGAAGAGTTCATTTACCTTTTCCAGTTTCTCAAATAGTGGAGCGGGCCGAGTACAAAAAGCATAGTTTTGACTACAACTTAAATGTCTGTCTGCATTTAAGCGCTCGTCTGAAGAAATAGTGTTACTGACGATGCCACCAGCTCCTATTTTCTAAAGTGCTTTTTGCGTGACTCCTAGTTTACTCGCTGTGAAGCGAATACTTAATAAAAATTGTTTGTCTCGGAATTTCGCTTGTCATTCGACACTGACAGGCTTGCATGATGTCCCCATAAGCGTACGGCATGGGGATGCAGGGGATGCGGTCGCATCCCCAAAGCCGAAAAATTGGCCATTATTCGGGCAAAAATTTTCAACATTTGGGCAAAGCATACAGCTACATTCACGTGTGAATGAGGTGGTGTCTATTTTACCAACTAAGGCAAAATAATGGCCAAATCAACGCAAAATAATGCCCAAAACGGCAAAATAATCTGAGACTATTTTGCCATTCTTTTTTGTCCCTGATGGCAAAATAGACAACTACCCTTGAGCGAACTGGAAGCATGTGGTAATTCCAACAACCTTCATCAAATTTGGGTCAACTAAAAAAATTCATTCAAGTTTTGGGTAAAATTAGAAACTTTTTGTAAATTAGGTGCATTTGGGTACGGTTCAACAGCTTCAATTAAATCTGGGCAAATGAGAAAAGCTTCGTTCAAATTTGGGTGAAAATAAAAACAGTTAGATAAGTAGGAAACATTTGGGTGAAGTCCATCAGTCAAATCAAATATTGGCAATTTGCAACAGCTTAATTCAATTATGGGCAACTTCAAACAGTCTTGATCACAGCTGGGCTATATAAAATAGCTCCACTGAAATTTGAGTACATCTAGAATGTCTGGGTGAACTATTTGGATGAAATTAGAATCATTTGGGTAAATTTTGGCAATCTCAATGAAATTTGAGCAAACTGGGACAACTTTATTCAAATTTGGGTAAAATTAGAAATGTACTTTATAATAAATTGGAGAAATTTGGGTAAGACTAAATTAACTCTGGCCATGACTCCATTCAAATTTGGGTCAAGTGGAACATCTTCATTCAACTTTGTGTAACTTCAAACAGCTCTATTCAATTTTGGGGAACTTCAAACAGCTTCATTTCAATTTGTGTAATGTACAAGCACTTCATTTACATTTGCATACAATTAGAAGCATTTGGTCAGATTCCAACAGCCTCAATCATATTTGGGTGATTGAAACATCTGGGTGGAATTGAAATCATCTGGACAAATTGGAAGTTTCATTCAGATTTGCATACGAGGTAGGCTATATTATAAATATTTGGGCAAATTGTAAAAGCCCAAATCAAACTTCAGCCAATTGAAACAACCTCATGCAAATTTGGGTAGAGTTAAAAATATTTTAAAATTAGGAACATGTTGTGGTAACCCACCATTCCAACTAACCCTAATTTTTGTATACCTCAAATTGGTGATGCGTAAAGTTTACAACTAAAATGTAGCTGTAGCTGCACAATGTTTTGTGGTAGTAATGTGGTGTAGCTGTGATATGACTCTGTGAAGTTTATCGTGCTTCAAACATGCTTGATGTTGTGAGATTTGCAAGTGTGAATCTGTTACCGCGAAGTATTCATGAACAGAATTAACTACATAACTGCAGCGGTAATATGCTGTGTGGTAGTAATGTAGGTGTGATTTCACACTGTTTAGGTTTTCATATTTTCCATTTGTTTCATGCAATGAATTTCATATGTTGCATCCTGCCAAATTTGAATGTTTCAATTTAATGCTGTGAAGTGAAGTTTTCATGAACAGTATAGCAACTGTACTATCTATTGCACTACATAATTCACTGATAGTAATGCAGTCCAGTGAAGCACTGCTATTTTTATAAAATATTCTTGTTGTGGTTATAAGTCATTTGTCATTGGAAATGTGCATTTGTACACAATCCTTGGTAGTTGATCATATAGGCTGCAGTATTTGCCTGTAGCAGTCCCATATTGCTATTTTTCTTAGCATGCTGTATTCAGTGCACATTTACTGTAATTAGCTAACCCTTTTCAACCAATAAACATTACCATTGTTCACATATGGCTATGCAGAATATTGATTGCTAGTTGAAGGCGCACGGCTTTGAACCCCGGTAATTGGTAATTAGGCATGCAGACACCTTGATTCGTTAAAAATGGTACGTTTTAGTCTTAACATTAAGACTTGATGTTTATACGTTATTTGAGAAAAACAAGATCAAATTTGGGCAAAAATTTGTTGCATCCCCAAAAATATGCACTCCCGTGCATCTATGGATGTCCCCCACCATGACAGTTCCATGTTGACTCCCTTCTCGTGCGACGTAGCACACCAAGCACTGCACAGCACGCGTTTCTCGTTGCAGGATTCCTTCTGCTCTTCCCGTCGTGCGTATTCACCGCCTTCGCCCCGTCGTGGCGCGCTTTCGCCGCTGCTCGTTTCAGCACAGGCGTGTTTCAAGGCGGAGCCGGACTTGTCCTGTACGTTTATCTGCAGGAGCTCGTCGGTCGGTCGTGGTGGTCTGTCACCGGTTCGTAGTTTATCTGTCGCGGTTGGACGACTTACCGTTCAGAGATACGGTCTGTGGTGGCATTGAATCTAAACTGCTTTGTCGGAGGTGTCGAAAGACAACCAAAAACAGTTTTAACCAGCACCAACTCACAGGCGCTCTTTGTTAACTTGATAGACTTAGAAAGGGTTGCAATGAGGTTGATTTTGTTGTTCATATTGCATAGTGGAGTCGAGGAAATCCTAAATAGCGAAAGAAATCTTAGCCACGCTATAGGACAATTAAAAGCTCTGGAGTGCACCTTCGCGATGATGTAGTTACCGAAAGCTTATAATTTACTTTTAAAATATTCTTATGACCTCCATGTTCTTCTTCTTTGCTGTATGTATAGTCTTTGTGAACAGGTGAATCGTATCATTGGTTCGCTAGCATTGGTTCTTTGATTATTTCAGGGGCAGTTTGCAATATACTTTACGCCGTTGGGATTGGTTTCTTTGCTCTCTTCGCTTACTGGGTGCCTGCCTGGAGACAACTGACGCTTTACGTTACATTGTTGCAACTCATTCCACTCGCATACATTTTGTAAGTAGATGAAGGCAAATCTGTAATTTCGAACGTTGCAAATGTTGATGTATCGTCAGGCGAATGTTCAATCTTATTTTGTTAAACTGTCACAGCTGAATGACTGCGTGGTGTTTGATTTGCGCGTACGTCGCCAAGGTGTTTATAAACCAGAGCATTTTAAACTTATATGTGCGCAACCATGAGGTGTGCAATGTCAAATGGTTTTGGGTTCGGTCAGCTTTGCTGAGCCAAAGGTTGAGTAGAAATTTTCGCATTTCGCCTGAATCGTTCAATTTCTTCAGCTCAGGCTTCAAAGCCAGGTCGTTTAATGATCGTTGGAAATCGACCAATGCTTTCAATTGAAACCGACAGAACTTCGAAGAAATTTGATGCAACCCCCTTGACGCATCTTTGCTTTTGGATTTCCGCAGTTTTATTCCTGAATCGCCGCGATGGTTATATTCGAAAGGTCGTGTGAAAGAAGCAGAGGATGTCCTTCGTTTCATGGCTTACAAAAATGGTGTTGGAAAGCCAAGTGAGAGATCTTGTTTCGTTTAATCTTGAATTTGTGAAATATCTAGCAAAAGGTGCGATCCCTTGCAACCAACTAGCAGATCTGCCCAGCTGCATGTTCGGCAGCTTCGCATCGTTGTTTCCGTCTGTGTTCGTGCGAGTAAACGCTTTGCAACCCGTGACATGAGTCATTTTCATCCTGAAGTATCTGTGCTGTGTGTGGCTATCCCTGTTCCCAGCCCTTGGCTTGCTGGACCACATGAGAATCTACGAGGGTTTGTCTTAAGCAGCGTCTTTGCCAAACTTCGGGCGACCATTATCACCAACATATATAACATAAATCACGTGTCCAACTCGTTTGTGCAGAGCACAATTAAACATTTCAACGCGGCTATTGTTTTGGCTTGACAACTGTCGTAGTAATGACTACATGTCACAACAGTGTCTTCATATGCAGTAATCGCATTTCTGTCCTTGTTTATATTTCTCATTTTAATCGCTGAGGTCCTCAGTGCTGGTCTCCTTTCTGGAGGCAGTTTCACAGTAACATCTTAAGTTTCACGATCTCGGTGCCAGTGCCTGTGTTAATCATGTCGTTAAGGTTTATAAAGCCAGAATATGTTCCTCACAGTCATAAAGTTAGCTCCAACGTCGAGGGAAGGTGCTTCAAATATACACAAAGAATACAGCGTCTTGGATTTGTTCAAGCACAGCGTTGCTGCGCAGCGCACACTGTTCATGCTCTACCTTTGGTAAGCTCCGCAACGCCCACTATCGACATGCGCTTGTCGTTTGCCGAATGTTCACTGATACGAACAATATGTGTGTGGTTTCATATTTACTCTGGAGATTAGTGAGTTTCATCATTATTTAGTTGCAATCTCCTGCCAAGTGTGATCATTGCTATGCGTTTGTCTGGCTTGACTATTAAGAAAGCAGTTCGAAATGTAAAGTGCGTCGTCTTTGCGTGGCTCACGGTATAGATTGCAGCCTGGGTAATCGTAACGTGTCAGAATGTAAGCCTTGCTGTGGACAGGCCGACTCTGGGAATAGTTTACTATTTTGTAGACAGCATTGAACAGTTAATCAACCAAGTTGCTTTACTAAGCGTTGAGAAATAAAGTATCCTGTAAGCTGTGTGTAGTGTTACTGGTGAGCAGTTATTCTTGGTTTTTGACCATTACTTGTCAACCGTTGGAGTATCTTCACTCCGTGGAAGTTCCTGTTGGAGTTGATTGTTATGTTTTTGAAGGTTTGCCAACAGCTTCGTGTACTTCGCCATGACGCTGGCGGCGGGCAGCATCGGCAGCAACGTCTACATGAGCAGCACACTTTCGGGTCTCATTGAAATCCCTTCCACTTTTCTGTGCACCGCCCTGTTGGAACGGAAAGGGTAGGTTCAGTTTGTGACTGATAAAGAACTGCGCGGGCTGGTTCGTAAGGAAACTCAGACAAGCCCAGGGACAATCGTGCCCAATGGCAGTGAGGCACTTTTTTGACGAAACGCTTTTGTGCTCGGTGTCTGGCGTATTTTCAGCGATAATATTTTACATGTAAACAAGTAAATAACAAACAACCACCGCTGTTTGATGCTGCAGTTTCGGAAGGACACGGACGGTGTGCATCTTCATGTTAAGCAGCTCAACAGCCTGCTTCGCCATCATGAAATTCACAGGTGACTTCTTGATTTTTATTTTACTAATCGCCAGTGGTTTTCAAGCGTGAACCACTGGTATTTTTTGTATCTGCTGAAGGTACATAATTTTTTTCTACGCATTGTACAGATCCAAGCATGACGTTGATGCTGGGACTGACCGGCAAGATGACTATAGCTGCGAGCTTCAATGCCATTTACGTCTACACTCCCGAGCTTTTTCCTACGTCTGTTCGTAACGTGGCTCTTGGAGCGTGTTCTATGTCCGCACGTATAGGTGGAATACTGGCTTCCATGACAAAATCTCTGGTAGGTTCTGTCAAGGTTTTGGTGTCTGTTTAGCAGCAACTCGGCATTTACGCGGTTTCTTCCGAAATCTGTTCGATAGAGTGTACTGAAATGATTTTGCTTTTTTATGCTCAGCTGTTCATTTCCTTGTCAGTTGGTATTCCAGCTTGAGGTTGCCTCTGCTGGCTTACAAAATGTTTACGAGTTGAGATAAGAGTTTTGAAGTTTCTATTGTTTTTGTAGTTGTGCGCTACTGCACCAATGCTCAACATTCAAGTTTGCCTTCTTTCGATCATTACTTGGCAGTTCGAGTCAGGTCTACGGTCTTAAAGATGAGATGCCGCGCTGAACGTTACAATTGCGTTTCTTTAGCTCGCCATTAGTGGCGTTTGCGTGCAACGTATCATTTATCGCCTGATTCCAGATCGAAGTGAATCCAGTTCTCGGCTACGCTCTCTTCGGCAGCATCAGCCTGATGGGCGGTCTCGTAGTTTTGCGACTGGATGAAACTCTGGGGACGAAGCCGCCGGATTCATTCGCTGACCTCGACAAAGCTCAGTCGTCACTTCAGGTATCGGGGCCGGCAAGCAATACGCACGAAAAGGGATTGTGACGTGACACTACCGACTTCCTGCTCTTCATCTTTGCTTTCGTGGTTAGCGGTAGATTGCCTGCTGGCTTGGATCTTCCTCTGAGAAATGTGTGTTTTGCAATTGGTTTGTTGCATTTTTATCAATGCTGTGTTTGTCAATTGCGAATCGTGTCTTTAATTCAAGTGTACTGAAATTTCTTTGAAATCGGTTGTCATTTCGAAGCTTTTTTACTTCGTCTTTCGATCAGGACCCATTTCTTTTATCTTGTTTTCAATTACTAAATCCAGTAGTGCTTTCGTTTTTTTGCTTGCCATTACTGCCTTTAAAAGCATGAACTTGCCTTCTAAGTGACTGACCAAAGATTGCTTGCCATTTCTTGCAATGCGCGGATGCATTTTTAGTTGTTGTTTGGTTGTGCTTTAAGTGTTGTTTCTATTTTCCTCTGAGCAAACAATGGCTGTCGCTTTGTTTTTAGAACCTTGCATTCTGTGATATGGACCTCATACCAGGCGGCCAAATGAGCAGTCTGTGCTTATTCAGTAGTCGTAAAATATCCTCATCATTATAAAACCTTCAGAACGCTTTGTGGAGCCTTTCAGTGTATTTTGAAGTGTTAGAGATAGGCCTCGCGGTAAACCACTGTTTTGTTGATGTGAAGCATTTAATGAGCAGCACTTCTTGTTGATGCGTTGAGCAAGAAGTGGAAATTGTAGCTTTTTACCGCAAAGGTACGCTTGTAATAACCTTCCGGCGTGTTGATTCGTGTGAGAAGGCATGCATTGCCGGTTCGTGAAGAACAACTGTGACGGGATTTAGACGTCAAGTGGTATCAGATCAAGTGCTGTCAGATTTTGTCAAACAATTTACCGATTCTAATAACCCCAAAAGGGAATGGGCGTTCATGTTACAATTCCTAACTCATGCTGAATGGCGCTTAGAAATATACTTAAATTTGTGTTGTGAATAGATCCATCCGGAAGAAAATGACAACAAAAACAAAGCGTTGAAAAATCAGTTTGCGTATGGTGTAAGTTACAAAATCAGTCAGATGCAGAGCAGACCTTTACACGCGGTAAAATAAGGGGTTGCCTGTTAACACGTGAAGCTTTCGGAGTTGTATTTAGCCTACTGTTGATGTAACGCATGCTGATGGATTTTCGAATTTGTTTTGTACATAGTACTCTTACTACTTCTTCGTCTTGGATTGCTTGCCCAGTTTGCATGCGCAAGTTGTGCTGCTTGCTTTACCAAGCTTTCTGCTAAGCATGAAAAAACTTTTTCAATGTGAAGCGGTGGTTTGAGCTTTATACAGTGCATCACGTCACGGCTGAGCAACTTTCGCGAAAGCTTGAGCTGTTTGAATCAGATTTGCTCAACTTTTCGTAATCAAAGAGTGAATGTTGAGTCTTGATTAAGCGGTTCACATTCACAATCGATATTTGATTTACTGTATAACACACTTCTTTAGTTAAGATTGTATTGCGCTGTATCGCGTGTAGAAAGTGATTATTGCGGAAATTATTCGTCGATTTCTACAGCTGAACAAATCGGGTCGGTTTTCCAAAGAAAATCGTTATGAAAGAAGAGTCTTGTAGTTTTTCGATAATTCGCCTCTTATGATGTCGCTGTGCTGTTCAAGTAACTCCTATCAAACTGTGAGGTGTTGTAATAGAGAAATTGATGACAAAATTTGGATTCAGGTTGGGTGTCAGTGATGTCCAACATACGTTCATTTCGGCATGCGATAACCTGCCGATACAATAAACGCGATTGGTAAAATGACTCAAATCCTAATTGCGTATTGTCACAGTTGTTGTAGATATTGTTGAGTGCTCGTTCTTGCTGAATTGAAACATTGGGAAAGGAAGTTGCAATGTATGGGGAACAGACATTCAAGGCGACTGGATATGTAAATTTTTCCTCATCAAGCCATCAATTTTTTTTACGAAATAATAAACTGGGTACAGACAAACAATTACACCATGGGGATGTAATACAAAAATCGGTAGGTGTTCGATGCGTAGTAGTATCTTTCCCATTTCACATGTTTCTGAATGTCACTGTCATTTCTTTAGTGAGGCAGGAAGCAGTATACCAGTGGTGCTCAAACCGTGGCCCGCAAGGCCCTCTGGAGTGGCCCGCGAAGCAATTTTCATCGGAAAGAAAACTTAACACTTTAATCATTTAAGAGAATTTTTTAGAAAATTTTTATTGAGATTATTAATTCTTGTGGCCCGCGAAGGGTTTCTGAAAGACAAATGTGGCCCACGAGCCAAAAAGTTTGAGCACCACTGCAGTACACGAAGACCTGTTCAGCAAATTTCACACCATTTAAAGAAACGACTGGTGCTGCATGTTCTGACACTTATGATGAATAACTACTCGTAACTGTCTTCCTGCATTTTAAAAATGGTTTCGTTTCACAAGCATATTTTCCATAATGCATTCCGCCCTGTTTGAGCACTACCGCCATGAGATATCATGGGGCAAATGACGAACAGATATTACTTCAAAAGCGAGTAGTGAAATGGTGGATACAATCTACTGTTCAAGTAGTTTTTAGGTTAGTTGATGCAACAAAAACAGGCCCGTAATTTGCCAGCATCACTTGTATCAATATACTTACTTTCGCATTTAGGCAAAAAAACAGTATTCCTGCATTGTGAGATACTGTATTGCCAAACATTGAACAACGTTTGAAAACGCTGGCGAGGTACAGTAAGAAAAGCGTCAACTGGACTCGGAACAGGCGGGCGAAAATTTCATCTTTACCAGCGGAAGTCTAAATCTGTGGTTCAATTTTTCCAGTTGTACCCCCTCTGTAAATATACAGCATGGAATTGTTACGCCTCTGATATTTTTTCGGAACGTTTTGGTGGTGCTCATGCAGGGAACTTGCAAGTGCGTCTGACTTGCGTTCTTCATTCTCGCAGCAGGTTCTCAATGCATGCTGAAACGCTGTTTTCTTATATTTTAAAACGTAGGGTCGTTCTGTGCTTTGCGTTGTCTTTCCAGCAGTGGTAAGCTTTCCTTGCAGCAGTGTTTTTTTCCCTCGCAGTATAACGCCCTATCGTAGTCTTGGTAGTGGATCTACTGGCCTGTGGTCAGAAAAATTGCAGTGATGTAAGATTTCAGGTGGAGTCCTATGCAGACATGGATGAGACATGAACCTTGAGCATCGCTTCCATTGGTAAAAGAAACGACTTGAAGCATGAGCTCATTCTCATCTGTTCGGTACAAGCCAAGTTCTGAGATAAAACGAGACAGCGGGGGCAAACATTGTACTGTCGAAGGTGTTGCACTTGCCCACAATTTAAATCAGGTGCAACCAACATGGTGCCCACGGGCACCGTGTCACCCTTCAGGCAGTCCCGTTGCCACGGGGGGCTTAGCCCCCCAAACGAAGCTCCAATCCCCCGCCAAATTGAAACATGAAACTCTATAAATCAGATGAGTTTTTGTTAATTGTTTGAGTGTCAAACCCAAAGCCCCCTATTGAAAACTTTCTGGCGACGGTTCTGCCTCAAGGACCACGTGCATCGCCGCTGGGCCTGTTCTAAAAATAACAAACGTGGTCAGTGTCTTCACATAGAAAAATTATTATTTATAATGACATAATTAAAGGTAAATTGAGTAAACTTTTATTCTAGAAGTGTGTGTGAAACTGGTAACCCTTCGCATGAATCGGTACCCAAGAAGTAGCTCTCAGTTTCAAAAAGGTTGATGACCCCTGAATTTGAGATAATTAAATTCACCAAGCAGTATTGAATTCTCAGATACATCAGGTGCCATATCTTGCTCAGTGTCACCCATTTGAGTTTAGCAAACCGTCTGAGCAATCAGGGTTGCGGAGTCGGAGGTAAAATCTCCGACTTTCCATAATTTCCGTATGCTTAACTTGAAGGGAATGAAATTTGGCTGTTAAAATCAGTGGAAATCGTGGTACACAGCAAGAAATATCTGTTTCAACAAAAGTGTCCAAAGGAATCGTATATTTCAACAGGAATTCCCAATTTAGGAGTGTGATGTAAAAAATGATCCAGTTGGATGTACGGAGTCGGATAAAAAAATCCGACTCCCAGTTATTAGGAATCCGACTCCGCAACCCTGTGAGCAACTGCAATCAAAGTCTCGTTTTCCACTGTTACTTACTAAGTAGCCTGCCTTAGTTCTTGCTAGGCACACACGTGTTGCTGAGAGACCTTCCAGAGAACAACTTGTTTACAGGGAGTTGCTCGAGAGCTTCATACATTTAGTTCCCTCAAGGGCAATTTTAAAGGTGTAGGCTGCACGTTTTGCTTGCAGCTATTCGCAGACAAATAGCACCAATCGAGTTATGAAGTTGCAAAGTGGCACAGCATCTTGCAAAAAAGTGGCTCCTGCGGGACTTAAAGGGTACTTTTCGAAAATATTTGGTTCTTATGTTATGAATGATTAGAAGAAATGCCATATATACGTATGCAAACCATTTAAGGACGACGTCGAATGATGTGTAGACGGTTCTTTCGTCCAAAAGCATGTCCAGATTAATTTTGTAGGTGTTCTTTAAAAGCTGTTCGATCCAAAATCCTCTTTCGTGTTAGCAGCACAAGCTCAGATAACACAAATGACGTGAGGGAACACTAATCGGGGTTGGATGAAGTACCGCTGTTTGCATGCGGCTTCGCGTCAGTCTACCACCAGGAAATGAATCGGAAGTAAAGGACTTCTGAAGTTTTTCGTAGACGCAAATATTACAAAAGTTTTGGGCTCGCATTTTATTGCAAATACTTCCCCAATTAATTCGTCCCTTTCTGAACTTTCGGCTGTGTACGCTCTTTGTTTTATCAAGGAAAGGCAATTCTATGGGCTTGTGTTTTTTCTCGCTTGCTGTGGAAATTGTAGGGCTTGGCAGCAGACCTATCTCTATCCTGAACAAACTGCCTTATCTTCACATTATAAACTCCAACGCACTGGAAAGTGTTTTAAACGCGCAAATGTTTTCTATAAATTATGCAAACGTTCGTGGGCGTTGTTCCAGGTTAGAAAATACTCTGACATGACTTCCGCATACTAAAAAAATGATGTTTTGCGTTGGTTTATCCCTAACATCCATTCCAACGTTACTAGCAGGAAAATGCATTGAGTTCTTCGTAAATTTAGGATAAAATTTCAGAAACCCTTCACACGCATCACAACGTTTAGAAGAAATACAATCCATAACACTTCTACAAATTTAACGTAATGCTCTTATTGCAAGACGTTGCAAATCCTGAGCTACTACACAAGTTATAAAGCAATAAAAACTTTTCAGACCAAGTTCCAAAATTTTACGCTTGCGAAAGTAGATCTAAACTCCAACACCGGCCATGCTAACGAAAGTAACTTACTGTCAAAAGTTCGTATTAAGACAGGGAAGAATTAAAACACTTTGGAGACCAAATATACGGCGAAAGGTACCTTTTGTTAAAGAAATTATCAACCACATAATTGAAAACTATGAAATGTACTGACTTTTCAGTAATGTTTATAAATTTATAATAGCTTTCTAAGTGCATCTTCTCAGTAAAGCCTGTGTATTCACTCGGTATATACAATTGACATCAGAAGCTCCTGATAACGGAAGTAGTTGTTTGAGAGGTGGTACAGTATTACGCCTTATATTTTGTCACGTTGCTTCCTTGGGACTCGTTTCTTTATTTCTTCGCAATTTGGTACACGTCCGTTGCGTGTGCTAGCTGACGAGCTGATTTAAAATTCCTATCGCTAAATCTTGGCATTGTCAAATCAACATAAAAGTGCTGTTGTCATTCCAGAATCACGTCCGACAAATGTAACTGGAGGTTAAAGAAAACTTACTCTGATGAATGCAGTGGTCTTTTCGTTGGAATGGAAACTGTGGAAAGAGGATCAAGTTGCTCCGGCGGCAGAGGAATCATGTTGTTTACATCAAAGTTCTTTTTTATTGTACATGGGAACACCTCACCTGTCAACAAATGTTTATTCTCTATTTAAGCGACCCCGTATGTGCATAACTTTACCTAAACACGTAGTCTCACCAAAGATGCATTTATAACTTGCCAGTATCCAAACATATACAATTTTTGTTTTTACGGATTCTGTTGTTTGTTTTTACGGTTGCTACTGCGTATTCTTTTCTGTATTAATCGAGCTACTATTGCCATGGCCTGACATCTATTTTCCCACACTAGTCATATATCCACAGATCAAACCGTCACACCCAGTGAGGATGTCAAGACTTTAGGATCACGTTTTCCAAGCGATCCGAAAATACTTTGATTTTAGGCAGGCCCGTAACCAGGAGGCCGCCCGCCCCCCTGGAAAAATATGTTGGACATACTTTAAAACTATTGGACATGATTTTAGAAATCGGGCCCCTTTCAGAAAACTCTTCGCCCTGCCTGGTGTCCCAAGCTGATTACGGGCCTGATTTTAGAGTTTTCTCTTTTGACCAAAGGTTTTGCTCATCCTGTGAGAGTTTCACGGAACTTGTGGCCCGAATATCAACTCAAGTGAAGACTTCCGGGGTCGCTTAGCGACACAAACACGAGTACGGTGAAGTCTCTGCCTCCTTCCTGCCATTCTAGAAATAAATGTTACAAACAAAAAGAGCCATCAAGGTGTAATTTGCTGTCAACAAAAACTAACGATATAGATGCCTGAGAGAGTGGTTTAATACTCTCGTGATTATTCACACATTTAGGCCACGAAGTCATAAACCAGCTGGACTGCTTTTCTCAGTTTTATTTCCAACACACTCCACTTAACTATTTTATCGTTTCTATGCATGATGTTACTGTGCTTTACACTCCGACTGCCAGTGTCCTGCAACTATGTCGCTCTGTGTTTTGCTTCGGGTAGGTGTTGTCTTGCGAATAAACTGCACAAGTGGAAGCAGTAATCGAGTTGGCATTTCGCTGATCTGAGCTGAACACAGAATATTTAACCAAAAGCTCTTTTACAACATCATGGACGTTTATCAATTATTGCACGGCGCCTCAAATCGAGACACCCATTTGTACCAGCCGCACAGCAACTCATTAGCTTCTCTGACAACAACAGCATACATGCGGCGCAGTGGGCGGACCATCAATGGAACACGGAGTGGGCGGACAACCCCACAAGACTCCGCACTTTAGTTCCAGACACCGGTACCCACCCCCCCGGAATGACCCTCCCAAGAAGAGCATGGGTCCGGCTTATCCGCCTCCGCACCGGTGTCGGACGTTTCCGCTTCTGCTTGTACAAATGGGGTATGGTCTCCTCTGCGGCCTGTGAGTGTGGCGCAGAAGAACAAACCGTCG
>Ga0210059_1001677_pt1 | contig 33799 bp, 12 predicted proteins | sample Ectturendosymbi2_FD_188042 | JGI IMG/M metagenome (GOLD analysis project Ga0210059, IMG submission 188042) | Ecteinascidia turbinata endosymbiont from Florida, USA - Sample 2 (SPAdes) (version 2) | ecosystem: Host-associated > Tunicates > Ascidians > Unclassified | place: Key West, Florida... | reverse complement strand
CTTTGTTTCATTGTCAACTTTCGCATAGGACTGAAGATGTGTCGAACACGAAACTAGTTTCCTTGTGCAAATAAATTATTGCGACTGATTCGCTTGATGTATGGTCACTGCGGTGGCTTTGCTATTATTGCTATAATTAGACTTGTTGATCATTATCGACAAAATATACTGGTATCAGTAGGATTTCCGCAGCATTAAAAAGAGCTGAAAATCACAAAACATTCAGTAATTTTCAAAAACCTCATTGGTTTCACTGACACTTTAAAGCAGTGGTTCCCAAACCGTGGTACGTGTACCACCAGTGGTACGCGAAGGCCTTCAAGGTGGTACGCGAATAGGCCGATTACTTTCTGTTTATCTTCACATAAGTCTATTTATAGGTATGTCTTTTACTTATCGGGTTCTGTTAATTAGTTCCTGAAGTTTAGTGTATTTCCCTTGTTGTTTTTTAAATGGCCATTATAATTTCACACAGCCACTATCTTCATGTCGCATTTGTGTCAATTCTGGTTTTCCACACCTTTGATCGAATGATATTTGGTAGATGGAGTTTTCCTGGAGCAAGGCGGTACATGGCGACAGTATGGGTCCCACGAATGGCACGTCATGAATAAAAGTTTGGGAACCACTGCTTTAAGGTAATTGACCAATGATGAATCACTAATGATAAAAATTTTTGAAATTTGTTAGCTTAAGGACTTTTTTCGTCAAATTTTTACTACTCATGGTATCTTAAATATAAGCGTGACGCGTTCGATGAACTTTTCATCAGTTGGCTTTAATATTTTTTATTAAGTTACAAACTACTCCATGAGTTCTCCGCCAAAGTTCCGCAAGGTTAGTGCACCAACCTTCGATATTTTGAAGCGCCTGGAATCAGTTGGAAAGCAAACGTCAAGTCAAGAAAGCGTTTAGGCCAATATTCAGTTTTTAATAACATACAAAGCTGAAACACTATAAAAACCTAGATTGAAAAACACGTTTATGATGAGTTTCCCGTCCTCTCTCTGCATTATCGAACTTTTCTGATTTTTGGTGCAACGCTGACTGACCCCTTCCCGCCTACAGCAGGCCAACACGTTTCAGCCTTTAACAAGCACCAGGCTAAGCCAATGAGCACGTGACTGACCGGGTAATTCTACCCCGAGCTGAATCAGCGTTTACTGCAGTGCACGCTCAGAGAAAAAGTTTGAATTGCGGAAACGCTCGTTGATCACAAGTAGAGTGGTTCAATGCAACAGCATGCGGTGACGAAGAGCTGCTAGACCGCATCGCAGGAGGTAAGCGAGACAAAAAATCCTTGCAGATACAAGTTAACTTGGTCTGTTCAAGAGCGCTGAGGCAGCCAAGCGTCCATCTGCAGCAACTTGTGTTGAGCGACATGTTGAACATGTAGGTAATGATCTATGACGATCCATATATAAAGTTAACAAACTTGGGAAATGCCGGTGATATGCAGATCAGTTTTAGTGAATGGCAGACCAACAGAGAGGCGTTAGTTAGATTTTTTGGACTGGTTATTGCATTAAGTAAGACATATCCATTGTCAAAATGGTAGAAACGAGCAAAGTGTGAAGCGCAGTGTTTAACATTTCTGCACGTTTTTTGTATGTCAATATTTTCCAAGTTCTGATTTTTGTTATTTTTTCCCTGATAATTTTTGAACTACTCAAGGTTTGCAAACTGATTTTTCCTGCATTGTTTTAATGCCATCTCTGTGCTCTACACAAACTTGACAACTTGTATTACTTCCTTGTCAAGTTGGTAAATGCTCAATGCGTGCATGTCACTGTATACAAGCAAGCCGCTGTATAAAGAAGCCGAAGCATTTGGTGCGCACTTAACGAGGATTTACGCATTTTGTCAAAGTTGCTCCTGCAAAGCGTAGGTGGTTACAGTGTCTGTTTCCTACAGTGGTTTGGTTGGCAACAAGCCAACAGGTAATCTCCAAACATCTTTCTCAACTGCTGTCGTCGATCCCGGACATTACAGCAGAGCTCACATCTGGTGCAAACACTGGAAATTGCCCGCAGTGGAACAAACTTGTTCCTGCCCACGTTCCATCACAACGCAGAAATCGAAGGGAAAGTATAGCCAAGTGAAATTTAAAAAGCTTGAAGCAAGGGTAATTGTCTGGTTTCCATAATTTTTTTTTTCGCAACTGGCACATTTAGCGAGAGCTCAACACAAAACGATGAGTGTGTCATTTTCAGGTTCCGGGAAGCCCCTCCGTCGTAAAACACAGAACACGCGTTTAGTAGATGTCAGAAAAAGTTCAGCGAAGAGGCGTCGGCAGCAGTGGCAATTCTAAGGGGGGTCTGGGTGGGCCATGGCCCCCCCAGATTTTTGCTTGGCCCCCCGTTTGGCCCCCCCAGTTTTTTCCGTTTGAGTTCATGTGGTTGACATATGCAGGGTCGCCAAATGCGTTTTGTAAAAATACCGGCCATTTTGTCAACAGCGCCAGATCTGAGCTGTGTCGTAATTCGTAAGCGGCACAGGGAAAACAGAGACAATCAGTATTGTTAAGCCACAATTAAATTTGCCCGTATTTTGGCTGATTCGTTACATTTCGGTGTGTCTGCGATGTGACAATCGCACCAAGGATTACGTCAACAGCAGCAAATAAACTTCGATGAAGAAACTGTCCTGACAAGATTCACTACAAGAGTCATTATGATTTGATAAATCTGCGTTAGTTCTTTTTGAAGTTATGGCAAATTATTTATTTTCACAATACCGGCTTCAGACGCTGATTTTCAAAATACCAGCCTTTTACCGGCCTCTGCTAAATCTGCTAAATTAGCCTCTGCTAAATTACCGGCAAGGCCCGTGAAATACCGGCCATCTGACAACCCTAGACATATGCGGTAGATAACTTTCGGCCAGCAATATTTTAAACGATAATTTAGAAACCCTCTAGCCTGCATTCAAAATTTCCCAAATTCATGATATAAGCTTTGTTGTTTTTGACGATCGGGTAACCAGATTTGTTTATGACGACACGCACCAGGGGTTGCTCGGATCCTGCGTGAAATTTAGTCAGACAGTGGTCGTAGTGTTGAAAAATCCATTTCGAAACTAAGAAACAGTCACAGAAGTGGGAAGATTGATCTTTCGTGCACTTCAGTGTGAGATGGAGCTGGATTATATTACTGTCAGCAGGTTGTTGCTTGCCACAGTAGCAAAAGGTTTGTGAAAGCCTTAGGAATCGGTTTCAGTTAATTTATCTCAATTTTTACTGGCTGTGGTATTGCATTCGGCTGCCTTGTGTATACGACTATGAAACATCTCATGTAAGTGGTTCGTGACTACAGTTTTAACTCTACCCACATGTCCTGCAACCTCATAGACTTTTGTACGGATTTTCTGTAATGATTCGGAAGCAATTCTTTCGCGTATTTCAGCTTTTTGCCCCGGAGGTCAAACATTTTCATCAGAAACACACTTGAAAGAATTAAAAAATCATATTCAATTAGTGAAAATGATTTGAAATGTGAAATAACTTATGGCAAATAATTTACTTCTGAAAGAGTCCAAGCTGCGTATATCGCTCGAACAATTTTTGTCTTTTATAACTACTTATAAAGCTGCGCTTAATTGTTACTGGTAGCTGTAACTCTTCCCGTCACCAGTGCTTCAGGCGAAAGAAATTTTTCAAAAATGAAATTAGTGAAAAAATAAACATTTCCGAGAAATTCCATTACCAGTGAAAGAATGGGTAACACTGGTATACTTTAAATTGAAAGGCACCAGCTGAAAAACAGATTTAGATGATTCGTTGATGAATTTGGCAGTCGACAGGATAATCGGAAGATTAAGTTACGTTGAGGTGATGATGGTATAAAATTTGAACGTAGCCTGTGCAGGGATCTGTGTGAGAATTATGTTGCTCATTGCCTAATTGTCTCAAGCTTTTTTGGTTTAGAGTTAGTGCGTCTTTCGCGTATGACAAGACCGTCATAAATCATCGCAGGGTTGAAAAGTCAGCTTTTGAGGATCAGTCAGAGGAAAATTCAGTGTGAATAATAAAATGAACGACTTTGTTGGCAATATTCTGCAAAATAAGTTTTACGCCTACTGTTATGTCTTGCTATGAGGTACACGCCGATGCACACCTATCTGCGGCGCTGCTGTCCTACTTGCGTGCAACAGGTGCCGAAGCCTCGCTGCTGTTAACTGCAGACTGCATTGAATAGTCCTCACCCCACCCACGCTGCACACTCGCAATAGTAGTTGCATGACATTGTTATGGTTACACCACAATCACAAAATGTCCATAAGCTACCACAAAAAAACGGATTAGTCAACAGTCACGAAACCGTTGGATGATGGTTTATTTTTATGTGCTTTGTAATAAGAATATTTTGATAAAACTAGTTGGCTATCAATAGCCTACTTGTCTCTGTGTCAAGATGGAATTCATGGTTGGAACCATTTCGCTTTCATGTTAATTGTGTTCACTGTCTAAAGCTGCTTTCGTTCATGTGAGGCCGGCACAATTGTGTACGGAAAATGATGTTTCGATTTACATGTGCAGTGCTGTGGAAGTTGCATGGTTAGCAAATAATTTTCGACATAGCAGTACACTTGTATGATTGCATCTACAGTGGCGTTTAGGTGTCTCTGGTGAATAACAACGCTAATTTATCTTTAATGATATTCACAAGCCTATGTTGTGTTTGATAGGGTTAATCACAGCAACTTAATCTTCAAAACAATGAAAAATCACCATGCAAGATAGACATTTATGTTGCCTCCCCCTACTTTTTCCTTGGCCCCGCAGTGATCCCCCACTTTTTACATTCTAGAATCGCCACTGGGCGGCAGAACTGTTTGAAATGTTGTTTGTCGCGCAGACAACGTGATTGAGTAATTGCTGTTACTTGAGCTGCGCTCGTTTCCGGATTCTTCATGACGTCAATTCTGTTCACTTTTAGAGTATGTCTTCGGGTGCCGTGCAAATGTCACCGAATAGAGTAGCATCTTTGCAGCATAGAGCTCTGCACCGGTAGCTTGACTTGGGCGGCTGAAGGTGGGGTTTTCTTTAGAGTTCAAAAGCCTTATCGCAATCTGGATTGACACGGACGTGTTTTCCACTTTTATTCATCAACAGAAAAGAGTTGCACTCAAAATTGTGTTCCTTTCAATAATCACATATTTTTTAAAAAACACTGGTTTGTTCTTTGTTTTTTTCGGTATCTTGCTCCAGTTGTTTACTGTTTTTGTCCTATTATTTTAAAATTAGCCCGTTTTTAATACGGCTAAATTATGTTCATTTGTTCATTCAACCAAATCAATTGCTCTTAATTCTTCTACGTTTTTACTCTGCAGAAGTTATTCCGTTAGAACAATGTGCGTTTTTTTACGTTTTAACATGGCTTCTGCAAACTAGAATAAGACATTGAATTGACTACAATTTTGTTGTTTTCGCACATTTTTTCGAGTAATCATTTTTAACTGCCTGTTTAAAAACTCTATTCTCTCGTCAACCAAATTAGAATAGTTTAACACAGAAATTCGAATCCCTCGAGCTAAAAGACTTAAGAACAACTTAGCCAGCTAAATAAGCCTATATCTGAAGCTTCATTTAATTATATGCAAAGCCTGATCTCAAGAGCAGAAAATGCCTTTTTTTACGCCAAACATGTAAAAGAATAAGGAAAACATTTCGATGAACATGCGCAACAAGACTTATTTCCGCGCATTAGTGCGACGCACGTCCCAGCAAGTGTGAAGATAAGGTAGTTGTGCAGTAGATAGCTGGAATTTGTGTCAGCAGTTTCCCATACCAATGACGTCACACGGTGCTTATCAAGAGAAGTGTTGTGTGCAAACTCGTGGCTGCCCAAAGTGTCTTAGTGAGGATTTTGAGCTGGGTGGGGGTGTCTATGGATAAAATCACAGCTCATTAAAAACTCGCTACCGTGAACTTGCATGCTGTGGTGGGAAATGGGTGATTCAACTACCGATTATGTAGACATAGCGCTCTGAAGCCTCTCTGAACCTACGAGTCAAAGGTAGTGAACCAGAAAACGAGGATGTCCGCACCCCGCACGCAATATAAAAGCAGGATTGCGACAGTTTGCAGAATGAAAAGTGAAAGAACGATGAGGGCGCCGCGTGAAAATTCTGTCGGCGCTTCGAAAAAATTTTTTATTCGCGTTGTTTTCAGTGAAAACTGCGCGAAAACTCAGTGAAAACCCCTGAAAAAGACTATCGTTAAAAAAATTTAGTGAAAGGGTTTAGTGAAACATTAGTGAACTTCTGAAAAAGATATAGTTGCTTCCTGAAAAACCTTGTTGAATGTTGTACAAATTTGCAGGTCTTACTTTAATTCGAGATATACTTAGAATGACGTGACCTTTTTTTGTAAACTCCACAACCTAACTTGCGCATAGTGTACGTTTATACCAAAATTAAGGCTAAACAAGATGTCAGCGTTTAAACTGTGTCGGCACAGTTATGGAACTAGTAGGTTTTCAGGGTTAAAATGTTTTGTTGACAGGACCTTCTCCATGTTTTGTTTGATTTAGAACATATTGCATCGTGAAAACTTGACCTTTCTGTCTCATAGCTTTCTATTTTTCACGCCACAAACCCTTGCAGGATTTTTTGCAGAGGGACAGTTTTCAACAATAAGTAAAACCTAATGGCGGTGGGTGTTGCATGTGATAAAAAGGCACCAGCATCTTAAAAGATGAAATGCACTTGCAGGACGTAGCCTTGTATTGCACTAATTCTGTTTATGATACAGCTCCAAATAAAACGCTTACCCTTATTTTAGGAGAAAAAACACCCATTACCTGCATTTTCCAGATCTTTATCTTGGCAAAAACTTCAAACTAACAGAGAATACGAATGCGCGTAAAAGTGATAACAAGAGTTTAAAAATAGAAAACCAAGGCATATCGAGCCAGTGACGTTAGTAAAGCTTACGCTTCTCGACCAGCGTTTCCGAGACAAAATTCACTATAACTATATTGTGCTACGCAAAGGGTTTGGTTAGATGAGAGATTAGTACATTTGAGCGAGCTTGGTTTTAGAAGATATAACTAACAAGAGCGCCAAGTTGTTTCAATCTGCTTGGGGCGGACCTAGCTCAGTGGTAAAGTGTCCGCCTCTCAATTGGAAGGTTGAGTGTTCGATCCACGGCAGAATGAACAGCCGTAGCACTCCTTGGGCAAGAGTGTTCACCCAAAATCGCCCCGGCATGGGGAAAATTTCAGGCTTCTGCCTGCCGCTAACTGTCGTCACCAAAAATTCGAATTAAAAAACAAAAAAATCTGCTTGGTGTTTCTTTCATGAGATGAAAGAAGCTACAGCTACGGGTGCAATCAGTAACAAACTTATTTCCAGCGAAACCGCATAAAATATTTGTCGGAGAAATAAGAGAGCTGTGAACTTTGAAATCTCTTGTTCATAACTTTAATATGGCTGAGATAAGGTTTTGCCTACTTGGGCAATTTATTGACCTTTACAAAGGCTTATTAATAAATTTGTGTTTGCTACAAATGCCAAATGTTTATGGGTTTAGAGCTGTGGTTCTCTCTAAGAGAAACGCTTTACGTCTTCCTTGTTGACAGACGTAAAGTTGATTCGTTTTGAAATATCGGATATCTAAAAGTTTTATTTTTGCTTTAAATTTAACTCCGTTTGGAGAATCATAGACTAAAAATCATGATGGCATAAAATACTGCAGAAATATTTGAGGCATTATGAAAACAATTTTGATGTTATTGCTCTGCGATCGACAATAGACAAAACGAAAATAATTCTTATTAATAGTAAAAATAAGGGCGTAGGATTGCTTAATGAGGAAAATACTCTTTTCGTTTTTCCTGCCTGGTTTTTCACCAGCACCACTAAACATTTAAAAGGGCATGAGTAAATGCTCAACTTCAAGTGCTACAGTGTCAACAAAAATTGCAATCAAAAGCAAAAAAGGTAAAGGATGTTTGAAATAACTCGAAATTATTTCTTGGTCAGGCAATCATCAAAAGTTAGCATGTATCAAGATGATCCATATGGCTTTTCGGTAATTCATTTTAAAAGTCTATAAACATGTTATTCGCACTTTTAAAAAAATTACAATTTAAATTGAATTTTGAACGTCTTGAAAAAGTACGTTCAGGCAACTTATGTAAGCTTGTGGCTTATCTGCTGAAATTACGAATCTTAACCTCGAGACAGGTTTTTTTTCCATGCTGTGGTTTATGAAGAAAAAAAAAGATAACTTTATCTTATAGCACTGAAGCAATACCAAAGTACTGTATTGTTGTGTTTTCTGTTTTTAAACTGCGGCCTAACAAAGCTTTACTTGAAAGGGCTGGAATGGTGTTTCCTCCTGAGTAAAATTTGTTTAGAAAAGTTGTCTCCACCCCATTACACATAACTGCTTGACTTCCTGTAGCTTCCATCGACATGTAGAGAGATAACACGATAAATTCGGAAATGATACAATATTATAGGGCGTGTGAAAACTGCGAAATTATTGCCTGAATAAAGGTCCATTGCTATTTAAAACAGAAAACGTTTTTGATAGAACAAAACAAGGGTTTACAAGCATTTTTAAGCTCTCAGTTTTCATATCAGTATTTGCTCCGACCCTCATCTATGTTAATGAATGTTGGGTGATGACTGAAAGAGTTTTATCTCAGATGCAAGCGGCAGAGATAGGATTTTTGCGAAGAGTTCACGGCGTTACACTTCGCGATGAAGTGAGTATCAGTGGGATTCGTAAAGCTTTAAATGTAGAATCAGTTCTCCGATTAGAAAGATACCAGCTTCGCTGTTTTGGCCTCGTGACCAGATTGGCCCAAGAAAGATTGGTGAAGCGAGTCTTGTTGGCAATATCCACGAAAATGCACCACGGAGTATGCCAAGGACCAAACGGAGGGATCACACCTCCGACCGGGCTTGGTCTCGTCTTGGAGTGGAGACAGCAGACATATCTGAGATTGCTGACAACCGTGAGGGTTTTAGAGAAGTCCTAGAACTTCTTTTCAAGCCAAAATAATTTTAAGGCAAGCATTGGTAGCTTTTTCTTGCAAGCAGCAGTAACTATCAATTTTATTTGCTTACCAATTTAATAATGTTACTGGAATGAAAGCAAACTGTTTTTTTTTTGCTTTGCCATTATCAATGAAACTTATGTTGCACCTTCTTCCAAGTTGTTTGATCAAACTATGTGATTGCAAATTGCAATTCTTTGTCACCATCCGGGCGATCAAATCTTACATCCCCAAACGTTAAAACAATCAAGAAAATTACAGACGTTTTTTGCTCCCAGCAAGAAAATGAACTGTGGCTCCACACCTTCCCAGTAAAGCTGCACATCTTATTCCCAGCAATATGAGGTGCTTCCCTGCAGGGTTGAATAAACCCTTATATGCGGATGGATGCATTTTAACGAACGTTAAGATATCCTTACATTTACTGCAAAGCACTCAAGTTCACTTGATCGGTTGTTCAAGATATCTTGGATCGTTTTCGAAAAACTAGGTTTAATGCAAAATTTTGTGCGAATTTTGCCGACAGAGGATTTGTATGTTGTAGAGTCAGCGACACGCGTGTTTGGCTAAATTAGCGAAAGCACTCATTGTTACGTAACATCACGAAAACCTTAGTTAGACAGTGACGTAAGAGCAACGAGACAATTGAGTTTGCTGTCGCGTCGTTTGCGTTATTATCTCAGCGCCAAAGAGCATTCTCACTTTTTAAAAAAATGTGTTTTGTCGCAATAGTCAAAGGACGTTAGGCTCCCCTGCCGGTTTACCACAGGGAGGATTTTTAGCGAAACAATTATATGGGAGCAATTGCAATTTCTTGGCCGAGCAGCAGTTTGCTTGGAGCTTTGTTTATTGCCACTGCTGCTTGTTGATTTTTCTGTTTCACTGACACTGCGACGTAGTTTATGAGGCGCTGCTGGTAAAAAATACGAATGACTGAACTGAGACATACTGTTGCAACCTCTCCGGTGGTGTTGCGTTGATTGTATGATTCACCACGAACGGGATGTGCGCGAAGAACAAAAATATATGTTTGTGGCGCGAACAAGCAATAATAGAGTGATCTCGTCGGGTAATCTCTATTGTTGCTTGCTGCCACGGTGCGAAGCTTTGCGCACATGCCGCTCGGGATTTCCGATCGCAACAATACACAGGACATGAAATATTTTCCAATTAAAATTGAATGGTTTTGTAGCCAGTCACTGTAATGAGGTATACAAGAAATCTTTTCCACAGACGGACGTCACTGACTGTGTTATATGAACGCAACAGACATTCTAGTGTTCGCATTCAATGGAACTTGACCATGCGGGTAAATTTTCGTTTGATTTGTCCGAAATTGGAACCCCAAAATGAAGGGGATTTCCCTAAACACGCAGATAATTTTGTTTTCTTCCGGATTATGAATTCCTTGAAACGGGTAAAGCCACGTTTATCATTATGGCAAGAGGCTCGAAAAATCCTTTTAGAACTCTTGCAAGCCGATGGTAGACTTAGTAGAATAACCACGCATGTTTGAATGCTGTATAACAATTAAACACCCTTTCTAATGTCAAGCTGTTTTTGTTCCATTATTTCTTTCAGCAGTGAACAGGAAACCTTTTTCATGCCTAATTCATGCGCTTTAGCACAACTTGGCGTTTTTAATGCAAAAACGTAGGGGTCTTTGTGGACCGTCTGGGCATGTCTGCACCAAGGCAAGCCGTCACTTATGGCGGCGAAAACCAACAACAAGATGGCACGAAGGAGATTCCCACTTTGAAAGGGAACGCGATTCTTGCGTGCCTGATGGTGACATATGTACTTTGCAATCTGCTTGCGTCGTACATTTTCATCGCACTCGAACGGCAGAACGACATAAACTTGCAACTCTCCGCTTATCACGATCCTGGCTGGTTCGTCAACTCCACCCATGATTTTCTGTCTTTGACAGAAGCGTGCATCACCACCAGCGATCTCACGTTGTTTGTGCAAGTAAGAGAACAGTTTGGTTTTACGGAGCCTGACAAATCATGGAGTCTGTTACAGTGGAATGTACCCCTTTGCTTTTCAATCACCCGTACAACAAATGCGTTTTCCTGTTGCAAAGTTGGATAAAATTAAACAGATTTTCGGAATCTTCAAACCGATTTCATATGAATTTGACTCCCATGGTCTGCAGCAGGCATTAATATCATGCATAACGTTTCATAAACGCCTGATTTTGTTTCAGTAGAATTCCCTGAAAACTTCATTTTGTTTTGTGTGACAAGTCCATTAAAACTATTCTCTTGAGGTGTACAGAGAAAATCAGGAAGCAGTGTTGGAAAATAATCTTAAATTTGGTGAGACTTCACTTCAATTACCCTAGTGCTGTTTTTATTAAAGGAAACAAGTACTCTTAAAGCTATCACAGGCAGTGAACAATACGCGTAGGTTCTTTGTAAACTCTAAAGTTTTCAGAGAAAGGAAAACTCTAAGATTCGCTTGAGACAGCGAATGTTTACCGGCTTGGTCATGTATACATTGGAGATGCTTTCTAAAGTTCTTGGAGAATTTTTGCTTATAGGTTGCATTCTTCACCGAAGAAACGTTTGAAAATTGTGACCTAATTCTATCGTTTTTTTCTTGCACAACTACTTTTTATTGGCACGGTGGACTTCAACAAGGAAACAAACACAGAATTTGAAGTTACTGGAAATTTAATAGTGTATATACCTGCAGTAAATCAGAAAATTGCTTTGTAAGCAATGTGGAGACTACACCCATTCAGATCACAATTGTCCTAAAATGAACCACTGCAACAATGCTGAGGGGGAAACACGGCGTATGTGATACAGTGCTGCGTCTAGCTTGGCGGAAATTAGCGAAAATCTAAACATAGTAAAGTTATAAACGTAAGTAACTTAAAAGAACGTCAACAATTTTCCAGGACGTGGAGCTAGCTTTGGAACAAGGAATCAACGTTGTGAGACCCAATGAAACAACTCCAAACATACAAGATAATTGGACGATGGATAACGCTTTCCTTCTGTCTTTCACCATCGCAAGTACTATTGGTGCGTTGGTTTTCTGCTTCCTTGTTGCTGCGCGTTTCTCTATTGAAGGTTGACCTAATTGGTCCATTTGCTGTGCAAGTGCCGGCAGTTAAGACTTTGGAATTATGATTGACTCTGCGCAAAACGGTTCCCAGTCATTAGACTTGCTTGTTGTTTTCTAAACAACCACCATTTTAGTTTGATATTACCACTCTATTTGTTTGCTTTTTTTTCGTGTGTGTATGCCTTTGTGCGTGAATGTGTGTGTGTGTATGTGTGTGTGTGTGTGGGAGGGGGGGGGAGTGTATGTTGTTGTTATCATTCGTTTGTTTCCTTGTTTTGCATGTCAGTTGCGATTTGAACATCGAATTTTCTTGGTTTATTTTGTGTTCATTTCTTTTCAACTATGGTTGAAATCTGTCAGTGATCATTTCAGGCCTTGACCTGCCAACACTGGCAATTTCTAATGAACAAACAAGCAAAGCTATCCTAGTATGATATGTTGTTACAACGGTGTTTCTTAAAACAAGTAAAATTTTGGCCATGCTTTGTAGCTTTAACACTTCGTGGATGCATAAGTAGATATTGCGCTCATTTTCCAGAAAATAGGCCAGCAGCATCTTGAAGACCATCCAAAACTATCTCTTTTGCGCCATTGATACAATCCAGGTTTGAGCGGACATGAGTTAGGCATTTCATTTAGACCCGCAAAGTATAAACAGCTCTCAACGAATCGAAAAAAGTCAATGTGGATTATGTGGTCAAAGTGCTGGTTGATGCATCCCCAGAGCACGTTTTCTGATGATAAACTCTTCAGGAAGTTGTTCCAGGTTTTTATAACAATCAGCAAAGTCACTACAACAAAAATGATTTTTTTCATCCAACGTCGGAATAATAAAGCGTGTTTTCTGTTAGGCAATGGTTTCCAATTTTTGTACCGGGACGACCCCATCTAAAACTCGAATAAAGCAAATATAATGCAGCAGTGTGCAGTCACACAGTACCTACTCGCGAGTGGTGACCCCTCCAAAAATGGTTCACTACCCCTCTGAGGCCGCGACCACCCGGTTGAAAGCCATTGTGTTAGAGTGAGTGCTGTTCACCATAAAAACGTCGATTCTTGCGTCTTGGTCGTTGAACCCGTTGCAGGGACTGGGGCATGGGGACAGAATTATGATTTTGGGGTCTAGTGTTTCGGTGAAGTAGTTGGTATGTGTATGCAGCACTCTTTTTGTGCACTTGTCAGAAATTTGACCGAACGTAACTTTGCCACCACTGTCGTCAGCCAAGACATATTAAAAGTATTTGCTACTGCAATCTGTGCCGCAAGGTGCAAACAAAAAACATCAGCATGAAATGAAAAGTGTCCTTTTGAAAAGAAACGTATTCAAAATCCGTAAATGAAACATTATGAATGAAAAGAAGCGGTAACAAACACGTATAATTGTACCTTTTTTTGGCAGGTTATGGAAGTCTGACACCGGTTACTCCGGGAGGTCAACTTTTCTGTATTTTCTTTGCGTTCATTTCAATTCCATTTACAGGATTGCTTGCTGCCAAGATGGGCTGGGTGATGGCGTATTATATCAAGCAGGTCAGTCTTAACAACAGCTCATTTATCTTGACTACCCATGCGTGAAATACAGGTGATAGATATGTGCTCTACAATGTATGACCTGCTAGAGGTTTTTCCAGTTCAGTGCCCCCACCGCCTACTCTTAACGCAGTACTAACCGAGGATGTTTACGGCGAAACAATCGATCGTCCCACCAAAAACTTCGCACGTTCCATTGCAAAGTTTATTTCCTGCAATCCACTGATTTCGAGAAACCAGATTGCTGAAGTTGAAAGTGACTTCTACTGATGTGATGACAGATGACCAAATACTAATGAATGCATATAAAAAACAAAATGAATGCATATAAAAAACGTTCAGGAAACAACTGATTACCCAGTACTTCTTGCCTTCACAAGCTTTATCTATGCCAGCAAGCACTCTGTAGCAACCTTAATCCAACCAACCTTCGCAAGATTTTGTTGATAGAATCGGTTTGTCCTTCCCAATTGATACGCTCCGAAATTCTTGAACGTACTTGCAACACTTGTCTGGTTGCTTTGTCGTAAAAATGTATACTTTTAACTTGTGCTGGAGGAACTTGAAGAAGAATGCGGTTCACCTACAGTGAGCACGATAGTTTCATTTCGAGATCATAGAAAAGAATACTCCGCAAGCGGGCGGATAATCTCATTGATGGATTGGATCAATTGCTCCCGCTCAGGCCCAAGCTGCGCTAGAGCGTATAATCTGGTTTCGGAACATCAAGTACGCAAACAACCCAAAAGACGTTTGCAGTATATGATATCACGACAAACGTTTGGCAGAAATATCAGTGTTTGAAAATTTTTATGAACTCTCACTGACTTAGTAGTGCATGTTGGCACTGCCAAAGGTTTTGAGGCATTGTCCTTATCTTTCCAATTTGATAATCTCCCAGTTGAAACATTGATTTTGGCACAAAACGAAGTTTGGGTCCAAGGGAGAACTTACAAGGAACAAAGGCGTGATTATCCAACAAAGTCTTCAACAAAACAAAGCAGAGAATGAGTTTGAATTTTTTTTTTTTGAGCACCAGCAAGACTTTCTGGGAATATCATGGAAAGTTCGTGATGTATTATCAAGTCTTCAAAATGAAATGTTGTTAAGGTTACTTATTAGCTTGTTACCCGAAATCAACTGGCTTTCAGATTTATACGCTAGCAATGAGATGAAATGTGATAAGCAATTGTGGCAGTTTCAAGAATATATATGGTTATTCGGTAAAGAAAACTTCACTTTTTGAGTTTTGTTGCCTTTTGGGCAAACAAAATGCGTGCAGAGAAAAAGCACATCATTTCAGACAAGCGTATGGTGTATTGGGCAAAAATTCTGTTCCACTCAAACACTTCGGGTTTGTTGCTCCAAGTTTGTGATGCATGATTATCTTGGTAATGCGGATGCTGACTACACAGTATAGAAGATCAATGCCAGAAAAATAAATCATTAGAAAACCTCATAAACATTTTGAGATGCTTTTAAAATAACATAGGCACCAGGAACGTCCAGATGCATGCGCTTATTCTTGGCAACAGCTTGTGCAATTTAAATCTGATTACGCTGAGATCCCTCCGATGTATATGCCCTGTACCTTATAGTGTGAATGCATGATGTGCAGTCATTGCTAACTTTACTAAACCATTTCACAGTTACCTAAACAAATGCTAGAATAATTTTGTACTGCTTGGAAGGCAAGCACGCACTTTTCTGTGCTCGTAGACTTACATGTATTATATAATTAGCAATTTTTATAAGAAAGTAGCTTCGTGTTTTTTGCCCACTAGCCTTTTGAACTTTTTAGCCTGTCACGCTTGAGTTGCTTTCCCTATCCATACACAAAAAAGGTTTAAAGTAAACATTTTGCGTTTACGCTAATTTTTTAATTTTCGGGTAAATTGGTGGAATCTGGGGACCCTGAAAATGTTCTTTATCACCCGTCCCCTTAAAGCCGGCCTTGCCAGCAACATTTTGGGTTATGATGTTTTGTGAAAATTCAAGAGGTCGTCAAAGCAGTACTTACTAATTTGCTGAGCTGTTGCTGAAGGCAAGCACAGGGATCATTATGAAATTGTTAGAGCAAACAAGCAGACTCACAGAATATGCCGCGTAAAATCTAAGCATTAATAAAGCATCCCTTAGAGTTCTAGTCATAAGTTTACAGGCAATGATAATGATAAAAATGTATTATTCAAACAAATTAGGCCAGATGATATAAGTGACTTTGTGAATTACAAAGTTGGCGTAAACACAGACTGACTCGAAGTATCTCAGTTTAGAAAGGGAAACACCCACTAAGAATCCCATCAAAGATGTCTATAGATGGATAGCTGCGTTTTGTTCAGGCAGCCTAAAATGGTACAGTTTCAAACGAGACCACTTTTAACTGTTTCATCACCATTTGAGGCAAATGAAGAAAACATTCTGAATGGCGTGGCGTCGTTTCAGTTGATCTCGTAAAAGAAAACCGGATACACAGGAATGCAAACGAAAGGCAGCACTGGCAAGGTCCCCCCAATGATTGTAACGATTCATTGTCTTGACAATATGGCAAATGTTTCTCTACAGCAATTTTGAAAGTAACCGTGGCAAGAACGCGGGGTGATGACGTTTTCTTTGAGCTTCGCCGAAGTCAGACATTCTTTTCAAGTATTAGTTCCGCTTCGCTGCCCACGCTTCATCCACTCGTAACTGTGGCAGCGATCCGATTGGATGCAACTGAGTCTTGCATTATTTGAAACCGCGGTGCTACATTTACGTTTGCTCAAAACGGTTCTTGGGAGAGATGATATGATACGAACAGCCGGAAAACGTTTCTAAAATTTTCTTTAAATATTTGTGTATTCATCTTTTGCGAAAAAAGTTTGCGAAAAAACAAACAAATCTCGAACTCATCGCCACGTGACGTAAACACGCATCTTGACAAGACGACCGTTATCACGTCATCCCATCCTGTCAAGCAGTGTAGGATTTACGCACTTGCGGGCCCTTGGCCAGACTTATGGTTCCTCAAAATTGCAGAATGTGGTCCATCTCGCTATTGCTAGGGACTGTTGCGATGGGAAGCGCAACTTCACACTGTGTCAGCAAGCAACAAGAGGTCAAATAACGAGATCTCTGTGCCAACATAAGGCTCGACAAATTTCAACAATCACATTTAACGATTCACCAGGTCCAAAACAATATTAGAGGTCACTCATCGAGATTTTTCCTCTAGGGTCACAATATTACTGCTTGTTCGCGCCACGTACCTGTGTTGCTATTCTTAGCGCACTTCCCGTTCGTGGTGCGTCGCGCACACGACGCCGCGCTGATGTGCATGGATCACATTTTCAGGTGAGGACCAAACAAAGGTGAATGGTTTGCAAAACGGAAATATCAAAAAACGTCGACGTCAACATTTTTTCAATGATTGCATTACCCTCATGTTTTTCAAACATTTCAATCTGACAGGTTACCTTCAGTGGGTCCCCACATACCCATGGACCCGATAGACTAGTGACAAATCCGGCCCTGTATGGACGCTACGCCAAACTTCTTTCGTGACATCGCTTCTTCTTTTGTGTCCGATGCTAAACCGTTGTTCTGCCAAGGCCCAAGCATTGCAACCTGCACTGTTTCTTTTCAGTTTGTTGAGAAAACCTGCGCCGCTTTTTCTGAAACGAAAACCATCAGCGTTGTCTTCACGTTGTCCATCGGCGCCGGCATCTACATTATTCTCCCAACAATTCTTCTTCTATTCATCAACAACACTGCAAAGTGGACTTTCTTTGAGTGCCTTTATTGCGTCATAATTTCGCTAACAACAATTGGTTTTGGCGACTATGTTCCAGGTATGGCGATGCAGTCTATGTGGTTCGGTTTTCTGCGTTTGCATCTCTTTGAGGCTTTTCTAAGTTATAAAATAAGAACCGTAAAATACAGAAACCGTATTTTCGATAAGTGTGGACAACTGAAACGAGTTTTAACAAGTATTTAAGTAATCGGAATAAAGTTGTTTTTAATCAATTTCATGGACGAAAATGCGAAAATGCCTGTTCCAAAATGGCATATACCTCTGAGCGAATTTCCTTCTTTCCCAGAACTAAGGATCGCAAGAAACAGAAATTTCAGAAGCACGAAGGAGTGAAAAAAGTTCATCAAAATTCGGTTTTAATATTGAATTTGCTTTGAGGTCAATGAGTTCCATTTGTATGTTATTTGGCATTTTCATTATGGTTTGTTCACTAAATGGTAATGAGTTTATAAAGTGCGAAATGTAGTCTGCTTCTTCAGCAAAATCACAAAAGTGACTCTGAAATGAGTCTTGCAATAACTTGTTCTTTTCAGTTCATTTCCTTAAGTTCCCCTATCAGCAGCACATTCAATCTACTTCTTTAAATAACGAAGCTGGTTCATAACCTCATTTTCTAACTGTGAGATGGACAGTTTCAACTTCATCTTGAATGCAATGATATCATTTACTAAAGTTAGGAAAGAATTTGTTCTTGTCCTGCAGTTACATATTCAGATTATTAAGACCGTCAGTAACATCAACTGAAAATTCCAGATCAAATAACCAGTTGTTATCACATAAAAGAGCTCTTACATCAGGTGGTTCGTTTTTCTCTTCCAGAAAATCATGAACAGCTTTTTTCACAATGATAACTGGTAACTCGATAAGGCATTTGTACGAAACGAAAAATCGATAAAAATATTGCGGGGGTTTACTATCTTACTTTAGTACGATCACAGGGAGGCAATGCGCCTCTTCAAATCATCCAGTGCGCCATAGGTTGGCCGCTCCTGGTCTAACCAATGAAAAACTCTTCCTTTGCCTTACTTCCGTGTTTTTCAACTTTTCTGCTGGGGCGGGATCTTCCACTAATGCTTACACTGTTCAAGAAACCCTGTGATGATGATGCAAATATCTGTCCTATTTATTTACTTAACCAGATGGGCAAAGTGTCGCATTCACGTCTACTCATGAACCTAACAACATTTTTGATTTCGCTCAGGAATCCCTGCGAATGAATAAACAGTGACGCAAAATTCACAAAGTAAATTTAAGCTCAATCAGAAATAAATACTATGGGTCGAGTTGATTAATTTTTTTTCTGTTATTACCATGACATCGCGGCAGTAAAAAGTTCAGTGCGGAATTTTGTGCTGGGCGGTTTCTGCAAAGCGCTTCAACTTGGTTCAGTGTTTAACACAAACACACCTAAGTTCCTCAACAGTCAACAAACGCTCTCGCTTCTTGTGTTTGAGTGTTGTCATGGCGATGGCTGAAAATCCAAATTCACACAAAGTTGAAAACGGCACCAAATGTCGCAAAGACTTTTGGACAATTGCCAGGTACTTCTGGTCAACTGGCTCACATTTTAAAAATAGGCTTCGAGCCACGTTGTAAAGGATAATGCATTCAGTTCAGTTTCGTTTATACTCGGTTTCTGTATTCCTTTCGGAGTGTCACGAGTGGTCTGCGGCGCCCTTTCCGTCTGGTTGCGCCATGGGCCACGATGCTACTTTGGCAGTGAATGCTGCACTGGTGTCGAGTCAGTTACAGCACCGCACGTCAACTGTTCCCTTGCATCCATCCATCAACGCCGAGCACGAAGCTGGACAGCCCGCAAGTGCCATTTTTTACAGTCTTCGGTATGACCCGACTGGGAATCGAATCCAGTCTACCAACCAACTAGGCCACTCGACTAAAAATATTTGCCAAGAACTGCCAACATAGTGTCCAATTGATTCAAGATCGACTGAAAAATGTTCTGGTAGTTTCTTCTAAGAACAATAGGAAGCAGCTTCCTGAAACTGCGCGTTTCTTCCAAATTGACAATTTGTTTTGAAACGCGTTTATTTTATTTGTCGACATCAAGATCTTTTCGTTCCCGCATTGTACAGTATCACTACTCAAGAAGTTCGGCTCCTGAAATATACGGGTCAGGTATGCTAACTTGTAACACCAAGATTCATTGCTCAAGACTTGTGCTTAGTTTTTTAGATTGTCTTGCAAACCAAAGGCATAACATCTTTTCTCTCAGTTCATAAAAACAACGCAAAACTTTCCTCCATGACAATTAACAATGGCACATTTGCATGCTGGGTGAACGTGGTGGTATGCTTTCATACTCTATCAAAGTTTCTCAAACTGACGACATTTCTTTGGTCTCAGTTTCATGTAATCAACGATTTCCACCACCACATCCACCACAAACTTCACTTCAGGTTTAACTGTTTTAGCAATTAATGCTTCTCTGTTGAGAAAACAATGTGCAACTATAATACTGAATTTCCGTTGTTGTGCCAGCGAAACAAAGCCTTTGGCTTCTGTCATTGCAGGTTCGCCATCTGTAGAAACGCCAACACAGCTTCTCCAAGTCAGTTCGCAAATCAGCAAACGCGAATTTAAAACGTCATATATATCTTGTCCTTTTTCTGTTCCTGGCAACTTTCTGCAAAACAGAAAGTCTTCCACAATAGTTCCATACTGAATAAAACGACAATATACAAAAGCTGTGGTTTTACCACTGATCTCCGTGCTCGCGTCGATCAAAAGTGCAGAGAGCTCACAGCCCTTTATTTTAGATTGAACATTGCATTCCATGTCGCCGGAGAAATGTGCGATACGCCTGCTTATTGTGTTGCCTGAAAACGGAATCTTATTTATGTCTAATACAGCACGCTGTGACAGGGGCGTAACGAGGTTAGACAGCGCCAGGGGGAACAAGCTCGGCTCCCCCATGTTCGAATCTAACGTCATTCGGGAGCAAATGTACTGCATTGAAGAAAGCACTTGCGCTACCTTTGGGACTTTTCGGCCTTCCCCAGTGATTCGGCTTCCGGAACATTGTGCCCCCTTGCGCCCCATCGATACGCCCCTGACCCTGTCCAAACATACTCCACTATTTCTTGGCATGCAGGTAAAATTACTGTTACAGCGATGATATGTGATTTTATTTTGAAGCAAAAATCTCTGCCACAGTAAAACGTGCTTCTTGAGCTTTGTCATTTATCTTAACTTTCATGCAAACGTAGCCCTTTGCCTCTTATACATGGCCGATTCCCTCTGGAAATGCGGTTTATTTTTGTCCCATACGTCTGGATGTCTACTGTTTCAGTATTACTGTAAGTGACGTTTCAGTTTAGCTGGCGCCATGGTACTATTGGCAAGCTTCTCCTCGCATTCCAGAGCTGCGTATGTTTGTCACTATACTGACGAGGGTTGAGCTGCGGGTTGGTGGCATTAATTTTCGGCACTGTCACCTGAGTGGATGAGGTACTGAGAGCAGCACCCGCAGCTTCAATCGACTGTTTTGGAATCTAAGTCTCACTGTCAGCTATGGTATCTTCAGACTTTCGTTTCTTGGCAAATCGGTCCACAGTCGCAATTAGGACGATTCACTCATTCATTCTTATATCCGCCTTTTCTCTAGGGAGGGTTGCTGGGACAGCAGTCCTTGGAGGACCCGAAATACCTCACGGTCAGCAGAAATCTCAGATACTGTAGTTCTGCTGGATCCACGCCAAGATGGGACCAAGTAAAGTCGAAGATGTAGTCACGAAACGTGGTCCTTGGGCGGCCTCTGGGACGCTTTCAAGTGGGTATAACCAGTAGGATTTGCCTCATCAATCTTTCTGGGATATTCTGCTGGAAATGAGCGTCGGAAAGTTTTTTTCCAGGGCTGGGGCAATGGCAGATTTTTCCAGGTGGTGACCAGAAGCATTTTTTCCAGGGGAAACAGCAGTGATTAAATTTAATTTTACCAACTGGAAAGTAAGAGGAAATCATTTTTCTACTAAAACATTAATAGGAAAATATCAAATTTCAAAAGCCTGGAGGAAGTCGCCCTCAAGCAGACTAACAAGTAAAGCATAGATATGCTTCGTATCAGTGATTCCATCCCAGTAGAGATGGCAGTGTATCAAAGCCAGATAACAACGTTCAATTCAGTGTTGGGTTCAATAGGTTATTTCCTCATTTATGTATTCAGTAGCCCTTGGAGGTTTCGAAATACCTCAGTGCAATTATTTCGAAACCAGTGAGCCTTAAGACTTAATGCTTGTGGTCGAGTAAGTGTGAAGTTGCTACGTTCTGTAGCGATGTAGCGATTAGCCAGGTCTTCAACACCTGACAGCATGAGGTTCCACTCTAAAAGGGCCCCAGATGAAAAGCATGAGTCACGCATGAGACGTAGGCTACCCTAAATTTCAGGCTTAGAGGCTCAAACGCCAAGGCTAGTTGTAAACTTGACTTAAATGCTGTGGGCAAGATGCAACTCCGACAAAAACCTGTTGTCCGTTCCAGCCTTGCAGATTTTTCTCAGAGGACATGACTGTCACTCGCGTAACCCTGAAGCTTCGCGGCACCTGCGGTTGGAACACACTGCTGTACTTTCAAACAAGGTTGCCAAACTCGGTCGTTCTTCAACGCAGCTTGTCAATTTGGTAAAGGGAATTAAAAAAAACAACCTATTATACAGTAATTTATGCACAAGCTGAAGCAGGGCCGACCTTCCGTCGATGAGAAAGATGTAACTTCTTGGGTTCCCAGCCTTTAAGGATCCCCCACTATTGTGTTTGGGCAGGTTGTTCAATGGATTACCAGAGTGAGCTAGCGACCCAAAATCGCAGTAGAAACCTGTTTAATAAATCAATTTTCAGATCTCGAATTGTTCGCTGACAATGACCCAGTCTGAACAAAGCAGTGAACCTCATCCGATTATATCGAACGTGTCAAACGTGCTTACCCCATCCTACGGTGTTTCATATGCATTTGGCCATTCCTGTTTTTTTTGGTCGAAACCATGCCTGCAAGTAGTGCCTGTTACGAATTAGTGCAATACTGTTATTGCAACCAGGGCCTCTCAAACTTTTTGTTCTGCAGCCCAGTTAAAAAAATGATTTTCTATGCTTTTCTGCAGCCCAGTTAAAAACATGATTAATGATTTTCTGCAGCCCAGTTAAAAAATCATAAAAATACACACATTCCACCACATTCCACGAAAGTAACTACACAGTAAGAAAACTACCATGTCATGGAAACAGTAAGGCGAAAAAAATCTAACAAAATCAATTCAGTTTATAGAAGTTATCAAGCACAACTAATGGGATTGATGTACTTGATAATTTTACACAGATCATCCATTCGAAGATTAATGCCAACAACCCAGGACGAAGGACATTCTTAGCATTTTTCAAAAAGGATCGCTTTTCGGACTCGATGATTATCAATTTTTAGAATACCGCTTCACACAAATATTTTGTGCAAAAGCCTAAGAGTTTATGAATGGCTAGATCAGAAATGACTGAGCATTCATTTCTTGTTCTTATCTAAAAATAACATAAACTCTGTTTTGAAAATTCCAGTTGCAAACTTTTTTTAAATAACTCCCCAAATTTTAATAACTCCGCAAATTCATCCTGGCATGGCAGGTGTGTGGCCTCTTGAAATTACAATTGTGCATGGTTTGTGGATCCAGCATTTCCTTAATAAAAGTCTAAAGTGCTTCCAAAGATGCGTTCTATAAACTGAAAACGTTTAACTTTAGTCTAAAAGTAATCAGTGTGTTTTCAAAGCAGTTAGCCTAATTCCTAAAAGACTAGACCTACAGTTCTAAACAGAACCATGCTTTCGTGTCGGAATGAATGCAATACGGTCAATATTGGTCAGTACGTTAAAACAGGCACGACGTATCAACGCATAACTTATTGTGCTTGGTTGATTATTATTATCATTCGATAGCTCAGGCAGACGTCCTAGTAAACAACTGACAGCATAAAGCAAGATATTGCCTCAAAAATGCAGTAGAAACTACAAATAAATTCACTGCAAGCCTACTTCTAATTTTCTTGTAAAGTTTACAAAAAGTTTGTATCTGATTTGTCAAGCCAATTTTTTCGCGACCCAAAATTACATACAGTAGTTTGAGAAGCCCTGATTCCAACCAAGGTCTGTATTGTACATTGCACAATGAACAGGTCGAGTCAGTCGGAACAAGGGCCTACTAATTCTGCTTAATGCAATGTATTTAAGCTCTAGAAGCATTCTTCTGTTTTTTTTTCACAAATTTCAAAGCTTGCCGCAAACGGTGCCTCAGTTATCGCCGGATGCATGTTAGCAGAAGAATGCATGCTGTAAATCTAAAGTATGTTATTCCAGACAAGATTGATTTTCAACTCCGAATTGTTAAGTTTTTTTTCTAAAAGAAATATTTATGTAAATTTTCCAAAATTAGCTAAACGAATAGCAACGCAGATAATCCAAAATTTTAAAGCTCTTAGGAAAATGCCAACCATTACTGTGGCATCAGCTGAAAGACGTTTTTCCAAGTTTAAGCTTATCTGAGGTTAACTTTGAAATAAGATCACCCGAACGACCTAGCTATATTTTTAACTGAAAGTGAAGCCTCATATTAGCAAGACTACAGTGAAATAAACAGAGACCGTGCAGGCATTAAGTCCGGCAAAATAATTCTCCATTCCAACTGCTAGTTAGTCGACCGCTACTGGTCAGTAAGCGTTTTTGCCGTTCTCTGGGTCAACACATTCATCAATTTCTTCGCGCTCGGTGTTACGTTGCCATGTCGTAGCCGGACATTTCGTGATAATTATCGCAAAAATTTGTAAAGTGTGTATTCTTGCTTCTCGCTCCCCAGTCCGCAAAGTTGTTACGCAACTCGTGGATCCGCGAAATATTTTTCACCTTTTGATGGTTCGCCAAACGTTCTCTCATGCTGTGCTTGTCAGAGAGTGGAACGCGGTTGAAAATCGCCGCTCGAAGGTTCAGTTGCATAACAATACCTATAACTGTACTGCAGCTTATCTCAGCAAGCAAAAAAAAATTAAGAATGTTAGAGCACATTCTTACTCTATGTTTATCATATTGTGTTGGCTGAATTTATCGATTGCAACAATCATGTATATCGTATTAGGCGTAAGGATGGGCGACTCAAAATCATTATTTGAACCACAGTTATTTCGGAACATCTAAATCGAATCCAAAATACCTGTTAATATTCCGAATATTTTGGCTTCTATCGATGCAGCAAAACCGGCATGAAGACAATATATTTTTCACAACGACAACGAAAACATAATCAGTGTAATATATCAAGTCTTTCTCCGTGTCCGTCCGTTAAACGAGATTGCAATCTGATGGCAGTTAACACCGTACCTGAAAATAATCTCTATAAGATGCTGATGTGGCAAGAGACATTTTGAAACCAATTGCTTTAACAAAGCAACCCTTCGTTGTGTCCTTTGCCACCACCAGACTAGCGTGTCAGCATTTTTGTTTGAATTTTTAACTCCACGAAGCTTGCAATTTCTATTTTCGTTGATTGCTCATCATACCATGCAGTGCGCGCGAGTGACAAAAAAACGAAGAAAAAGGGTGAAAAGGCAAGAAAATGCGACATTACGTTGGTCTTTGTACTCCATTTTTGTCACTCGCTCACATTTTATGAGTTATAAACAAAACAAGCGTAATAATTACTTGCGTGTGTGACGCACATGTAACGCATGCTACACGCAGATTTGTTACTTACGCTCATGTGGAAGGTAAAAAGCAAACCCTAACATTCAATTTTTATTGCCGTTCCGACTTCTGAAAACTTAGGATCCGAATTCTTCGGATTCGCTATTGTGAATTGTCCATCCCTGATTGCATGTTACTAGGATTGTCTACGCCTGTGATATGGCTGTTTAGGAATTTTTCATTTTAGATAATGAATCATTTGCATTGACATGAAAGTCCATGCGTGAAGCATAACCGTATTTTGTGCTATTTTTGGGCTTTGGATTTGACAAAGCATCAAAATGAATGGGGTCCCATGTGCTTCATCCGATCCTGAAATGAATCATGTTTCATGTAGTTGGAGCATACAATTAGGCAGTTAGATCTTTATAAACAATTTAAGAAATAAACGAACTTGGAGCTATATGCTCTCCCTTGATGTATCTGAATGCTGAATTTGAGGAAAGTAAGCATTGTTGAAGAGTCTGAAATCCGGCCCAAAACTCTCCTCAAATTGTCTGCATTCGCAAATCTTAAATGTCCTTCTTACGTAAGTGTATTTGCTTTTCTGTATATATTAGAAAGGCGTTAATGACATTTGCACACCAGTGCCCGACTGTGTTGGGCGGATCACATACAAAAGCAAAAAGATGACCGCCTACCAGAAAATCTCCTCTACAGTGCTTTGGCAGTTGTCGATCATTCCACTGAAGCTCAAACCCACTTTTAGGAAGTGCTCAAACGCGACAAGGAGAGCTTCATTATTTCGCCTGACAAATGGCAGTCAATTGCATGCAATCTCGATAACTGGCGTGCAGCTCTTTCAAGCGGGAAAAACAAGTATTTCCAAAATTATGTTGATTATTATGAATGGCGTTGCTTCCACCTGCTTTCGGCGAGACAGGCCATGATGAAGAGTTACTAAAACATACACATAAATATACTCCACATGCAAACCAAGAAGTGCCTTGTAGCTCAGTGGTGTGACGTGTTAGTGCGAGGCTCCCCAAAGTTTTTGGTTAGTGCCCCGTTGATACGTCATTATAGTGTTGGTTCGTCAACATAGGTTGAGGTGAATTTTGTCAACTATGCTTATCTACACGCCTACAATTGCAGCTGCCTTTCAAGTACAGAGCTGTATAGGTTCACTTGACTAAAACTAAAAGCATACACATGTTTCAACGTCACTTCGTCATTTCTAGAAGTTGAACTACTTTCTCCAACTGCGACAGCGTAAGAGTTCTTTTACCACTGAAGCTGCTGCTAATTGCAGGAAAAATTTTATTATGAATTGGCAATAGTATTTTTGAATTAACAAACCCGTTACGTTTGTTGAAACACTGAATCCCAAAAGCTTGCTTGGCAACACACGAACAATTACGTGTGTTTGAAATTTGTGGAATGATGTTGTTTGTTACGATATTATCTTGCAAGCATTGAGTGAAATAGTTTAACGTTGTACATTTCATAAAAGTAAATTATAGACTATTCTTTGTAATGAATTTAGATTGCGCTTAAGAAATCTATTTATAACATGCGGTGTTGCATATTATCGAATGTTGTACTGTAGCTTACAAACGTTTCAATACTGCTTGTGGTGGTTGCGCTACCAACAGATATAGAGTACTTTTGCTTTATATAGGGTCTACCTACACTCTCCACCCATTTTGCTGTTGCAAGCACACGCAGCTGGAGTTAAACAAACTGATCTTTTCTCTGCAAAACTGTCAGCACATATTTTTTTAAATAATCCTGTAAAAGCAGTATATAACGAAGAAAAAGTTTGGGACGTGGCTTTCTGGTCTTGTTCTAACATTGCACGGGCACGATGGTATAAATCAATAAAATGGGTTGCTTTATTGGGGTGCAGCCAACATCTCAAAACTGATGCAGATTTTCTTAGTTGATTTATTTGTTTAGACTTGGCATTTAAATATAAATTTTAATGATTTAGGAAACCAAGAAAGAATTAGCTAAATTCTCTGCATGACACGCAATCTCGAAGTTACTGTAAAATAACTTCCCAAAATATTCTAACACGTTATTGCAACGGCGGCAAAAGATAAAAATAGCTGGCGTGACCAGTCACTACCTGTAGCAGCCCCTTTCAAAATCAGATATTATATTTAGGTTACCAATAGTCTACTTCGTGAGCTGACAATCCGAGGGCTTAACAATTTTGCCTCTACAGACTGGTGAATAAATGAAGAACTTTACGAGAAGTTCACTGCCTCTGAAAAACCACGTTAACTTTGCACAGTTTCATTAGTGTGACCATGCCAGTGTTTCTCATCTTTTCAGGCTCGCAGCATCCTGCAGAAGAATATTATAATTTGCGATGCCCAGTGACGAACTCATAGCAATATTGCTGTAAGATTTGATAACATTTTGAAAACGTATTGTTAATGATGTATTGAAAAACGTATTAGCTCTACATTTCCATTAGCGTTAGCCGCGTCGTTTTCGCAACTCCTGCTATTGCAAATAAAACTAACGCTAACTAACAATACTTGCATACTAATGAACGAAATTGTAATGAAATACAACATCAACACGATGGTTGTATGTTCATAAAACATAGGATAGCAAACCCGGAAGGGAGCGGAATGACCTTCTATCAAGTGCGACGCGCAGTATCTTTAAAGCCACGTTTGCGGAAATGTTTACTCAAATCATTTGAACACAATAACTGAGGCAACATATACAAACAACATGTGGATAGAAACAAATATAAAGTCAAGAACGCTGTTGTTTACTGCCTTATGCGATGAATTAGAAATGACTTTGATTTCAAACCACATACAACAACAATGTGGGACAATGCAGTACCATTGTGAATGGACGACTCTGCAAATCCATGCTCTTGCACTTATACACAGGTTTCATTCTGGCATTCAAACTATAATGCCAGAAATTCAAACTATAATGCTTAGCCTTTCAGTGATGGGCTATTACCCTTATGCGATTTCTGCCGAACTGAATCGGCGCACAGTGTGCAAGAGGAGACAGGTAAAAACCTGAGCAACCGACGTTGTGAGCAAGCAATATCATTAATATGACGTGTTAATAGACCGGCGAGCAATGACGAGCCTCTTAGCGCGCTAAGTGTAATCACTGCGCGCAATTGTGCAGTGCCGTCGCTTGGGTATCGAGTTCCATTCCTCAGTTACAGTTTTTCGACAATTTGTTTCACTTGTATTTTTAGTTTGCATTGACACAGTGATGTACAAAATCACACATCGTCCCAAACGCGCGAGGCGTCCCCGATTTGGGTTTGGGGGGCTTTTACCAAGGTTCAGTTGTAGCTTCATCCTCTCATCCAGTGCGAATATAGTCTGTTGAAGCAGAGTGGGAACATAGCATTATTAAAATTACGCCTAATTTTCTGTCGCCATCCTACATTACCTGGACGAATAGAATGGATCTTCCCATTTCGGGAGCGCTTCAAGAAAGTTTGCCGATCACATCTAAATTCGGCTAACACTGCGATGTTAAACATTAGGTCGTACTGATCTGTTACCTGTGAGGAGTTTTGATGAGTTAAACCCCAGCATGTGACCGGTCGGGTGGTGCAGTGGATTGAGCACGCGCCACCAAAGCTTGTAGTGCATTTTCGATTCCCGGTCGGGAAGGCTTGAGAAACGATATTTCCGGCCTACCTGCTGCCTCGTGCTCGGCGTCAATGGGTGGGCACAAGGAAAAGCTTCATGCGCGTGGTGAGACGCCACTGACTCGTCCTGACGCGATCCACTTCCTCCCGGGTCGATTGCGTCAGTGAATCGTTCATAAGCAAACCTGAGACATGATAGACCGAGTTATTGCAAGACCAACATACACACGAGCGTTAAATCTTAAGCAGTTATTTTAGGTTTCGTACATTTGCTGCACGAGCAGCTTGCGCGAGGCAAGCATTTAATCAGGATGTTGACCGTGCGTGTATTGCAGACCCAAGTGCTCAAGGAGGAATGATGGTGTCAGTAGCGGTGCTGGTATGGGTTGTGGCAGGCTTGGCGTGGCTGGCGAGCATAGTCAACATCATTGCCACAACCATGACAAAACACGCACACACCATCAGCAGGAAAGCCAAGATTATCGCAAAAACCCGCGGTATGCCGTTGCGTAAGCCTATGTCTGGTTTGTTACGTTGCAGCGCGTCACAAACAGCTTCGTTACGTTCATCTTTTATTTTTGCGCAGTCAAGCAGCGGAAGCTTTTGGCAACGAAACAGAACAAGCAAGAAGAGGTGGGTGTAAATGCGCTATGGTTAAGTGGTCATTTTTATGCAGGAAAGAAAAAACGTTTTGGTAGCAGATTTGTGGCTTGCACATTTCGTTTTTCTGAATATATCAGCTGGTCATGCTACAATGTCGATCCATCACTGATCAACTGAGATAACTTGTCTTAATGTTTCCCCTACCTTGGAAATCATTAGCTAAGACGAAAGTAGGTAAAAACATGGGCGTCGGAAGGGCGTTTGAGAGGGCGTTTCCCCCCAGGATTTTGAAATGTGATATTTTTCTATTAACTTATTAGTAGATAAATGTTTCTCTCTTAGTTTCGAAGTTGGTAAAATGAAATTTCACCACTGTTGCTTCCCCTGGAAAAAATCTTTTTGGCTGCCCCATGGAAAATCCACTGTTGGTCCCATGGAAAATCCTTCCGACGCCCATGGACAAAAATTAAAATAACGCAAACTTACTGCTTGCGATTTGTTTTTGAGTTCTATGGAGATGTGGTTTCTGTAACTTGCATGATTCTCGGCGGAGCTGGCCACTTGTACTAAAAATAGAGGCTGAGCTTTTGGTGGCGCACATTGACGTTGCAAAACCCTGGCAACGCGGTGTGAAAAACTACACTAGGAAAAAATCAGTTGATAAGGCTTTCAACTGTACAATCGAGATTGTGTTCAACTGAATGAACGGATTGTTGAGGTTTTAAGGCAAAGCCCCAGACAGAAATCATCGATTCGCTATCTCACAGCTGGATTTATAAAGACACATAAATGTAGGTAAAATTTTGTTTTGCAATTATGAAGCTATCGCGCATATTGCTAAAACTGCAACCTTGTCTAATGAGGTCAATACTGCATTTTTATTCATCCATTTGACATTTTACGCTTGCGATTCGATCAGTTCGTTTACCTGTTATTCAAAAACGTTCTCTTTTTTGCTGCAATATTTGTATATTAATCTTTTCAACGACGTTTTTGCTGGTGAATTAATTCTGTGACGAAATGCGCAATTACTTTCGCAGAAGCCAACACACGACGAAGAGAGAAACAACAGAAGTGACGAATTTTACTCTTTCACCCAGGAAGAAAACAACGAACAACAAAAAACATACGTGGATATGTGGACGCAGACTGAACCACACGAAGTTAATATTCTGGGTCCAAGCGCGCTACACGCTGTGATTCAAAACAACATGGAAAGACAAACTTAACTGGCTAGCAGGCCTGTTTTCAGCGCTCTTGATCCCTGACCTGGAGATAGTCGCACAGCCCTCAAGCTCTCATGGGAGGACATATACAAACCTCATTAAGACATCTGTGTGGTTCAAGCCGGTTCAAGGTGGTTCAAGCCAGTTCGCTACAACTGCTTAACTTGCCTGTTGCACAAAACCTGCGACGTCCACAGAGGATCCACACTTGGAAAAAATAATAGATGCAATTGCAAATTCGACGCCTCATATGCCCCCTGGTGGTAATGTTCAGACTAGTTTTTAAGATTGGTTGCAGGACATAGTGTTTCCATCTTTGACAAAAGTCAACTTTTCTTTGTATGGGCAACAACCACAACGCTTTGGCACACTTAAGGCAATCTTGTGACCAATTGTTCATAAACTTCGGTCAAATAAAAGAACAATTACAGAATGAACTTTAATTGTATTTCGGGCTCTGTGTTTATGAAAGCCAACTTTTATTTGCATGAAATGTTTGGAAATAGCAGTTGCTTCTGAAGAATGTATAAAAACCCAACGACAACAATCCTTGAACACTCAGATTCGACAAAATATGTTCAAAATCATAAAATCATAACGCCTTGCTGAGTGTAGTTGCGTCATTTGAAAACATGTGGTATATGATACGACTTGTGGTACGACTGACAGGCCTTTCCCAGCTTTCTTTTCTATTCACTTAAACGAGCAAGTTGTGAAAATACGTGCAGAGCTCAGTGCCCAAGGCGGTTGGATCTTATAAATTGAATTAACAAACCCATCATAAACTCACAGGAAGTCATGTTTGTACTACCCACAATTCATTTTCTTTTATTGCGAAGACGTTTTACGTTGTCTCTAACATTGCACTTTTGAAGTTGAAGGTGAAATTCTGCTTGATTTCCTTTGTACTGAATCATAGGTTTCCGACTGATTTTTCTGTTTGCGATTTCAAACGTTTTCAAATTCACTTCGTTTTTGAAATCTTGTTGGGAAAAATCGAAGCACTTTTGGAAGCAATGTTGGATCTGGAAAAATACTTGTAAGAAATGAGACAAAAATCAGCGTATTGCGACTCACTAACAGTTATTGAATCACGTAATCAACAATAATATTGTGCACTCTCGGTGAAAAGCGTGATATTTTTAAAACGGTGTATGATTTGCTCGAAGATTGAGCAATTGTTGCTCAGTTGTTCTTAGAATTTTTAACTTCGCACTTGGAAGAATTTGTCCTTCAGTTCATTTTCCCCATAAGGCCAATACTGTTCATGGAGGTTAGATGATGCAAGTAAAGTAATGCGGTTAGAGTTTAACTTTCCAATTTTCCCGATGTCTCTTGCCCAGTGCTTTAGTAACTAGCTCATTCTTTCTACGGTTATTTTTCACAACATTTCAGATTTTTCAAATGCGACTCTTCGCTGCGCTAGAGGTAGAAATATGGTCAATTATGGTTTGCTTGCGTTTATGGCTAAAACCGTGTTTGCTTTGCTGAAGAAGATTACGATTTCATATGCAACACTTTTTTGCTTCAGCAAAATGTTTTTACGCCATTCGGCTCGTTTTAATTTGCTGTGAAAGTGTCTGATTTGGTCAGTTTAGTTAATTTCTAGTTTCACTGCAACCCTCCGCTTTCAACACTTTGCTGTTTGTGCTCATGGGCGCAGCCAGGGGGCCCAGGGGGGCATGCGTCCATAATGCTTTTAGCATGTCCAGTCATTTCGTGTTTTGAGAAGCGGTGCCCCAAACAAAATACCGTTTCTCGCCTGAAGTCAAATATCTCCCCCCCAAATATTGGGCTAACTACGTCACTGCTTGTGCTTACTATGTAAGTTCCACATAATCAACATTGGGTACGTCTGGAAGATTGTTTAAAATAACCTTCATTCTGAAAAACTGCATATTTTCCCATCATAATATGAAAGTCTCTGGATCATCGACTGTTGTTAGATAGAATGATGCAGTTTGCCACAAAAAGTGCTGGTCAAAAATATTTAGAAAATTGCCGTATTGTGTTTTCCTTATCACATCAAAACGTTCAGAAATGACTAAATGTTTCAGTTGTGAAAATGTTTGTATTTTGCAAACTTGCTTTATTTCGTCAAGAAACGTTTTATTTGTCAGAAAACAAAAATGTGCACTTTTACTGGCTGCAGGCGTTATTGACAGTGTTTTCGTTGCGGCAAGTTTTCCTGTTTTTCTAATGTGGAGCACATCAGCGTGAGTGGCACGTGGACATGGTGGAGATCCAGAGCGTTTAGTAACTTATCTTGTGTTGTGGATCCTTTCCGCTTTTTCTAGTTTCGTATTTTAACATGAAGCGCTTCAAAACTTTTCAGCACGAGTACCAAGCCTTACACGAGTGCCAACTTTCGTGCTTAATCGCCGTCTCTCAAACTTTCCTTCTTTGTTGGCATTGCTTTATTGCGGATCTTCAATGGACATTGTCTATTTCTTTTCAGTGGACAATGATTGTTTCTCGCACTCTCGACATGCTTTGTAAGAGTTGAGTTCAACGTGATTTTCCGAAAATCTGTTTGTGCCGCAACTTAGTACTTCCTTCAGAGCAAAACGATCAAAGAAACTTGTTAAAAATTTCATGATTACGCTCAGAATCCTGGAGCATCGCATTATTTCAATAACGACGAAAACGTCGCTCAAATCAATAACTATTCAATACATTCTACAGCAGGGGTGTCAAACTCGTTTCAGTTCCAGGGCCACTTCAGGCATATTTAATCTGAAGAAGGCCGGACCAGTGAAATCGTTGCATAACATCCTGTTATAAGTAATGCCAACTTCCAACTGTTTTTATACCTTTAATGCAAAAATTTCAAGCTTATCTGAAAATGGGTATTAGCACATTTAAGGAGCAACCTTTCCAAACTCTGCAACAACATGACATTTCTTGAGAAAAGTCTGTTCAATTTTACGATATACAAGATTTATCATTAATGACTTTGAAACCAACCGAAACGAAAATACAATGACTAAAAAATCAACCGAAGCAAAATATTTCGGAAAAACCGAACCGGTTTCTGTCAAATTTCCGTTTCGAACACCTTTGCTCGTCTGCAGCTAAGTGCAGTAATCCTGACCATCCGGAACTGGCACCACATTGTGCAAACTAGGGAAAACTTGAATTTTTCTTCTACTCTGGAAATGCATGTTTTTAGGCAAAACATACAGCTTGTGACAATGTACAAACAGTATGGTTCCGTCCAGGGATATCTAGAAACTCCTAG
>Ga0210059_1001676_pt1 | contig 33807 bp, 15 predicted proteins | sample Ectturendosymbi2_FD_188042 | JGI IMG/M metagenome (GOLD analysis project Ga0210059, IMG submission 188042) | Ecteinascidia turbinata endosymbiont from Florida, USA - Sample 2 (SPAdes) (version 2) | ecosystem: Host-associated > Tunicates > Ascidians > Unclassified | place: Key West, Florida... | reverse complement strand
TGACAAAACATAGGAATATAATAGAGTTGTGTTCTTGTATCGCTTCTGAATCACGAAAATTTTTCAACCGAGTATTTTATTTGAAACAAATAAATTTCATCACGGGGGGCCCCCTTGCAGCGGGGGGTCCGGGGCAATTGCCCCCGTTGCCCCCCCCCTTAATCCGGCCCTGTGCAGCTGTGCAGTTAAACGTTGTATGGGGCGCAAAATAGAGTTTGAAGAAACTGCAAGTCACAAAATCTTATTTTTGTCAAGAAATTTTTGTGCCCTCATCAAAGTTGCGCCCACGGCACAAGCCATGCCTGCCATACCCTAGATACGCCACTGGGGTTATACGAGGTGAAGCATGAAAAGTGATGAAGGACTGCGGCTTTATAATTTTACATTTTGTGGCTTTATAATTTATAATTTTGGTTTATGCATAGAATTCAACATCTGTTGTTAAAACCAAATAAATGCAAAGTGGATTATCAAATCATTCTTTTCCTTAAGTCCGAATAAATTATACGGCTTTTTTGTTCACCTATTTCTATATCATATCATTTTCGTTTTTGGTTGATTTACTTCAATCGTGCTGGCAATGGCATTGGTTCTGTTGTTTTTTTTGCGGAGAAACATTAAAGTTTTGCTATTTCTTCATCTAGTTGAGGTACTGACACTGCTCTGTTTTAAATTTTTTATTTACAAATGCATAAAAGAGTGGTTGCTGATATTATGAGACGCGAAGAGCGTCAACGAAAACAAAATAAATGAATTGTGTGCGGGGCCGGATTAGGACGAAATTGGGCCTTATGCTGCAGTGCATCAAAACGGCAAAATGGTATGCTACAAATTTTACGATTTGCAGTCACACAAGCAAATATAAAATCACTTAATATAAAATCGTCTGCTTTTATCTGAATCTATATTTTAGGAATGGGCCTAACACTGCGGCACCAATAGCACCCATCCGTCTCTGATTATATAAATTTTTCAAATTTATAAAAACTTGCACGAAAGTGAGGCCAATTATTTAGATGACTCGTATAAGATCAAATACAAAAAAGCAAATGTTTAGTGTTTGTAATTGTTTATTTTTTAAACTCAATCTGTACAAAATCTGGCGATATAATTTAGACTAAAGCATATAATTTTGTTCCTGCGCTCCTAAGAATATTCTTCCCGACTAATAGCGCAAGAAAAATTTACTGCAGATAGTTCATGGCTTGCATCCACAGTGGAAATTCCACTCTTAATTAAGTAGCAAACAAACGTTTAAAAAAACGGTTAATTTTGCTTCTTCAGCGCATAAGTTAATCCGGATTTGTTAATCCGTGACTTGTTTTTGTAGACATCCAGGCAACAAAATTTGCTTCAAGGAAAACCTCCCTCCTGCAGCATATTTGAAGTGAGCTCCTGTTCACATGCGTTTTCTGTAATAAGCAGTAAAGCCTGAAATTTAGGCGGGTGCGCTGGGCATTTTGATAAAATTTTGTGAGAATTAGACGTTCATTGCCGAAAAGGTAAGCGCTGCCAACCTCACATTACTTACTCTTTTTTGAAAGGTCTCATGAGCTTTTCTCCTACTTAGGAGTTGTCGTTTTAATTTGTAATTGCTACTTTTGACGTGTAGCTGATCGTGGATCTCGCCTTAAGGCGGACAGACAGCTAAGGTGAATGCATACATAATTCTTGATTGTGCTTAGTATTCGAAACTAAAGAAATTACGGTCTTGTTTGCAAGTGTATGACTTTTCGAGCAGGCAGATCAAAATTTCGTTTTCGAGCAGTAGAAGTAGAACGTTTGCGGGGATAAACGTTTTTGTGCGTTTAATTGCAATGTTAAGTGTTAATGGTGTGAAAAAACATCTCATTTATTTTATAGACAGTAGTGGAAGAACTGCGAGAAAAGATGATCGTTTAGATAAAAACCATGAGAGTCAATTTCCAGAAAACCTTGGAGACAGCGTATACGCCAGTCCAAAAAAAATTCGGCATTTTTTCGCGTTTTGATGAGCAGCTGATTCACTAATCGTGTGTTTGTATGCGCTTAGTCAACAAGCGCAAGTGCGTAGATCTCAACCTTTTTCGATCGCCGGGAGTGATTTTGCTTACGCTATTCCAATAGCATTTCAGTCAACTTTTAGGGTTAGACACTACAAGTTTCTTTATTGCTGTGACTATCAAGTAGTCCAAATTTATGTATTTTTAAAATGCGGACAAAAGGAAAAATTCCGCAAGGATATACCACATAGGCTACTGTATAATGAATGACTCGTGATACTGGTACTTAAAGTCTGAAAGGTTGAAGTCAGGTAGTGCACTTCGCGTAAATGTATTACGAAACGTCCAACTCTTTTACCGCTTCGGGTTGTTGCTTAAATCTAGAAAATCTTTGGAACATCAAAACAGGTGAAAAACTCAGGTCTTTGTAAAAATCTGGGTAAAGTTTAATATATCATCAAGATGGTTATGACTAAAACAATGGAAAACCAACGCTGGGATTCCTGAAAAAGGATAATACTGAAAATTTCTTATTAGCATGTTATTCGAAAGCCATTTTTTTCTGTAGAATTTGGCACATGAATAAGCTTTGTAAATCTGTCATAAGGTTCGCTGTGCAGTTCGAATTAGCAATGAGGTCCCATTTGACAGTCTGCTAGTGTTCTCAAAGGTGGTAGGCTGTTTCGCCCATAAACATACAAACTCAAACTACATCATAAGAGAACTAGAAGCGAGTTTTGTTCTGATTGGCTGTAGGAAAAGTATTTGCTCAAGATGATAGCCGAATGTATTTTAAGTCATCGCTCAGGAAATTCCTGCCAAGTCAACTAGGTACATTGTAAACAGCAAACTTTTATGAAAGTGAGTGAGGAAATACGTAACATTTCATGATATTGTACTCTGTGTATTTGTGTCTGCAGTTATTTCAACACAGTCTATACCAGGGCTTCTCAAAGTATAGGTCGCGACCCCATTTGGGCCGCGAAATGTAATATTGGGGTCGCGAAACAAATTGGCTTGAGAAATCAGCTAACAATTTTTGTAAACTTAACAAGAAAAGTAAAAGTAGGCGTGCAGTGACTCTATATCTACTGCATGATCTGTGTAAAAATTATCGAGTACATGTACATCCCATTAGTTGTGCTTGATAACTTCTGTAAACTGAATTGTTTTTTGCTAATTTTTTTCGCCTTACTGTTTGCATTACGTGGTGGTTTTACTAGGCTGCTGTATGCTTCCCTTCGTGGATTGTGTGCATTTGTATAATTTCGCCATAGGCAAAAATGCCACTTGAGATTTGTAATGGGACATTTATACGTACTGTATCATTAACATCTAGGCTAGTGGCTCTCAACCTTTCATGGTTCGTGGCCCCTGCTCATCAAAAAAATACCTAGACTTAAACTGTATGACCACGAATTACAACTCTCGACAATAACCTGTCACAAGGGATTCTATGACATCATAATGAAAACCACAAATTTAGGTGTTACAGGTGAATAATTAATATTGTTACACTTGCGTTTTGCAATATCATGGCAGAGCTATTTAGACAGGACCTCTGCTCGTGGTCCCCAGAAAACCGTTCCTTGGCCCCCAATGAGGCCGAGAGCCCCAGCTAAGAAACCCTGATCTAGGCTATCCATCAAGGGCCGCATAGAAAAACTTTTTTAAAGCGGGGCCGCAGAACCAAAAGTTTGAGAAGCCCTGGTCTGTACGACCTGTGAGCTCTTGAAACTGCACGTAAGGCAATAATAATGCTTTTAGTTCTGACAATTTTAGGACTGCAGCTCAGTGGCGTAACTGACGGTGGGGCAGAGTGGCGAATCGCCCATCTGGCAAGCTGCACGTCTTAAAGGTCTTGGTGGCCTCACTTACCTACCTCTTTCTTCACTGGCCCAACAATTGTAAGAAAACCCATGGCTTTACTAATCAGGATCCAGAACGATTAGCTGTAATACTTGCAACTTTAATGAATCAGATATTGTTACATTGAGATGACCCTTTTGTTGCATTAGCAATGATTTCAAGTCTCGTGATTATTAATTCTAATTTTCAGCGTATATGTTTCATAAGATATTAGACTTATTTTATTTACTTACTTAAAAGTCAAAATTCGGCAAGTAAACAAACAATGAACCTTGGAAGAGCACGCTTTCCTGATATTCGTCCTGGTGTGTATCAAGGCGGAGTTGACCTGACCGGGATCCGACTGCGCAACAGCATGCGTTCACAAGGGAACATTCCCAAACTCAACATGGTAATTTTTTATCGTTTGATTTCGTATGCCGCTGTAAAAAGGTTTCGTGTCAAAATATCAAATCAAGCATTCTGTTTCTGTTTTTCAAGATTAGTTTACTTTTGCATTTCTTCACGCAGCACGTTTGTTGTGGCGACTTCCAAAGCACCACTGTCAATAAGATATCAAACCACAACAGCGCATCGAAGAACTTACGCCAGTGAACCTTAATCTTATTGTAAGAATGTTGTCAACACAACAAACTTCGCTGATCAGCTTCGGCCTTTCGATCAGCAACAGACGAAGGATACTGTTGAAGGCGCTCGGTCGGTGCGGCATCGCATGCGGGCGCTTCAAATAGCACCCATGTACGTGCCGTGAATAAGCGGTGATAGTCTGAGCACGGTGTTCAAGCCAAGTTCACGTTTATTATCGTTTCATATGACTCAGCTATTAAGCAGAAGCAATACCGCCGGCCATTGCGCAATAAGGAAACCAATTGTTAGTGGAAATCAAAATAAATGAAACCACAACGGCAAAATAGCTGATTAATGTAAACACATGTGTCACTGTGTCGCATAGGATTGGTGAAGGGCCGTGGTGGTCATCTTGTCAGCCAACCCCGTTTATCACTTTATGTGAAGTGTTAAGAAAACAATAGTTGGTAATCAAATGCAAAAGCAAACAAACAAAAACATAGACAAAAACAAATAAACAAAGTAAGAACATGGTGAATTAAATTTACCAATGAAGAGAGCATGCCTATGTACACAAAGGAGTGGTCAAATTTAATTGAGGATATTTGGTGTGGTAAAAATGTTCAAACAAAGTATAAAAAGTAATAAAAAATTTATGAGGTTTAAAAGCAAAACAAAACAAAAAGCTATGGATAATTACATGTCGAAAAATGGGATGTGCACAGGAAAAAACGAGAAACAAACGGTGCAAATACATAAATAACAGAGAATATTATATTAATCAAATTTCCGAAACTCTCAGCGTGTAATTTTTGATAAGTGAAAGGTTGCTAAAATACATAGTTATGTATCTTTCTTATGTAGGAGGTGTTTCTTCAGTTTCCATTTGAAGGAAAAAGTGGTTGAAAACTTGATACAGTCTGGTATTGAAGATCACACTTTTGGGTCAACAAATGTAAGGGCACATTTTCCTGAAGAAGAGTTGACTCTAAGTAAAAAAACATGCTATTAGAAGTGGATAGTCTTGTGGGCAGCTTTGCCAACAATATGGGCAGCGTTGCCAAAAAAATATTGTGTGAGATCTCTGCTGTTGTTTGCTATCGCAGTGTGAAGCTTCAAGCTTCGCGCAGTTGCCATTCGGGTTCTCCGATAGCAAACAATACGTTATATTCATGGCGGATGACCCAAGCAACACGCCAAAACGCTTCGCGGGGGATTGCCTTTAGATCATTAGCAAGTAGGCTTAACTTTTTCAAAGTTGCTAAACTTACAAGGCTTGTTTAAGGTTTGTTTCTCCTATCTGAGTGCGTCATAACTGGAACACCAGAGAGCACGATGCGGTCGTCGTTTTACTGGCAAGATATATATATAGCCTGTTTTCGATTACGTTTTTACATGCGTTTATTCATTTGGATAACAGCTCTATTTTTACCTAATTTACGCACAACATTAATAGTCAGGCTCATTTTATCTGGATTTTCCAGTTCTTCAAAATGCTGCACCTTTATTTATTTAAATTTTTAAGCCAGGAGCAAGCAGTCACTTTCTCAGGGCGCTACTTGAGAAACACGGAGTGTGATAAACTGCAGTGCAACTTGACCTTTCCTTGAAAAGCAGTTGTTGCATTTTGTTCCTCACGTGATTTTTTGAGCCAAACATTGCCCAGGTCCACATTTTCAATTGTCGTATTGCGCTTGATGCTCTTATTTTTTATCAGTTCTATTTAAAAGAATGAAACATATAACATAACACTTGCTATACCTGATATAAAAAATTCAAAACAAAATTAGTCTATGGTAATATCTTTGTAACGATCGCATCACTGGTCTAAATTAATTAATTTTTTACTTCTGTTTACAAAAGAGTCGGTGATACTTACTTTTGAATAACTTAGTTTATTCAATAAAGTGCTTTACTGATCTCTCCTCTCGCCAGGAAGTTAAGTACAAAACTTGACTACAGCTTTACTTTCTTTGTCGTCATTTGCCGATGGAGTAACCTTTCGGTAAAAGCTAGAAGTATGTGCTGCCATGGGCGTCGGAAAGATTTTTTCCAGGGGAGGTCAATATTGGATTTTTCTAGGAGGGACAACGCTCGTGAAATTTCATTTTACCAACTTGAAACTAGGAGAAAAACAAAAGATTTATAGGAAAATGTCAACTTTCAAAATCCTTAGGGAATTGGTCCCCCTGCCTCCTTACCCGTTGTGGCTACATATTATCTTACCCGTTGTGGCTACATATAGGTGAGTTAGACAACGCGGCCACGTTGGTTTCAGAAGAAAGACACCAGCACTGGTGATCTTGACAACAACCAGTGGTGAATGCAATTGGTCCGATAATATGGGCAGCGATACCAACAAAAATTAAAATGAGTCCCAACTTTCAGCGTCTGTTTCGCAATCGCTTCTTCCCCGTGTCGTCTATCACATGGAAAAAAGCATCTGAGAGCTCAAAGACGCAAGGCTTTTGGCAGTTTACTTTGGTTCAAGTTGATGTTATTTCCACAAATCGTAAAAGTAGTTACTTCATTAAAAAATACAGTTCATACTTTCTTTCGCCTCGGAAATCCTTTTCGTTTGCCACAGAAATCAGATAATCACTCATGGGCGTAGCCACGAGCCATTGCTGCCGTGCTCTTCTCTATTTCGAAGGCAAAATCTTACCAAATAAGAAAAACAGTAGGTAGATTTACGCAGACTTTTACATAAGACTGTCAGCTTTAGCAGGTAAGCTGTCATGTCATCAAATCTCTCGTTCCTTTTGCATAAAAACTGTAATGAAAGACCTTTGTTTGAATATTAAAAGGTATTTCTCATTAAATCAGGGGTTTGCCAACCTTTTCACGATCACGTACCACTTGGGCACCCCATATTGTCTACGCGTACAACTTGTTCCAGAACAACTAATTTGATTGAGTCTTAGTTTATTTAGAAGAATAATATACATTACAACAACAACAAAAGACCACAACTAAATTCAATGAGACTTATTTTTTGTTTGCCTTCCACCAATTGGTCGATGCGTGGCGCAAATTTGCTAATGGCGCATCGAAAGTCATAACCTTGCGATACAATATGAACAGCAGGCCAGGTTTTTTTTTAAGGTTTCGCTTTGGTGACCGCAAGGAAATTTTAAGAGACTGCTTGGAGGAATTTGAGAGACCGTTCTCCATTGATGTGATCTCAGGTCACTATATTTTGAGAGACCGTTGGAGGAATTTGAGAGACCATTTTGGTCCCTCAAAACACCTTAAAAAAAACACTGCAGCAGGCTACAGGAAAATTTATTTCTTTTGAAACGAAGCCCGATACATAAACTAGAAAGCTGTGAATCCAGGTTTCTGTGAAAAAATGGAAGTTACTCGCGCACCACATGGAAGACCTTCACGTACCACTAGTGATACCAGAGCCAGATAAAGCTTTTAGGAGGCCTGAGGCACAACTTTTCGAGGACCCGCATCTTTTCAATAAAAACCAATGTCGCATGGTGCAGTGGCGTACGCAGAAAATTTTCATGGGAGTGTTTTCATTCAGCGGCATATGGTGGTCAATTGTATTTGGTGTACGGTGTTTGTAACGTCACAATTTGACGTGATATTCATTTTTCCAAACAAACATTTTCTCGAAATCTGATGACACAATATGCGTATTCTTTTACACGCACTCCCCTCAATTTATGTGTCATTGTACTGAATATACACTATCAGCACTCCAGGTTAGGATATCGGAGGAAAATAAACAACGCTACGACACAGCAGTTCAAAATTGCAAAAATATCAGGCTGCGCGTTAAAACTGGGGAGCAAAACACACTCATCACTGCGTCAGAGCAATTTACAACTGCAAAATCAAGCTGCGCTTAGGGTTGCCAATCTAGCGGTTTTCCCCGCTAGATCTAGCGGATTTTAATCCTGTCCAACTGGAAAAAACTGATCTAGCGGCTAGCTTGAAATCTTGCGGATTTTTAGCTAGAGCTGGCGGGTTTTTAGCTTTATTATAAACGGTATTTTCAGACCAGTTTGTTCCGTTTTGTTCTGATCTACCATGTTTTAATCGTTATTTAATTGCCACATTGTGTATGAATCGTTGTGTAATTTTTTCGTTTCGCAGGGATAGTTGTAATTCCTGCAATTTAGTCACGTAAATTAGGAGTTATTCAGGACTAGCGGTCAGTCAGTGAGCACTGAGCAGTTGAGAAATCGGGGACGGCACGTGGGATTGATGATCGGATGAGCACAGGGGAGGATCCAGGGTGGGACGATTGGGCCGATCGCCCCCCTAAAACCTACACAAGTGACTTTATTCACCATGATTTTGTACAATTTGGAAAACAGCATTCGCGATATAGAGCCATTTTGTCGTCCTTTGTTTTGTCACAACAGTGTTGCGAAGTATCCTTCATCTTTCTTACAATAGCGAATCCGTTATGAGACTTGACCACCAAAGATTACTGAAATCGCCCTCCCCCCTAGCGTTACTGGCTAGATCCGCCCCTGGATGAGCACCTAATTACGATACTGTGATGGGCCACGGTGTAGTACCTTTAGGCTAGCTCACAGTGTACTGGATAGAAGTGCAAAGAACACGAGCTGTGGTATGTGTCCAGGACCTTTTGAGTTGATGGCAGGCAGTGGGTAGGCTACGTAAATTTCTTATTCCACTTTTGCCCACTCATGTTTTCTCTGGCTCATCATCTTCATTGCAGTGGACTTCAGCATTCGATTCAGTCGATCAAATTTTCAGCAATCTTTTTTTTTAATTTAGCCTATATATTTGTACCAAAAATTTTCAGCCATATTTTTTAAAAAGTTGTATATTTGTAATATCAGTCGACTTAACTGTCCTTTGTTGATTTTTGCAGGTTCAGGTTAAAAATTTTGTCATTTCACTGCTCTGTATGCTAGGAATTCTCCCTACAGTTGCATCTTTGCGTTTCTAGCTTTAAATTTAGCATGTGATTAAAAAAATCTAGCGGGTTCTAGCGGATTTTTGCAATTTTTCTTGCTTGAAAAATCTGTTTAAACTTGGCAACCCTGGCTGTGGTAATGCCTTGTCGAATGCGAACAGTGGAGCATAGAAAGTGTGCGGCTGGAGTGTCTAACGCACACCCCGGTTTGGAAGGTCGAATCTTTTTAAACTACAGTAATGAGAATGCGCATAACGTACGCAAGAAAACTTTCGATTTTTTGTTATGTATAGAAAGTCCAGCAAATTTTTAGTTTTCCTTTTTCCCTGCTGAGAAGTTATCCAATGTCTAAATGCTTCTATGTTAACAACTGCTGTGTTTGAGCTCGTGCAACAGTTTTATCATGCTACCGAAACTGGCAATGTAACCAATGCGGTCAGCACTTGCGCTGCTCAGCCATAGCAGGGTTCCCAACCTGTCTTCACCAAAAAAAGCCAGACCTTGTCCCCAAAAAAGCGAGAAAAAGCCAGATGGCAATTATAATGCATTAACACATAAAACATGCATAACAAAACACAAAACAGACGTCAAAACTCGTCAGAGACATCGACACAATACAATTCCACTCTTTAGAAGCATATTCTGTCCCCGTAATTACACTGTCGTACATTTGTTTCTTATCAATAAAATCGATCATTTTTAGGGCACCAGTAAAATATTTTCAATATTTTATGCATGCTACATGGTAATAGACTCTTTTCAGAGATTTTTAATGAATATGCAGCTCAGACAATGTTTTTCCAGAGCCAAGCCTTTCCGACTGAAAAAAGCCAGAAAAAGCCAGATTTTCTCTGGCTTTTTTGATTTCCAGATTTTGAAATTCTGGCTTCAAAAAAGCCAAATTGGCAACCCTGAACCATAGCAGACAAAATAAATACAATTGTTTCGGATAAAGTGAACTATCGCGGAACACAATCGTAAACATGCGTAGTGGACGAAAGGTTTTCAAAAAGTGGTGAGATGGTTTCTGGATGCAGACGATAACCTAGATTCCCACCAAAATCTAATTATTACTTTTTGGCCCATTTACAATGTTCCTTGAAATTTGCATGCAAATTCATTCCATGATATCTGCATTAAGTCGACAAATTAACAAGCAAAAAGTATGCGAAAACAATCAATCTCGTTTGCGCAGGTAATAAAGTCTTTTTGTATCAACTTCAGGGGGGTTGAACCCCAATCGCCCCTTGCGTACGCCCTTGGCATGGTGTTTCCACAATACACGTGTTCATCACTAGAAACAACACACTCTGCAACATCAAATGAGAAGGGTAGATATGCAATGCGAAAACGAACACGAAAACGTTTGTCCTATAATAAACTCCGGAATACAAAAAAGTTCTCAATTTTTCCCACTATGTTAGACACTCATACTATAATAGTTTCTGCGTGCTTTTTTGCAAGAAAATTCATGCATCAGCTTGTCAAAGTTTTGTTTCCGTAATAGTTCGCTGTCACTACTCATCAGCGACAAATAATTTAAACGTTCCTGTGACATTGATGACCTGAGTCCATTCTTTATCCATTTCAGTTTCGAAAATGACCTTCCACCACTGCAGTTTGAGCACATTACACAAAGATAAATACGCAAAATAATATCAATTTTAAAAAAAGTGGTATCACGTTTCTTTCCTGAATGAGGCGACATGGGCGTCCGCAGGGGGGAACGGGCATTTCCACCCCGTGGAAATTGAGATTAAAGGACCAAAATTTTGTGTATATCTTGAAATCAGCAGCTTAATGCTGATTAATTGAGTTAATTCTCGTTATGACAGTTTATTTGCCGGCATAACGTTCACACTCCATAAGCGCCAGGTTCACAGTTATGGTGGTGTCGTGCAGTGATGAGCTTGCAGATAACTCATGTCCGCTCTTTTGCCTCCAGAGGCAGGTTACGAAAGCTGCGAGCGGATTGTTCTACTGTTGGTCTTTAATGCGTAACAATAACATGGCAAAAATTTTGAAAGGTCCACTTCGTGTTAACTTTAGCAGGCGTATTGCTTGCATATAGCTGTTGAGTTGGACGCAGACTTCTTGTCGGGCAATGCAGCGAGACAATGACTGCTGATGGCGATAAGCCACGTACATTCATACTTTGTGAAAAGAATCATGAGTGAATCTGTAACAATGTTTCCACAAGTTTGAAAAATCCATTATTAGTGCATTTGTGACCAGTGGCGTAACTAGAGGTTTGAGCCAGGGGGTAAAACTTAGTTGAAGGGGCTCACTGGCGACTGTAGTGGGCCTACTAGCCAACACTCAGATAAAATTTAAGACCTGATAGCGAATCCGATGTGGATGGATATACCAAAACCTAAATCACCGGAAAAAAACTCCTAAAAACTTCCGAAAAACGCAAACAGCAGCAACCTACTGAAAACCAAAAGAATACTAAATGCCGACATATAAGCTAAGTAGGGTACCGGTTTTTTAATTTAGTTTGCCAGGGGGGCACTTCGCACCCCTGCCCCCCGTCAGTTAGGCCACTGATTGTGACCAATGTGCCTGGGTGTGGAACTACATTTATGCAGGCTTCTTTTCACGCAGTATAAAAATACGTGGCTTGTTAGAATACGTCTAGGCAGGCTAGTGTGATTACGTCATAATAGTTAAGGTTTACTTCTGACATCTGAGTGAATACTGAATGCAAAGCTTTATTTGCTGTGGCGAGTTTTCTTAATTCAACTGCTCAGATTTGTGAAGCCTGCGTGCGCTGTTCTAATTCTAGTAAGTTGTCCGTAGTCGTGTCAAAATACAGGTCTAATTGTCCGGTTTGCGTATAATGAGCCTTCTGTGGAAAAATTAGCAAAGACAATCATGGTTTTATTGACCGTATTGGATGAGATCCCAGACGTTTGCAGCAGCAGCTCTTGTTTCTAAGTGACGCTGACAAGTCTTGCAAGCAGATTTCACAACGAGGAGGAGGGCAACCGGGCAATTTTCCCCCTCCAGAAATTTTCAAAAACAGTTTCAATTATTAGGTACAGCATCAAACTACAATTATTCCCCCCCCGGAAATACCAGTTTGGTGCGGTCCTGCTTTCTAGGTAAAAAAAGTCATAATTTGTGGTTTAGTTGAAGACCATGCCAATGCTTCTTTCTTTTAAAGTTATGGCAATGCTTACTTGATAAGAAGTATTCTGCTTTGAAAATCTGCACATAGCCTTTTGTGTAAATTATCGTAATACACCTGGGTCCCGGGTTTGCTGCCAACGAAGCACATTTTTTGTGACTGTAACCGTAACTTGGGTCATTTTCTTTGTGGTGTGGAAATGGTAAAGCGTTTTGTGAAGGTCCTTTTGCACTACATCACAGAACTTGAAAATTATAAGCAAAATGTCGACGTTGCCCCCCCTGGAAAAATTTCTGCGGAAGCCCATGTTAGGCGATGCATATATGTTTCGTGCGACTCATCTTCCTGTTTTTCGTCGACACCCAACACAGAATTAGAGAATTGCTGGTGGTTGTGAAACGTTAACATTGGCATGCCTTTCATTTACAGTTAGACTGATTTGATAACTAGACTTTGATGTTATTTTGGCCACTCATTCTTATCTTCATCCAATGATGGCTTCTTACGTTTAATGTTAGTGATCAAGCTTGTCTCAAATCCATGTCAGCAGACATGGCAGCTTTTACTTATTTTGCTCGTCTCATTTTCTTGCTCTACTATGAGTTTCCTTTTAGCCGTTCCACGTTTGTATTGCCGCTGCATTTGGCCTGAACTTATGATATCCCTAATCTCAGGTACAAGGCGCACTATTTTCTTGCAACACTCAAGCGACAACCTTCAGAAAACATGTAGAATGTTGTTCAAATCAAAATACTATACCAACATTTCAGTGCTCAAATCCGTTTACTTTGCTCTTTTCCATTCCTTTTTAACTTATTCAATACTTAACTGGGGAAGGGCCAACAAGACGACTTTACTACCTTTAATTAGATTGCAAAATAAAGCTGTGAGAACACTTGAATATAACAAAACTAAAACAACTGTACTCTATTCCAAGCACAAAATTTTAGAAATACCTGATTTATTTCAATTGTCAGTTGCCAAATTCATGTACTCGTTTTTTAATGGTGAATTACCTAATCACTTTGATAACTACTTTGCTGAGATTGCATCAGTCTACAAATATCAAACAAGACTTGCTTCTCTGCAAAAATATTATTTACCCAGAATGAAAACATCTCTGGGTCAGCTTTCTTTAAAGTATATTGGTCCGAAAATTTGGTCTAACATTCCGGAAAATTTGAAATCGTGTTCGCCTTATTCATCTGGCAAAAAATAAAAAAGTCCTGCTATCTTGCCAGACTTCCTGTTGATCTTCGTTTTATATGCTTGCCACATTCTGTAATATTGCGCTGATGCCACTATTTTCCCTCCTATCTAACTCTGTAGTTACCCCGCCCCCTGTACATAGGCATGCTTTTCCCCACTGTTTTTATTGTTGTTTTTATGCTTCTTTTACCTGACGTTGATTTGATGCTTTTTATTACTTCTTGTCTTTTGCTGTGTACTTACAGCGCAAACATGACTTGACTTGACTTGTAAAACGTCTTCAATCAAAATCTGGTTTGTGCTAGCAGCAGGGCTGGCTGAGAACTTGACTCAGGTGATCTTTGGCCAACCCTTTGTGATTCAACATGTTAGAATACGATTTCTAAGCTGCGAAACATGAAGTTTCTTATTTTTTTATACTTTTTCATCACCATATAATCAACTAGTATTCTTTGATGTTATTGTATTTCCTCTTGCTGCATTCGTGTTATTTCGTGATTTGAGTCGCAAAAATGCATGATTAAACCATACCATCACTACGAAGTTAGCCTTTCTAAATGAGGTAGAGCTATACTACCATCGTAACATGCTTTATGCCCTGACAAGGCTCTCGCAAATGCAACTCCAAAAATTCCAAGAACTATACCAAAAAATCCCTATTTTACATAAAAATCCCTAAATCTGTGGTGGTCCCGCATACAATCGGAGCGCCATGATAAGTATTAAAAATAGAATCAACCATGATTTGCAAAATAAATTGAAATGATTCATTTTACAACTGCATTGAGTGCCAGCTTTCATGCTGGGGGCCCCTTGACTGCAGGTGCCCTGAGGCCCGTGCCTCACGGGTCTCATAACTAATATGGCACTGGGTGGTACGCGTACCACAGGTTGGGAAAGCCTGCGTCAAATGGACGGCAGTTGGCCCTTTGCATATTTTTCTGCAATAAGCCTGCTTGTGGTTTGTGTCTACATGCACGGCATGCTGTGATTTTCTATATAAGTTGGTTATTTGGATGAAGTTTCAAGAAAATTGTGAGAATTGCTGTGGTACAGAACAAGTTTGCTGGTAAGTTCTTGTCCTGGCCTGCATGACAATCACAAAACACCCTAGTTTTACAGGTAGGGTGCGGCGAGGCGACAACCTATTCTAATTTGCTTCAAAATTTGTTTAATGCCCGAATTTTCTATAACCATTAAACAGTTATGCAACAAGGCGGTTTGAAAGTTTCGTTGTTGTCAATAATGCATAAATGCAGCCGTCACTCAAATGCTTCAAAAAGTGACCTGCATAACAAATTTAATTTATTTTTTTGAATCGTTTGTTAATCTTGCAATCAAGCTGCATATCACGTGGGCTACTACCAGTAAACAAAATACTGTATATGAAAAATTATTATGCACCAAAGAGCATAGAGGAAGAGTGTGAGAAAGCATTAATGCATGGTAGTCCTGCGAAAAAATAAACACTTAAAAAATGTTAAGTTTTCGTATCTTACATTTCACGGAATTCATCAGAAAAAGTTGCACAATTCACAGTAATGGACTTCAAAATGCTCTTTAGTGGATTCGTAAGAGCTGTAAGAGGTTCGCGCTTGGCAGACACTTCCCAGCAGTACTTCAGCGGGCATTGCTTCACAGAGTACAAACTGAGATCAACCGCAGGTTTATTCCCCAAACACTCGTTTCACTTCAATCGCGAGAGCTTTGTGGTCATTACTCATCCTTCTCACTACGCGTGCATGTGCGTGCACGCGTATTGGCAGGATTTGATGTGAAAATCTAAAAGCCGTTGATTTGAAAGCTGCTGTGAAAGTTGGAGTAAGCACAACAGATTTGGACCTTACTTCGTCTTCACGGGTGTAGTTTGACTTGATCAACGTGCTCAGTAGCTGGGTATCAACTGTTCTACTTCACGTATTTTGGATTTATTTTCTTCGTTTGCTTGTTGGTTCCAGTTTCCGATTCTTTCCTCCATTTCAGGAAATGCCTACCGCAGAAAAAGTAAGTTTCATTGTTTCGCAAAATGAAGGGAGCTCACGAAGCAAATGTGCCGTATTGCCACATTCACAATCTGTCTGCCTCTAAAAGTGCTTTTCAGTGTCAACATATTGCATAGCGTGGTAGCAGTGAAGATTTTTTTATGAGAAAAGAAAATTTAAAGATCTGCGAAATCATCTCAAAATAATTTCCTATATAGTTACAGTTATATAAGAATTACTGAACAGAAGGTGAAAAGAGCATGCACAAATGGCTACAGCCTTTGTCGAAAATTTTTTTCTGAAGACAAAACTTTTTCAATTTTTGTGTAAAATTTTGGGGCTGTGTGCCAAAGTTGTTTGATCCTTTGTAGCCTAGAACTTTCTCCAAGTTTGTTGTCAGTAAATTGGATGGAATAAAAATGTGCATACTCTGTATACTTTTTAGTCATCTGTTGTTAGGGGTTGTTCCCATCGGTTCACTTTGTAATGCATGGATATAGTTTTACAAACAGTTCATTGATGCACGTTCTAAGGCCACCACACTCGTTTCGCGTTATTTTGAGAGCATTAAATGCTTTGCAAGATGACTTCAAGAAGGTTTGTTTGATAATGATTTAGCTATTTTGCAAGAGTTATTCTGCATTATACTGTGTATGATTGCAGACATTCGTAGACTATTGCATTTGATGAAAGCTACCTTGCTGCTTAAATTTGAAAAAAACTTCGTCACCTACTGTATAAAATGCAGTAAACACTTTCTTTTGTTAAATGGCGCCAAAAAGCCTAAATTGTACTCGGTGTGCTGATGAGAATATTGCACTGTAGATTGGATAGACTTTTGCAGCAAAATTCGTCTGCATAAACTCAACGAACGCAAGATTTGCAAATAATTCGCTTGTTACTGAACTTAGGCTTTTGTACACCAACTTTTGCCTCTCTACCTTAATCCAAAACCTTGGATGCGCTAATGCTCCCAAGTCGAGTGTTTTAACCAATTCATACGGATGATGAACTGCCAAAAAAACTAAGTGCGAATTAATTATCCATTGGTGAAGCTTCGCTGAGCTTGCACAAGGGTCGTGAATGAAAAGTTTTTCTCGCTGCATTGAAACAACCCGTGAACCTTTGCCAAATGACCATTTGCTACTTTAACAAACAAACAAGCAAACAAACACATAACATGTAGACTTAAAAACTGTTTGACAATAGTAGTTTTGTTCAAAGTTTAAACAAGGTCGCATCCGATCCATTTTCCGTAAAATCTGCAAATGATCCTCGAAACAGCATTTCAAATTGTTTCAATTAAACTTCAGTTGAATTTTCACGTTTGCCACCTACATGCATGTCTATTTCTGGTTTCGAAAACCATTGTTGAAAAGAGGTTAAATTACCCAATTAGAAAGCCTTCAGCAAACCTGAAAGACTTTTTCCTGAACAAAACATCAATATCAAAATGTGATTTTTATGCAAGCTTGGTTTCAGTCATAGGTTTGATGTTTACCACAAGTTTTTGTGACATAATTCTTTGCATGGGATAAGCATGTCCTGTGGATTATCTGGAATTCATGCAGTGTTTCCACTACAAGGACTACAAGTGCATATTGTCGAAAAGCAAACATTTTAGTTTTTGTAATAGTTTTTTTTAACAATTATTAAAATTTAGACTGCAAAGTTTAATACCTTTTTACGTGTGCTGCATTGAACTAGTCTTTAGAACTAAAGCGAATGAAAGGAAGCACATATAGTGCAATTTATGTTTTTATACCAAAACAATTGACGTCATCTGTTTCAGTGCCCTTACTGATATTTTTTGCAGAATAGTTTATTAAGCTTCTTTAGAATGACTACTGATAAAGATTACTTTTAGATATCGTAGTTCGCTAAACTGCAATTCAAACATGTGACCCTTTCACATTGCTTTACATGCTTTAGAGTAGCGCTTTTCTAAAGTCGACTGCATTTTTCATAACTGAGCACATATGACCAAAAAAGAGTGCGGAGTGATTGTGCAGGTGTTCGTCTGGGCTTGGCTTCTATACAGGTGGGTTTGTGCTATAATTAAAGCACTTGCTTGATAGGAAGGTCAGGTAGACAACACGTAAAGGCCACGCGAAAATGTTGGGGAATTTTTTCAAGGAAACCATATTAAGAGTGCCAAATCCACTTTTTTGAAAATAGGATAATCTGCTGAAAGCTTTAAACGGCGGTATTTCACAAGAAATCAAGGTGTTTCTTCAAGAAATTGCCAAAATACAATTTGCTACAAGAGCTGCACTCGTGCACGCGACACTGCCATGACACACAACAAATTTTTTTCAGCCTCCGGGGCATAACTCATTGTTGCCGAGCGGTTACGTTATGCCATACCGTCACGAAATCGGAGTCACCGCTCAAGCCTCTGCAAATTTTATGCTCGCATTCATGACCCTGGTGTCTGCTCTCCACCAAAAAGCAAGGAAAGCACCTCCTGCAGCTTCTGCAGTATCCTACACCCAAGACCTATTTTCGTGCGATTTTGAACAAGGATGGTGAGATACATAAGTGTAAATGCCAACTGTTTCTTTGTGGCGTTTTCTTGATATACAGTCACGTTTTCTGTCAGAATAATCGCGCTCATGGGCGTTGGAAGGGCGGCAGGTATCTTGGCTCCCCTGGATTTTGAAATTTGTTATTTTCCTATTAACTATTAACATTTATAGAAGAAAAATGTTTTTATCGTAGTTTCGAGTTGGTAAAATTAAATTTCACCACAGTTGGCCCCCCCTGGAAAAAATCCTTTGGCCATATCTGAAAAAATCTACTGTTGGTCCCCCTGGAAAAAATCCTTCCGACCGCCATGATCGCGCTGATATGTTCCAAACTATTAAATCTCCTTAGTCGTTTTGCTTTACCTGTTCATTTCTTCATCAGTTGAATTGCTGTTTGTCGTTGTTTAGCAACGACAATTTAGTTTTGCTCCAAGACAGACTTGATTAGCAACAGCATGAGGCAAAAGTTTTTAATTTGAAACTGGAACTGCAGTAATAATCAACAAAAGTTACCAGGTGTCCTGGATGGAATCAAAGCTCCACAGACAAACTTGATTGGCTTATAGGACAAGGTTCTACAAAAACCAATCGCACTGGCCCTGACGTGGATCACACACTACTTAACACAGGTGAATCCGCAAGGGGTTTGTAAAGAAACAAAGTTTCGATTGTGTGCTGCATGGTAATGATAGCTAATGTTTATTTTGTTCAGCTGGACATTACGCTTATATCGAAGCCACTGGGGCGTCATTTGGCGATACTGCATTGTTTAGGACGCCCTACGTAACAATGAACGCTCACTCTAAATACTGCTTCAGGTTTTGGTGAGTTGTGTTTCAGACTTAATGCGAATGTTTTGTTTAACTTGACTTTCCTGACGTGTAAAATTACTTCGTAATTGCAGCATTAATCAATCCTTCCTCGGTCGGTTTTGCCATCGAAATATCGCCAGCATTACAGTCACAAGTGCTTATGCATTGCAGAGATGATTTTTTAAGAGAAGCTGTCTTTTAGGTATTTGATGTATGGTACCGGAATAGGCTCACTAAAAGTATTTTGGAGCCCGCCGAAGAGAGTGGGAAACTCTCCACCAACAGTGTTTCTTTTGTCTACTCTCTCAGGTAAGAACTTATGAAATGTTCACCTTAAGTACCTTCTCGATAATACAAGGTTGCATACCAGTTGTGCTGTTTAGGCTCGGATAGCAGACATGGAAAAGACTGGCTGGAATATTCGCTTACCTTGTCTTCACCGTCCACATTCAACTACAGAAAACCAGTTTATGTAAGCTTGTCTAGTGCTTAATAAGACTATACTGTGCGTGCAATACGGTTAAGTTCGCTATAATCTATTTAACTTTCTTGTGATAGATACAGCTTCAGACCATACGAATTTCTTGTGATTCTTGCTCGTGTGAACAGGCACATATCACTCTTATTTTTATTTTTAACTCATTGGTTCTTGACATGGTTCCCAACGACCCTAGGGGTTCCTAGTGAAAAATCTGCGGTCAGCAGAAGTAGTGTCAAAGGTGTTTTCTTTTAACCTCCACGTCACTATAAGGCAAGATTTTGGTCCCCAGCTATGTATTTTTACGAATAGGGATCCTGGGATTAAATAAGTTAAGAACCACTGTCTATCTTTTTCAAGCTCTGATTAATAGAAAATTTAATATCCAACTCCACTTCAGTGAAAGCGGATGTTCTTCATTTGTCAGTTTGAGTTTCAAGCTACACGCGGATTTCTGCCGAGGAGTGATATTGCTGTGGATGACATCAGCTTGACCCCTGGCTCATGTGAAAATATCACCAGTGGAGAAAAAAATACCAGTAAGCTCGTATTGCACCTTGTTCAAGAGCATTTTTCAATCTTGGTAACGTTGGCAAGATTTATTGTATAATTTCTGCCATTACTGTAGTGCCGGAGTCCAAGCAATTTTGGATGGTTGGAGCCGGAGCCAAAAACTTTTAGGTGGTGGAGCCGGAGCCAAGCGTGAAAGTTAGGTTCCGGTCCCATGGGCATATTTTGTGGGGAAAGCGAGTTGTACAAACGTTACAGTACAATGGTTTTTGGTTTTCAATGGACCAAATGGTTCTGGAGACAGAGCCAAGAACTTCTAGATGTAGGAGCCGTTAGCCGTTGACAAAAACTTTAGATGCCTGGAGCTGGAGCCGGAGTCTAATATTTGAGTTCCGGCTCCACAGCCCTGGTTCCTTCAAAGAGAGAATTTTTATTGATAAGAATATTTCCCTAAAAGTTCTGAAAGAAATATTCAACGATATATATAGTAGGAGTGCAAATATTTTAGGAATATTATTGATTCCATACACCCACTAATTAAAACAAAAATTCGAGGAATTTTGTATTGCACTGTAGGATCGCAAAGAGTGTGCTACGAATAAAATCGTGCATTTCATTGAATATGTAGACAGCCATCACATTGGTCCACAGGTTAAATATCTGTTTTGTAGTTCCAATTCCAGTTTCGCATTTGTAGGCCGAGCAAGGTCTTGTAAAATGCTGCAACATCAAAGATAAGAGTGTTGCGAAAAAAGGAAGCAACCTCTTCAATGCCACAAAATATAGAAAGTTAATTTCAAAATGAATATTTATTAGAAGACGTTTTGCATATTACTAAAACAGGAAATTTCTTAGACCAATGAAGTTTGTAGTTGCATGCAGGCATGAGGATTTTGCAAATAATTGGTTCGATCCATGATCTTTACTGAAAAATTTTGTCTTCAGCGAATCTTGTAATTTTCGTTTTTCTGACTAGTTGCAGTTCTACTGGACAGTTTTGCATTTTTTAAAACAGTCATTAGCTAAACTCATTTCTCAATTAGATTCTCTAAGTTTTTCTGTTGTTCACATAGAGGAACCAACCTCGATCCCTCCTCTTCCAACTGCAGTCCCCACCACTTCAACTTCATACAAAAATGTGGTTTCATCGTCAGCTAAACCTCTTGAGAGCGGTTTTAACTGCACATTTGAAGAAGGATGGTAAGTGAAAACGTTTTCAAATTGCAAACTTTAGGGAACATCGGACAGCCTATTTCAATAAGAGGGATAAAATAAATGACAGAACTTGTAATGTGACTCTTCAAAAATATTGTCCACACACAGGTGTACTGGGTGGAATCAAACAACAGCAGACAAACTTGATTGGTTGGTTGGTCAAGGTTCAACGAAGACTAAAGGAACGGGACCTGAAATCGACCGAACTTTGGGCACTACTGGTAATTGTGTATTTACAGCACTGTTCTTCCAAGATCACTACTTGTTTTTGTCTGTTGCCAATTGCAGTTATGCTCTGACGTCGTGAGACGCTTGTCTGAACTTTACTTACAGCATATAACTCTTTCATGTTTTGCAGATGGTCACTATGCTTACATGGAAGCTACTGGAGCTAAATTAGGAAATAAAGCAATTTTTCGTACACCATATGTATCGATGAACTCTCACTCGCACTATTGTTTCAGGTTCTGGTGAGTGCACAATTTGCAGGACCACGAGCTTGATTTTTGTAACTATAGTCAAAGGACACTCCACATGTAAGACAAGCAAGGAATCTATCGTAAATTTTTAATACGAAAACATGTTCACGTAACACTACCCATCGTCCCTCCTTAAATCTGCAAGCAATCTTAGCAGGTGAAACGTTGGAAGGCTAAAATAAGGGCAGAAAAAGCAAACAATCTCAAGATTGACGTGAATAAATCACACAACACCAACTGCGACACTTGATACTTCAAATTACGTCTTTCTCAATGCATTCACTGGAGCTTCAAAACTTACTGCGCTTGTAACTTAAACTTAATGATTTTCTTTCATGACACTCAACTTGACGTTAGTTATTTTACAACCAATGTCAAAGATGTGTCGAAGTACAGTAATAATGACATTCGTGGAATGTTTATATAGGTTTTAACGGCTACTACAGAGGAATGTTTTTGACTCGAAAACCATTCGCGTTTGGTCATCAGAAGAGTAAGGAAATAAACAACCCATCTAAATGAACAATATCACGATGTTTTTTCCAAAAGTGCATGAAATTGATGTCGCAAGGCTTCCTAATCGTGATGTCTTGATCAAAATATCTGAACTTGATTTGTGCACCCACTCTAAAGATGACTTAACTCAACGAGCATTCTATTGAATAGCTACAGCATTTGATCTAGGGAAGATTTGAAGTCTCAAAGGCGTTGGGACTACAAATGTAATTACCGCATTTCTTCGGTGTCGGTGGTCACATTCACTAGAGGCTTGTGTTTCTTTATGGTTTCTCATATGTTATTTGCCAAGCTTGGCACCTTTGAAAAGTAAGGGTAATAGCCACAAAGACTGTGTTGGCGGGTAAAGCAATTTGTTTGACATTATTGGATGAAATTAATCGGAAGATACTTGTAAGTAGGTGATGATACTTTTGCGTAATCTGTTGGACAGCCGTGGACAACCAACATAAACATTAAACGTATAGGTGTTGAATTGTCAATTACTTCTTGAAATAAATCGAGGAAGTAATTGACAATTCAACACCTATACGTTTGATTACTAGTTTATTGACGTGTTTTGACAGCAATGGGAATATTTTTACAGCCTATTAGTCTGTCAATGGAATATCGACTGACTAACAGGCTGTCATAAAGCGACAAATCCTTGATCTTATTTAATTACAAGTACGAAACATTTGGCAAAGACACTGCAAGACCGATGTTAAAGATTTTCCTCCGGTCAGCCAGCACGCGTGAGAAAACGCTCAACCAAACGAAGACATGCTGGTCGCCAGAAGTTGGGATCAGACAGTTTGGTGTGAAACATTCCATGCTCACCACGCTTCAGTAATAAGCAGTTGCTGACAATTTTTACATTTCAGTTTTTTCAGCAAACAATCTTCAGAATCCCAGAAAGTTTGTAGCGGTAAAAATCTCAATGGTGTACGTTCATAATTTTGCGTTTTAAACAACAGCTGAATTAACAGCAGAGAAATGCTCGGTATACGATAAGTGGAAATTTCTTTTGCTTTGGCAAAATTTTGTTTTTGAGTTGCTTTTCTGTTGCAGAAGGTTTTTGACTATAGCTTGACGTACGGTTTTCTATTTGGATACGTCTTTACGAATGTTAAAAGTTCCCACGTTTTACCATTTGAAATGAGACCACCAGAACAGTTTGTAAATGTGTACAGCCTAGGCTGCTCACAGGTATATCTAACTGTTTCAGGTATTTGATGTATGGTTCAGGCATGGGAACGTTGAAAGTATACTGGAGCCCACCCAAAAAAATTGGGACTTTTCGAGCTACGGTATTTCTTGTCTCAGCAAAATCAGGTAAAGTAGTATTTTCTTTTTATAAATGAAAGTTGTATGCTCAACCTCGCGAAGTTCACAACCATACGTTTTCACCGTTTTTATTGCGACAACATGCTATGGAAACAAGCAACATGAAATCTTTAGCTGAACATTTGTTACTGATTTGATTTTGTAGGTCCAAACAGCCGAAATGGATTTGATTGGATTCAGGAATCTGTTACAATGATCTCTCCGACAAGCTTTAATTACTACGCTCCAGTATATGTAAGAAAGTTCATAGACAGTGCCTACAACCGAACTTCCGTACTTACCACGCTTACCTCAAGACAGAGCTTTTTCTGACGGAAAACATTTGTTTGCATTTCGTGACACATTTTTTCAGCACTTTTGTTTGCAGAGCTGATCTGGCCAACTCACTGCAAGCTTTTTGTCGTTTTTATGGAACGTCTTCACCATTGCTATAAAATATCTTTGGTGGCGTTTTGTTGACACTTTCCGTAAAACAACTTCAATACTGCCTGCAGGAAAGCGTGTGCATAGCATGTGTGGCATATTCCACGGTTGCGTAACTTCCCAGACTTGAAAACTTTCAACGAAATAATAAGCAGAAAATTGTTGGAACATCCGTCCCATTCGCTGAAGTTCACTGCTTGTAGAACATTAGTAAATTTGCTCAGTAGCAGTTTTACTATCGAAAGTCGCAGGTCCGCGTCTGCCAGTACAAAAATTCTGGTGAATACGAACGCATTGAAGTACTGCTGCAATGAATACCGACGTGAGATTTGAAAATTATAATTTTGAATGCTTTTAGTTTTTGAAAAGAAAAGCATTTATATGATAATTTTCAAATGTCACGTCAGTATTCGTTGCATCAGTGAAATGATACCATTATATGCGTCCGGTTACTATGCATGCAGAAAATCTTTGAAGTGCTAGTGTTAATAATAAAACCAAACTGCACAGAAAAAATGCTGTTGAACACAACTAGAACCAAATGCACTGCCTCGGATCATTTAACGAAAACTTCTGGATAGTCAGGAAACGACATCACTGACCCAACAACGTTTACTCGGAGATGAACATAGAAAAACATAGATACCAGCGTCTAGAAATGCTATACACCAGTGAATTAAGGTCATGTCTGTGAAACCTAAAACAATGTAGGTCTGCACCAAATTTTCGGAATTTGGTGTTTCAACATTGCCAAGGATTTGCTTTTCAATTTTAAGCTATACGGTTTTAAACTTTGCCATCACAAATCTTGTTGAAATGACCCCAAGTCCTTACTGAAATTAATTTCAGAAAATGACTCTGATATTAGATGGTCAAGAGCTTGCTACAATTCCGAAAGCTCTCATATTGAGCTGAAGAATTTTCTCACGCTCATCCAATTTTCTCTTTATCTCCTCTGAATCAACATGGAAAACTTTAGCAAAGGACCTGTACGAAACGAAACAAACAAACTTTTAGATATCATTGGTACTACATTCTGACGGAAGTGAAATAAATACAGCAATGCCCCATGGTGTTATGGCAGTTCCATAGTACTGTGCTAGTACTTAACAATGATTACTAGGTGTTTGCTTCTTTACTAAATACACAAACCTTTGTATCAGCACTTGAAGAATTCTTTGTCAAAGTAGATGAAACAAACACAACTTTTCTACAGAGATTCTATTAAAAAAAACAATACACCAAAAGCATAATTTATGAACATGTATCTCTGAGATTTCCATTGACTGGGTTTGCAACAGTAACGTAACCACGAAATTTGACCAACTGCATTATTTTTATCACAAAATATTAGGAGAACAAAAGATATTGTACCCCTCTTGTCTACAAGTTGGGGACATGTCTTACCCGTCCCTCCCTGAAACTCGGTCTCTGCCTCTGAATGCCGCGTTAACGTTTTCCCGAAACATCAAAACGTTTGCCGCCGCACGCTACGCAGAGTTACACCCAAATGAATATTTTGGGATTTTCACCTCTATCACTTTGCGTGCATTGACTCTGTACTAAAATCTGAAGGAATCATGCTCGATGCAAGCAGACATTGTCAACTGCAGCGCGTCGGGTGAATTGGTACTGCGCTTCTTTGTGTTTTCACTCGAGTTGCGCATCAGAATGCGATTCCTGTGATGTAGTGACGTGTATTGCAGCACTTGTGCCGCTGCAATGCGTAATTCGCATCACCTCCACGGATTCATAGTAATGATCCCCTAGTTTTACACTGGATCTATATGAAAAATTTCATCACCGTAACTGACATATGTTCTAATATGCCGCTGGCTGTGGTCACAGCGTAGGTAAAACCAGGGATGTGGAGCCGGAGCCCAAGCAATTTTGGATGGCCGGAGCCAAAGATTTTCAAATTGTGGAGCCGGATCCTCAAATTTAGGTTCCGGTTCAACAAATATTGCTTTTGGGGCATGCAAGTTATGCAAATATTACGGTTTTTTTTAATTTTTTGGACCAAATTGTTTTGGAGTCGGAGCCAAAAATTTCTAGATGTTGGAGGCAGAGCCGGATCCAAAAAAGTTAGAAGCCCGGAGCTGGAGCCTGAAATTTGAATATCTACTCCACAACCCTGGGTAAAACTCTCTTCTTCTGATGATGCCATTAAGGTTGGAACGATGTCGTTTGAAAATTACGCATTCCGACACGACGTTTGCAGTGCAACATTAAGTATTTTCGAAAAAAGTTTTCGTCTGCAAGCCATTACATGTTTTACGAAAATCTCCCACCAAACAGCAAAACAATTGTTTTATTGTTACCAAAATAACAACACGCAACCTCGACATGCAACTAAACTTTGAGAGATATATTTCGCACTACATCACATTCACATTGCATGGAGACAACCTCGTACCTATGTTCTATCTAAATTGTTCAGCAAACTCAAACGAAAAATTTGCTTTCGTTAAAATGAAAACAATTTTTCTCTGAAGCAGTGCTCTCTCTAAGAAAATTTTACACCGATCAAATGTTTGTTTTAATGAGCATAAATATTTTACGGCTGAGTTAGCTTAGCTCAGTTCAAAATGTATTACAAATTTTGTGAATTATTAGAAATATCAAATCTTATCAAATGCTAATGAAGTACGCATTACTTAAATAACTTCTTGTTTTCATGTTTATCTGATGTTTTGGAATGTTGCAAGTGCGCGAGAATGAGATTTCACTGCGCAATTGGTCTGGTGGTATACTGCGCATTTGCGCACCTTAGAGAGAACATTGCTCTGAAGTATGCGATTAGCTCCGGAAACCAAATGCTAATATTGTCAGTGTTTATTATTTCATTAGTTCGAATTTCAAGCAACCAGAGGATTTTTATCAAAAAGTGATATTGCCGTTGATGACATCAGCTTAACGCCTGGAGCTTGCAAGGATCAAACGACATCCAACACAGCATCTAGAAGTAAGTTTTTCAAAATTTCTCACGGCAGCATGGAGAATTTTGTAAATGTTAACCTCTTATTGGTAGCTTCGTTCAAACGTTGATTGTGCAATACAACAAACACACCAACAAACTAACTTTTTCTTAGTGCTTAATCTTTGAATCTCTCGCTTTTCCTTATTACCTAACGCATTTCATCTTTAGAAGTTTACCAGTGGTCGGACCACTGAAAAAATCTATCTTGTAAAGCAAAGGATTACAACAAAGCATGTAACTAAATTGGAAGTGTTTTTGCAAACGTTTGGAAACGGACGTGCAAAAAGTCTTAGCTGTGCAGCATAACATCGAAACAAGAGTGAGTTGTCAGTACAGTCGCATTTGCGGTTTTACAGTTTCAAGTACCTCTATCCGGTGCAATATTGTCCTGCTTTCAAGCAAAGTTGATTAAGATTAAATCTTTAAAATACAAAAAAAACTGCTTTCGTTACAGACAGTTCTGTATTGGCAATAGAAGTCAAATAACAAATGAAGTAAACCAAGTGTCAGCTAAGCTGAGTGTCAGCTAAGCTGACACTAAGAAGTTTCTGTATTGTGTTGGAAAGCTCCCAAGATTTTTGAAAATTGTGTTGGTTGTAAAGCAAATTTTACTTGTGTGTGCACGATGTTTTTGAACACTGCAAGATTTTCTCAAGCCAACTGCAGCAAAAGTAAGATGCATTGTTAAGCAGTAAGTGCAGGGATATTGCTGATTGCAACCAATGTAATGCTATGAACACGATTAACACCAATTCTCTTGAACTTGAATTACCACACCAATTTCAAAATATTACAATTTTATATTATGGTACATAGTGGCTGATCTAGACCAGGTGTTTGGGAGTGGCAGTCATGTAGGGGGGCGCCGAAATAGTCTTAACTTGTTTAATTGCTCCAGATCCTCTATGATACTCGTAGGGTATCACACAAAGTGTTTACTTTTGTAGGCCAATAATGTGGTTATTTTGTTGGTTGAATTATGAGATCTTTCAGGGAACCACCACGGTTTAAAACAGTTTTATATCAATAATTCTCAAAGCTTTTGATGTGGGTGCAAAAAGATGGGCCCCAATTTTTCACAAGCTTCACAGTAGATAAAAACACTTTTGGTGTCCCAAACATACTTATAGGCTATATCTAAAAACTCTTTGAAAGAGAAACCCTACAGAATGCTGCGCGCCAGCGTTTGACTACTCTTTTGGCTCTCCGTCGAGAGACCAGAAAAAAGCAATATATGAAACATTTTCCCGACCAGGTTAAGAACCGTTCTTCTGACGCTAAAGGAGACAACTCAAGACCCACGATAGGAGTCGAATAAATGGATAAGTGACAATGACTTTTCCAGACGGGGTTTATGCAGTTACACGTACGTGGAAAACAGATTTATTGCTGAAGTGGCAATTCAAAAATACAAAGTGAATGAAAGGCATTTGCTATGTTACTCCCACTTTAGGTCGCTATGCTGGTTATGGTAATAAACAATCTCATAATCGCATGATAGATTAACACTTGGCCTAAAAGAATATTACCCTAAAATACATTTTAACGCCACTAGTAACGATAGAATTTCAATCAATGTTTCATATCGTTTCACATAGTTGGACGTTTGACAGCCGATGTGAAGAAAAAAACATCAATTCCACTATTCCAGATTTTCAAAAAGTTGTGACGCTGTTCAACAGAAGCAAGACACCCACAACCTAATGTCAAAAAACTGAACTACATACAAAATCCAAGTCTTTTTGCATGTGATACGTCTGTCTATAAACATTTTTTTCACTTTTTCAATTATGACCACCACAAAATTTACCAACCTAAAAATTTAAACTGTTTATCGATGTGTTGTTTATCTGTTGTAATTTAAGCGAGCTAAATAACAAGCCACAGGGACGGATTATGGATCGTAGGCCCCGAGGCCATCTTAGTTTTCGGGGCCCCACGCAGCCGCAGGTGTGACCTATTTGGCCGTTTGTCTGAAAAGCGTGAAAGTATGCCCTTTCAAAAATCTATATTTTGTTGTGTCGACTTTGTTTCTACGATTGCCTTAGGTCAGTGGTTCCCAATCGGGACTCCGCGGCACCCTAGGGTGCCATTTACGATATTCTGGGGTGCCGTGAGCTGATGCGTTTTTCCATATATCATTAAAAATATTATTTTAAAGATGTCATCAAACCTTAAAGCATATTGCTGTGGTTCTTGGAATTTATAGCTCTTTTGTGTATTTCAGAAGTTTTCGTTAAATTTCCGGGATTTCTAACGTTTTTGTAGGTTTGTTTTTCGGATATATATTGTCATGTGGGTCTGTGTTGCCGCCCTCGAAAATATCGTCTAGTTGTCGATCTGATTAGCTGTACGTAAACGTCTTTGTTATGGTAACCACATACGCTATTTCATGGACCAAACAAGCACAATTTTTGGTGCACAAAGGGTTTATTATGCCGTTTTTAAGTTGTCATTTTACAAGCAATACAAAATATAATGTTTTAATACTCTATGCCAGTTTTTTTTAAGGAAAATATTAGGTACCCGGTATGGACATGTAGGGACCCGATTTCTCTGATTCTAGGAACCCGATGATAATTTTCTTTGGTTCTAGGGACCCGATTTTCGATTTTCAATTATTTTTGTCAGTGGAAGATTGAACATCAAGTAAGCCGGCTGCTGTTTTCTTTTATCACTTTTTTCTTGTAACCATAGGCGTAGCCAGGGGGCGAAGGGGTCATTCCCCCCTCTAAATTTCTATCAAATGTTGTCATTTTGTGCTTTGACAGGCAGTGTCCCGAACAAAATACAGTTGCTTACTGAAAGTCAAAGTATTTAGCCCCTAAACAATTTTGGGCCGGCTACGCTACTGCTTGTAATCACTGTCATGCAGACGGCCTGCATCTCTCTCGTGCCCAGCCATGTTCCTCAGTGTCAAGCCTTTCACACAGAACTTTCTTACTTGATGTTCAATCTTCCACCGACAAAAAACTCACAACAACGCAAGACCGCAAAAACTCACAAGAACGCAAGACCGCCAGACACTGCAGAACTCCGATTAAAAGCTGTATCTACTGCCATTTTTATATTGCGCAGCAAACAATATTATCGTGTTGTTGCTATATTGATGAGTCTAGACGATTGCATTTTCGCTAGTTTTGAAGTAAACTGTGAAGTTATGCCTCTGCGCAGTTTCGCAACTTTTAAGTTGAAGAGTCGTCATAGAAAAGAGTTGTGCGGGGCCCTAGGCCATGTCCTATTGGTCTATGCGTAAATCCATCACTGGCAAACAAACTGAGTGTCGGCTGCAGACCTTGCACATCACATACAATTTGTCATATCGTTATCTTAGGCCAACTTTATATCACAGCGTAAATATTTACTTCAACAGAAAGACTTGTATTTCGTGATATACATTCAAAACCCAGCGTTGAAAACACAGTTACCTTTTAATGCAAACTAGTAAAGTGCCAGATTTTCCCAATAATCACAATACCAGATAGCTTATCAGTTTTCGCAGGAAATATGTTGCTTTCAACAGTTTTTTTTTTCAGTTGCACGACCTGAGTAGACGCGTATCTTTGCAAAATCTGTCCAATATATGGTCAGTTGCTTGCAGAAGCTGCCTATGAGTTTACTAGAATCTTGCGTTTGTTATGAGTTTTCCATGTTGCAATTCTATTCCCCCCCTGCTTTTTCTTTCGGGAAGGAAATAACGGAACAATAGTATTATTGCGAAGGAATAACATTGTTGATACTATTCCATAATAGAGGCTGGGCAAAAGTCCGACATGTAAATCCTGCAGCTCAACGAAGTGTAAAGCACATTTAGTTTAGTGTTTTCAAATCTCTGTTTCTACTTACATAGTCTCCAAAAGGGGGGGAATTTAGATCAAAGAGGCGCTATTCAGTGGGGCGCCACAGGCGTTTGGGGCAGGAACATTTGTCACAAACTGTCCCCCTGGATCCGCCTTTGATGGCGTGCACACGCCAACAAAGCTTGCACGCCGGGTTCCATCCACGGTCGGTTCATATTGAAGCATGGCCGTCGCCATCGGGGGAGCCAGTGGTGCCTGCCCCCCATTTAAAATATGTGACCCCCTTGTGGTTTTTGGCCCACCTGCTGCGAAATCCTGGCAACGAGCTTGTACTGAAGACTTGAAAAACGGTACTTGCGGCCTGTCCAGCCCTGTGCTTGGCGCTGGTGGGTGGATGCAAGGGTACGGTTCACGCGTGGTGTTGCCATAGACTCTCCACTAGTGCACCATTCACTGCAAGGCAGCCGCGTGGCCCACGGCGCAAGCAAGCACTGTTGGGCACCGCAGACCACTCGTGACCAACCGAAAGGAGTATGAAAACCGAGTATATACGAAACTGAATTAAATGCATTTTCTTTGGCATGTAGTTCATTTAACGCAGGGATTTTCACTTGAAAGAACCTGTTTGTGTATCGCTTTATGATGATATTAACAGCATAAATGCCACCGAAATTGCTTTATTGAAACAGAAAAGTTTCTTGCTTGCTTCCTTTGTTTAGATTAAAACTAAGGAATAAGCTGGCCAATCCGAATAATGAAAGTTAACTTGAAAAGGAATATTTGTTTCAAGAAGATTTGTATAATCATACAACAGGAAAATTCTTATATAAATAGTGTGTGGTTGGTGTTGCATGCAAGCTTCAAGATTTTGCAAATAGTTGATTTCATCCATGACCTTCACCGAAAAATTTTCCTCAGCGAATCGTGTATATAATGCATATCTTCTTACTTTTTTCAGGCTATTTGCAGTTTTACTGGAAAGCTTTGCTTTTTTGTTGAACAGTCATTAGCTAAACATATTTCTCAATAAAATCCTCTTAGTTTTTCTGTTGTTTACGTAGGGGAGCCAACGTTGACCCCTTCTACTTCAACTGCAGTCCCCACCACTACAACTTCATACAAAAAAGTGGTTTCATTGTCAGCTAAACCTTTTGAAAATGGTTTTAACTGCACATTTGAAGAAGGATGGTAAGTGAAAACGTTTTTAAATTGCAAACGTTGGGCAAAATCGGACAGCCTATTCCAATAGGAGAGATAAAAAAGTTGGTAAAACTTGTAATGTATTTCTTTAAAAATATTGTCCACACACAGGTGTACTGGGTGGAATCAAACGAAAGCAGACAAACTTGATTGGCTGGTTGGTCAAGGTTCAACGAAGACTAAAGGAACGGGACCTGAAATCGACCGAACTTTGGGCACTAAAGGTAATTGTGCATTTACTGTACTTCCAAGATCACTGCTTGTTCTTGCCAGCTACAGTTATGCTCTGACGTCGTGAGATTCTTACCTGAACTTTACGTACAGCATGTAACTTTTCTATGTATTGCAGATGGTCATTATGCTTACATGGAAGCTACTGGAGCTAAATTAGGAAATAAAGCAATTTTTCGTACACCATATGTATCGATGAACTCTCACTCGCGTTATTGTTTTAGATTCTGGTGAGTGCACAATTTGCGGGACCACGAACTTGATTTTTGTAACTATAGTCGATTATTTCATTCATGACACTCACTTTGACGTTAGTTATTTTACACCTAAATGTCAAAGATTTTTCAATGTACAGTAATGGTGATATTCTTAGAATGTTTATATGACTTTCAAGGTCTTACAGAGGAATGTTTTTTGACTCGGAAAGCATTCGCGCTTGTTCATCAACAGAATAAGGAAAAAACAATAGTCCTAAATGAACAATGCCCACGAAAATTTTTTCCAGAAGAGTGCACGAAACTGACGTCACAAGGCTTTCGAATCGTGATGTCTTGACCAAAAAATTTGAATTTGACTTGTGCACCCGCTCTGAAGATCATGTGATCCAACTAACATTCTATTGGAAAGCTACCTGTTTGATCTAGGGAAGATTTGAGGTCTCAAAGGTGTTGTGATTACAAAAGCAATTGCCGCATTCTTGCGGTGCCGGTGGTCATTTTCACCAGACTTGTGTTTCTTTTGTGGTTTCTCACATTCAAAATGCCAGGTTCGGCAAATTTGAAATGTATCGGAAATACCCACAAAGATTGTGTTGTTAGCTGCGGTTGCCAACCAACATCAAACTTTGAATTAAATCGAGGAAATAATTGACAGTTCCATACCTATACGTTTGGTTACAAGTTTATTGATGTGTTTTGAGAGCAGTGGGAAAATCGACTGACTAACAGGTTGTCATGATCCGACAACTCCTTGATCATATCTTTAATTACAAGTACGAAGTGCTTAGCGGAGGCGCATCAAGCCCGATGTTAAATTTTTGCCTCCGGCCAGCACGTCAACAAACGCTCAACTAAATATAGACAGGCTAGTCGCCAGAATTTTGGACTCAGATACTTTGAAGTAAAACATTCCATTCCGTCCTCAACACGTTTCAGTTACAACCAATCAATGAACAATTCTACGTTTTGTGTTCTTCATTGAACTTTTTGAGAATCCCAGAAAGTTTGTAGAGGAAAAATCTCAATGTTATACTTTTAATATTTCAAGTTGAAACAACAGCTGGGTTTTATTCGAAAAATGCTCTGTATACGAAAAGGGAAAATTTCTTTTGCTTTGGCAAAATTTCGTTTTTTAGTTGCTTTTCTGTTGCAGAAGGTTTTTGACTATAGCTTGACGTACGGTTTTCTATTTGGATACGTCTTTATGAAGCTTGAAATTTCCGAAATTTGGCCATTTGAAATGAGACCACCAAAAACAGTTTATAAATGTGCACTGCTTAGGCTGCTCACAGGTATATCTAACTGTTTCAGGTATTTGATGCATGGTTCAGGCATGGGAACGTTGAAAGTATACTGGAGCCCACCCAAAAAAATTGGGACTTTTCGAGCTACGGTATTTCTTGTCTCAGCAAAATCAGGTAAAGTAGTATTTTCTTTTTATAA
>Ga0210059_1001675_pt1 | contig 33807 bp, 12 predicted proteins | sample Ectturendosymbi2_FD_188042 | JGI IMG/M metagenome (GOLD analysis project Ga0210059, IMG submission 188042) | Ecteinascidia turbinata endosymbiont from Florida, USA - Sample 2 (SPAdes) (version 2) | ecosystem: Host-associated > Tunicates > Ascidians > Unclassified | place: Key West, Florida... | reverse complement strand
AGATGACCGCCACGGTCTTTCGCCAATCCTATGTGACACAGCGCCCCTCTTTGTTTACACTGATCAGCTATTGTGCCATTGTATTCTCATTTGCTCTAATGTTCGCTAATGGTTGGTTTACTGCATGCGATGGCTTTTATGGTACTTCTGCTTATTGGCTGAGTCATATGAAACAATAAACCATTACCATTACCACTAATGGCAAAATAACTCCAGCAGCGCTTTTGCTTCATGAGGCAAAATAGACACTACCTTGTTAAATTTTGGAAATGCCAAAAGGCTATGTTTATTTGGGCTCATGAGGCAAAAGTACTCCTACAACTATTTGCCTTCAACATTCAAACAATCATATTTGGCTGAAGGCAAAATAGCTTCAGTGGTTCTTGTGCCTCATGAGGCAAAATAAAAATTCTTTATTTTACATGGGCGGATCAGGACTGGATCAGACTGATGATTTTCAAAAATTTTGCGGACCAGGACTGGATCGAATTCAATTTTATCGGATCAGGACTGGACTTGGACTGAAAAATTTCATAGTCCGCTCATCTCTGTTGTTGATACAGAATCAGTGTTGCCACTCGTAGGGAAAAATCCCTACTGTAGTGATTTTTAGGCTTTTGTAGGGAGTAGTGATGCAAGCCACTACATGCGCAGAGGCAGTCAAAGGCATAACATCTCCGATGGTGTGAAAACCAATCGGAAGCTTCCTTTGGCAGAACAGCTTGGGGCGAAGCAAACCAATCCAGAAGGGAATCCCTACGGGAAAAATCGCCGTTTTGTAGGGATCCGTAGGGATTTTTGTGTTTGTAATTTTTGTCGCTTTGTCTCTACCTTTATGATACTTCACGCACGGATTTTGTCAACAATTTATTAATAGTCGCGCTTGCAAAAGGCATTGATATTCAATTTAGAAGGCAAGTGAATCCTAAGGGAACTGGGTTATTTTTGACACTAGGACTGCAGTGTGGCGAAGTTTTCTGTTGGCTAAATTTGCTGAATGAAAGCCAAGGCGTAGCCTATTAGGTGCAGCCTAGTCTTGCAATTTGCAAAGACTGCAATACATGTACAGTGAAATGAACAGTTGTTTGACTATACAATGTGTTTATAACTGCGTTACCTCAAAGCACTGCTGAGGTTGAAAAAACTTTCTCCCCCTTGAATAACAATATGAACAAGCTGAGAGATCGTCTGGTTGTGTGCACTTGACTTTGGAAGCAATAATTAAGAGTAGTGAGAATTTTCCAGGTGGCTTTGAAGCCAACCAAATACTTACACATTTATCTGGCAAAACAAGGAAAGAAAATTTTGAAAAATTTGAAAATTTTTACCCTTCAAAATTAGAAAACCAACCCTTTTTTTGCAAATAATTTTAAAATCCAAGGGGGGGCCAAGGCCCCTCCCTTTCCGACGCCCATGCTAAGAACAACTAGTAGTTACAATTATGTGCTCAACAGTGTAGTATATGATAGATAGATAGGGTGTTGTGTAGATAGGGGTTCTTGAGGGCTTATCAAACTTTGAATAAAATTGCTTAAACATGCTGAAAAAAGTTAATGACCTCATAGTTCAGTGCTTGGGGCATCACAGTTGCCAATTCAAATCACAAAATGTTCTAAATTTTTTGACGTGCACGTGTTCCCCACTTTGAAAATAGTACCGCCACCCATGCGCAGGCTACCTGTGAAGCAAATGTTTTGCACTTGGATGAAAACATTGCTGCATTGTGGGCATAAATATCTTTTGCATTTGTTGGTCACTGCGACAGTACGTCTAGCGGTCGACACAACCTTCACCATGGAAACATCAATCTCACGTAATTTATGGGACACCTGACTAGATAACCTCTGTGTTTTTTAGGTGCCCCGGCGTTTTTTCTGTTTTAGCGAATACATTTAACGCAATTAATACAGTACCGCCAAATAAATCTATCACCCTTGTTGTGACACACAACAAACAAGGCTAAATGTATATAAGCTATCTTTAATTCCTCGTCAAGTCATTATGTTTTGAGTTATAGGACAATATACAACCAGGTCAATACTTCTCTAAAGTTTTGCCTGTTTACTAACGGTTGAAGAGAGTCTTTTGCAAAACTACCATTCTAAAACTAAGTCTCCACAATAGTGCTGCTGTTTGTTTTCGGCAAAAACTTTGCAGAGGTTTGCCTGAAAATGTAACTTTCTAACATCATAGGCTACACATGCATTTTCAAATTTTACGCTGTCTATTTCCTAATACGTGACAACCAACGTTACAGTAAAGCCAATTAGCCAACGTTTTTACACGAAACAAATCACGGCTGTACTGTCGTCTCTCATGTTGCAACCGTTAAACTTCACTGTTTCAAGACAGTCACATTTCTTGCAGTATACCCCACTAGATAAATGTCGGACAGAGGCATTTAACAATCTTTTGCGATCTCTAGAAACTTGCAGAATGCTAAAGATCATTTTGAAGTAAAAATTTATGAAAATATCAGAGTCAGTAATACCACATCAAACTCTTTTTCAACTTCCAGATAGCTATGTGTAACATCTAACATGAAAAACTCTTCACACAAAACGTGACAATCGTCACATTTAGTTTTGAAACCTCTCCAAATACAAAACCTACGAGAAAAAGTAGAGGGACATGGCATACTATGTCCTCCGTGTCTAAAAAAGTGGGGGGACAGTCCCCTACCAAATTGCGCCCATGGTTTCATTAACCACGTTTTCTAAGCGAGCAGCGAAAATACGGCAAAATTACTGTATTGCTTAGCACCTTGTGCATTCTTTTCAGTAGCACACCAGGAACTGTTGCCCTTTGAAGCAAGAAATATGTTGGAAGGTGCAGATAAATTTTTTTTCTGGAAATGAAAGATGGTGACTAAAAATAAAGAAAACGGCAACTTTTCTTTGAACCATGATTGGATCACGGTCACCACTTCTTGTTTTGACAATGCTCAATTTTAGGAAATTCCTAACACCAGAATTCTAGACACTATTTCCAACCAACCATGAGATATGTAGTTGGTCTGCGCGCGCACCCCATGTCTTTGACACTGAAGAAAGCAATCATGCCTGATTTGTTCTGTCATGCCTAAAATTTGCCATATGCTCTATTTTTCATCAACAACTACCACACTTTCCAGATTAGCAGACTAAACTTGTAATTTTAACATGATGCAGTTTGAATAAAAGGCTGAGTTTGTCATGCCACCAGCACCATCGTGGTACAGTAGCATAGTGGATTGGATACGTTTACGTCTGCTGTGCCTATGGTTTTCGGTTCAGTTGTCACCTTGGCATCTTTTGTTTTGGTAGTAGTGCCTAGTGGTTGCATGTTTCATGGGAGTGAGACCTGTTTTTCTAAACTTTTTCCAAAAGTTTCCAAACTTTTATGCTCAGATTTATGGTTTAGCTTTAGGGCTTAGGTTTAGAGGTTAGTTTTAAGGGTTAGGTTTGGTGATTAGATTTAGGGATTAACTTTAGTGGTTAGGTTTAGGGGTAAGGTTTAGGCTTGGGTTAAGTATGTTTTCTACCAAGCTTAGTGCAGTCTACTGCATACTCATCGTGTATTACTGTCACTTTACAGGTGGTGGATAAATAACTTTTCAAATATGAGGGTCTGCAGCGCATGTGTCAAACTGGTGGTTTGCCACGTCTTTCTATGTGGCCTGTGAAGCTTAATTTTTAAGCCTTAGTCTGCTTATTTTTTGGACTGTAGTGGTTTATACCTGTTCACAAAGGTGAACAACGTTCTTTACCATGTTATAACTTTGCTATTTTAGTCATCCTACTGACCTAACATCTCTTTAAAATAATTAGTCAATTTTAAGACTCAGAAAAATGACTATTATTATATCACAGAGACACTGTTTACGCATTAGCATAGCATATATGGTTGTGGTTAATTCTGTTACAACTGGCCCTTTGAGGGAAACTATACAGTTACAGCTGGTCCTTTGAGGGCAACCATAATGCTGATATGGCCCCCAGTGAAAACAAGTTTGACACCCCTGGTCTACAGGCAAACCTGTAGCCACTGCCTTTAACAAAAGGCAGAACCCTTAATTCCACCAGTTGCATCTTTAAAATACTTGTAACTTAAGATGTGCAATGAAAAGCTCCAGGTTTGCTACATACTTTTGAGGAATCACCCATTTGGGCTATGTTTTCACGACTTAGTGATGATTCAAACTGAAATATATCTTACTTCAAGCAAGTAGTCTCCATAAAGGTGACGAAGTTGTATTAACTAATAATTTTTTCAAAAAGGAAGTTGAAATAGCATAACAGGACACATCCTCAGTTTTGAAATCTGCAAGCAATGCTAACAAGTGAGAAGTTGAAAGGCTAAAGCAAGAGTAGGATAGTTATTTCAGTAAGTGAGAATGTCATCTTGGGTGTCTGGTCATGGTTTCATTTATCCTTAAAAAGACATGGATGTGAATGTAACTAGAAGTAACTTCTTTATGATTTGTCAGATTTTTTTAAACATGGGAAAGTGATAAATGACCCTTAATTCCATTACAAAGGGTAGAAGAAATTAATGAGATTAACCAGTGAGTTATGCATTGCTGAATGGTTAGATACTGTGATTATGTTGCTGAACATAAAGTTGTTTTTGATTCCAATGAGACAGTTGGTATGATTTCTCCCCCTAACAAGTATAAGCAACCAATAACAAATAGTGATTCTCCGAATAGAGTTTACGTGTAAAGTTTGCTGAACACGTCAAATATCCTAGTGTATTACTTCATGCCTGTTGATGAATGATAAAGACATTCAGAAAAAAGTGAAATTACTTTGATATATAGCAAGCAAACTCAAGGCATCTTTGCTGAATGATCTGTTTGGTCTGTATCATTTGCATATTTTCATATTAGGCAAATGTAGTGACTGCAGAGAAATGCTGTTGCAAAGTAAAAATGTATAAAGAGGTCTGTCATAACAGGTCCACAGCTGATGAAATTTTTGATTGCACCCCTGTGTGCAAATATCATGAATATTTTCCATACTTTTGATTGGGCTATTCAAGTTTATAAATTGACCACCTGAAAATCCTTTATTATGAGATTGCAAACAATACTGGCTAAATGATTACCAAAAATGACCTGCAATCTTAGCAATTCTATTAATGAAAATAGTTTCATGGGAAGTGGTGAGATGACTACCAATCATGCTGCAGTGCAGTGGTTTCACACATCTCACTTTTGTTTTATATTTTGTTCCATTTGTGTGAGAAACTGTAGTTTGACCAATACTTTACCTTAGAGCAGAATGAGTTGATTTGTCAGCTTGTAGAATTTTGTTATTTGAATAAGACAGTTTCAGGTAATGGTACTTGGAAAATGATAGCCGCAAGTGTTGCACACAGCTTTGTGTGTCTAAGCATTTGTTCATCATGCTGTTTGAGTTATATTGCTTCTCTCTATTACCAACTTTCATTCATTGCAACAGTGTTGATCTTGACTTTACAGGGCTGTACACATTATCCTAGTTGAAGCATTAATGATTTGAAGTATATACTGTTGTGATCTTGTCATATAACCCAAGCTTACAGTGTATTTCTGGGTTTCAAAGTGTAAATATAGTACATTACTTTTCCTAATCTAAATCATAACAGAACATGGGTGGAAAGTATATGGAGTTTTTTCGGGTAAGAGCATTTGTTCAGCTTTAAATTGTTTAATGTTTGAGGTTCTAATTATGTTGTCAGATTTCTTATTTTAGGCTGTACACTATACAGTAGGTTAGGTATTCATGACTGCTAGCAAAGTTCAGCTTGTCAAGAACTGCCCATCACAATGATTTACATTTTGGCAGTGGTGTACTTCTAAAAAATAGAACCCTTTGTACACCTAACAGTGCTTGCTTGCTTTATAGTTGTACTTATATGTTACTTAAAACATTAACTATGCCCATCACAATGTGCTATATTTTCTTGGTTGCTATAGCAACTGTTCTGACCAACTGACAAAAACTACTGAGGTATGTTTTACAAGCACTATCACTGCATAGATACAGGTACATGTTAATAGGTAAAATTCCTACTTGAAATATATCTTTCAGAATTCACACCGCTACCAACAACAGGCAAGTTAAAGCATTTTTGTATCCTTGCATTGAAACATGCATTAAGGAAATGTTTTTTACATCACTTCAAGCCTGTTTAGATATTTTCACACTGTCTTTTGCGTCTCAAATTATATTCCTAAAATTTAGCTAGCTGCCATTTTAGCATTAATAACTTTTGTTTAGCAATCAATCTCAACACTGAAGTAACGTTTCGTGCAGAAACAATTTTCGAAAGTTTGTAATTACAGCCATGTCTGTATCCATTATTAATGGATGAAAACTATAGACAGTGGAAGGGAGGCCCAACATCATTGAGACAATTTTGAAGTCAACAAACTTTACATATTAACTGTAGTGAATACATTGTCACTTTTATGATCCCTTCTACCTCTTTGCAACTAATTATGAACTGAAACATTGGAACCTGAGTCAAAAACATTTTATTATTAAAAGCATACATTTTGAACATGAAGACCTAGTTATTCTCACTGAGTACTAAGTGTGATGAGAAAGTAGAAACTAGTCTTAATGACTTAAATGCTTTTCTGTCAGTTCTAAAAGCTTGTAATGTACTTTTTTCTATATAAAAATCCATGTTTTTTACCTTTTTCTATTTATAAAAATCCATGTTTTTCTTTTAATGTACTGTTTTTTATATCAAAATCCATGAGTTGCATTGTTTTGTGCTGCTTGTTTGATTTCTACTATAAAACTGGGTTCTTGGGTCAGTGAAAAGTCAGTTCCAGTTGCTGCTGTAGTTCTGATATATGATTTTGAAAAATTTCTTCTATTGTCTTTGAGAGCTAATAGTAGACTGACAAAATGAATTAACAGCTTGGTGCATTCTTTCAGTTCTGTAATCAAAATCCAACACGCTAATGTGTTAAAGCTTTCTGACATTTTTAAAAAACGGCAAAAACCCTAGTGTGTCATAGTTTTGAATTTGTAAACACCAAATCCTGTTTGATATGATTTTGCAGGAAGGTTGAAAACACACATATGACGTGTATCAGCTAAGTTCTTATAATGTTTTAACTTTCAGCAGCTATGACCAGCTATTTTACAATAAATGTTTCAAGTAAACATATTTTGGCCAAGAGCCCGTTTGGATTGAAAACTAACAAACTAGCCTGCAAGTAAAAATCTTCAAAGGTAAGGTGGGAAAGCTATTTTGAGGAATGCAAAACTTGAGCAAAAAGATTATGCAAAAGTAGTCAGTATTTATTTAAATATCCCACAAATAAAAATCACCACAACTACCTTATATTCATGGAATTTGATATTTGAACCATGCCAAATCCATTTCAACATGATGTTTGTCAAACCATCACAGCTTTTTTCGCTGAGACATTTCCATCATTTGTCTCACAGTTGTATTAAAACTTGATGTAGCATTGCTCATTAGCCCATATTTTCAGACATTCTGACCAAAATGACTTAAATCTTTTTGGTCATTTCAAAAACATTTCGGTCTATCACCGAAAAAAAGGCGGCGCTGTGTTTTTTTCGCTGTGAGATTTTAATCATTTTTTGCTGAGACATTTTAGTCATTTGTCTCACAGTTGAACCAAAATCGCTGTAACATTGTTCATTTGCTTATATTTTAAGAGATTCTGACCGAAATGACTAAATTTTTTTCGGTCATTTCAAAAACATTTCTGTCTATTACCGAAAAAAAGCAGGTGCCGAGCACTTTGTGAGACACAGTTGTTGATTGTCATCACAATTACGATTGGAAGCTAGAAGCTCATTCCATTACATTTGAATCGAGACCAACAGATGCGAATTTGTCTGGACTGTCCATTATGTGATTTAAAAATTGCAACGATTTTGATACGCTTGCGTGTTTTTCAGTCAAATGTTGATTTTCATGAAATTTGCTGGAATTACTTAAGTAATCTGTTAGAAATTACTTAAACAATGAATTTTTGTTGCTTGAACCCACCCCTATTTGTAATTATTACATAACATTCCCACCTCAATTTGGTGCCCCCAAAATGCTGCACCCTGGACAGATGTCCCCTTTAGTTACGCCACTGGCTGAAGCATCACCTTTACAGTTTTGTGATTATTGGCCTATTACACTACAGCTAAGGTAGATTCCTAGCCTTTACTTGGCGCTGTTTTGTCACCATTTGCCAAGATTGGTTCCACTAAGTTGGTGTTGATATTTTTAGATCAATGTAATTTTTCAGTGGAACTTCACAAACTGATATACTACATTCGAAATTGGAAACGTTTTTGATTATCCCAGCAAGCAGTTAATGTATGAATTTCCTGACAAGTAGAACTGCATTGGTATATTGTTTGTTGTCTTTGTATAGTTTGTCCTTTGATGGTAAAGATTGTCAGCTTATCATAAAACACAGCAAATCCGTTTTTTGTTGCAGATGACTTTGTATTTATCTTTTCCATTGACTGTGTTTATTCTCAGCAATTCTTCAACCATTCTTGAAAACACCATAACCAACATCGCATCAAAACGTTCCGGAATAACAGTAAGCTAATTCTGTTTATGTTTTTTTATACAAACAACGTAAATTCCTTTGACATGTATGTTTCTGTTTTTAGAGCCAAAAATTGAAAAGTGACCTTGATTCAAAGAAGCCATTGGAGCAGAAGTTGGATTAGTTGAATTAGAATTTGTTGCAAAACAATGCAAGCCGAAGAACACAAATCACTTCAGTCAGTAGTTACACAAATGAACAGGCTCTGGGATGAGCAAAATCTTACCGAGATTGAAACAATTCTTTTGTCGCTTGTGTGTGCTGATACATCTCCTCATGTCTGGTTGGATTTGATTGAGCTGTCGAAGAAAAAGAAACGTCCCAAATCACTTGGCATACATTTGCTTAAGCTTCAAGGCAAAGTTCAAACAAGTTTCCCAGTTTCTCAACAGCCACTCGACACTGAAGTTAAGGAACGGGTTATGGACATGGCTTTTGCTTCTCACAAAAATCTTGCTTGTTTGCTTATCCAAAATTTTGGTGTAGATCGGCCTTCCTTAGACTTTGTGGTAAGCCGAATAAACGAAACAGCTCGCCAGGGAAATCTGAAAGTCGCGATAGCTCTTGCGTCGCACCTGAATATTCAGCGTGAGTTTAGTATATTTGATTTGGTTGTGCCTGCACTGCTTCAGAACAAGGTGGATTTGGTTGAAGTGTACTTAAGGAACTGCAAGACCATGCAAGACATGTTCATATCTACCGTAGATTCATGGCTTGAGCCTGAATTTGACTTGATTTCTTTTTTAACTGAGCGCGACATTCGCTCCGCTCAGAACATTGTGTTGCAACCAAAATATTTGGGCAAAATGTTGACTCGATTGCTTAAATTGTTTCGCCGTGAATCTGCTCAAAACCTTTGCCCGAACTTATGTAATGCACAGGCGTTGGGATTTTTACGCTTCATTCTGTATAGATACTACTTAGAAAAAACGGCGTCTTTCGAAAATACAGCTGAACTAATTCAAAAAACAGTGAACTCCAATGGATATCTTCAAAAACAATTGATTGAACTTCTGCGTACAGATTACACGGACTTTTCTGGTGTCGAGTATTGGGAGAAAATATACGGATTGTCGTCATTCGGTTCATGCGTGGACAATCCACACAAACAAAAGCCGGTGTTGTCACAAGCTCAGTTCAAGGGCCAGGGAAGTGCCAACGATTTGGGGTGCTCACAGGTTTTTCATCAGTTGTGTATTAGCCGAAACAAGATACATTTCGTAGCAGATCCTGACAGCCTTGACAAATGTCGCCGTGCTGTGTTTCAAGGATCGCACGGCGTCGTTGGGATTGATGCTGAATGGCCGTGTGTTGGCACAACCTGCAAGTCGGTTGCTCTTCTGCAGCTAGCTTTGCCGGATCAAGTATTTCTCATTGATGTAATGTGGTTTCTGAAAGAAGAATATGCGCACCTGCTTGCGATTTTTTTAACAAACTTGCTGCAGTCTGATAATGTTATAAAAATTGGCTATGGCACAACTGAAGACTTGAGAAAGCTCGTTGATTGCATTCCTGGATTTGATGTATGTCGGAAAGCGGTCCGCCGGGTTGTTGATCTTCATGTTGCGATTAACCACATTCGTCGAAATTATCCCTCTGTCTTGAAAGTAGAATATAGGGCAAAACTAGGCGCTGATGCGTGTAACAGTACTGGGTTGAGTAAACTTGTATACCAGTTACTCGGTCGCCCGTTAGACAAGTCGGAACAAATTTCGGATTGGGAAAGACGTCCTCTCCGACCCTCTCAAATAACGTACGCAGCATTGGATGCGATTTGCCTTATCGAAATTTACGACGTTTTGTTGTGTCGTCTACAGCAGTTGGACAAGAACTTGACCCTGGAAGTGGTCGTACAAGAGACACTCAAGAGTAAACAGTGTGCAGATTCCAGCCACACAACTGCGAAACGTGATGAATGCTGTAAGACTGATGTGACTGCTCCCAAGGAAACCAGGCCATGTATACTTGCTTGCGATTTTAAAGTTGTGTGTGACACAATGTTGCAAGGTTTGGGTCGACAGTTGAGGAGCTGTGGCATTGATGCAACAATTTTGAACAACTCAGAGCCTCATGAGCATGCAGCAAGTGTGGCTGTGAAGGAAAACCGTGTGATATTAACATCCGGTTCGCCTTACGGTTTCCTTTCTTCTCAAGTGCCTGTTGGAAACTGTCTGAACGTCCCAAACGGATTAAAAGCATCGGAGCAACTTGCTTATGTTTTAGAACATTTCAAAGTTAAAGTAACCACTTGGGACATCTTCAGCCGCTGCCAATTGTGTAACAGCGGCCAGTACCTGAAGGTGTCACCTCAAGAAATGCTTCGTGCGAAAGCTGGACGTCAGCTTGATTGCAAACGGGAAGAGTTTTCCGTTCCTTGGAATGAAGTGCGACGTCAGATTCGCGAGGATACACATACTGCTGATATTGCATGTGGCTCCGAAAGCGACGACGATGGTGAACTTTTGTTCGACTGCTCGTCGCTAACGGAATGTTTGAATAGTTGTGACAGCCACAATGCGACAGCCTCTTGCGCTGGCAACGCAGTCGACCGTGAAGACAATGTGGTCCACGCTCCTGCATCAGCAGGAACTAAGGAAACATATTTTATTAATCCCAAATCATTGTCATCCACTTCGTGGTTGGACTTGAGGGGTGCAGCTGTTATAGTTACTGACGTTTCCGATGAATCGGAACGTCAGCGCACACCCTTGTTGTGCGAGCAGGTCCCAAAGAACGTTTGTAACCAAGTGGAAGAATTTTACTGTTGCGTGGTCTGTGGCAAAGTGTACTGGGCTGGTCGCCACTTCGGTAACGTAGTGGATAAATACAAGCATGTTCTTTGTACGTAGCAAGCAATGCTTTTTCGGTGAGAATGCATAGGCCTACCGATGCCAAGTACACAAATGAAGTGTACTTGGCATCGGTAGGCCTATGCGTCGACTGGAATATTAATTTTTTTCATTGAGATACTGTGGATTTTGTGTGTTTTCTTGAAAAAAAAATGATGGTGACAATTAACTAGCTTTGAATTCGATTCTAACGCAGGGCGTTCGGCGTCGCTAGCAGTTAACATTCTTCTTCTTTTGAGCCAGTTGTTCAAAGCAGTTAACATGTGGAGTTATCACTGCAACTGCTTAACATAATCGTATTCGTGATTTGCTCTGCTCGATGTTAACACACAAAATAATTCTCATAGCTTCAGGTTATGCTCAAGAGTTTTTGTACAGCGGCAATAAAACATGAACTCATCTCGGTCTTTTAATAGCTTCACAGCAGCAACTATTGAGCATTTGTGAAAATTATTGTGCACCAAAAGTCCTCCAGAACTTGAACCCCTGTTCAAAAAGCAAACCATTTTAGTGGGCCATACTGTTTACAACCATCTGTGTTGCGGGCTTCTATTTCGGACTCGGCGTGGTTACAATTCAAGATTTTTGTTCCAAGAAAGCGTGCTTGTGATTGCTGTAACAAAACTTTGTGATGATCCAGCTTCCGGGTCGTAAGCAGGATTACGGCGAGTCCCATAATGCTCACGGGACAAATGACCGAAATGTCTGCGAAAAAAATTCAACTTGGGCAGGCATTATTTAACTTGGTAAAGAACTACCCTCCGTAATCCGTATACAAATACAGCACCAAAATCGAACGAATGGCAAGCTAAGGAATTTAAACTGTTTTGCAATATTTGCACATACTTCATTAGTTTTTCTTTAGCCAGGAGCAGGAGATCACTTTCTGAAGAAAAGTGAAAAAAACTTAAAGCAGTGGAATTCAGTAGCAAGAACAACCTAATATGCAGGAAGCAAGTATCCAATATGGACTTATTCCATGAAGCGTGAAAACCTAGCGTGAATAATAAAAAGTGAAATGTTTGCATTTGAGTGAATTTCTAAGTTTTTTGACAGTACTTTACAAAATGATGGCGTCTCGAAACCCATTTTTGCGAGTCTTGGTCTCAAGTCCATTGTCTTGAGACTTTGAATACTACTCCAACGATATGGCTCAGCAAAGCTTCGGTAATTCAACCTTCTTTTTGTCGGCTATATCTGCAAGTATGGAAAAATGCCAGAAATTCGCAAAAATTTCAGCTTCGAAGTGTTGATGACATTTTGTGAAAATTTTTAGAAAAATTCCGGCAAAAACCACAAATGTATAAGTCTCGGATTTCATGATGAAGTCTCAGTCACGGAGGTTACGGTCTCGACTACGTCACTGGTACTTTATTAAACAACCAAGTACTTCCAAGAGTTTCGCCGACTGAGGTTTTCATGACTGCATAAAAACCTGAGAGTGACCCACTATCAATGCCGAAAAAAGCGGTCGTCTTTTCAGTGTGCTCGCGGAATAAGCAGAAATTGCAGAAATCACCGTCATATTTACGCAACTGTCCGAAGTAAAATTTTTCACAACTGAAACCACAAAAAGGAACTAAAAATTTGGTGCTGAAAGAGAAACGAAAACCATTCAGTCAAAACTTCTCATTTAGCGAGTTTCGCAAAACCTCTCAGGAGAACATTGTGTAAGTATAAAACATTTTCTCCATACTTTCGAAGTGAAGACGAACCAATACAGAGAACAACGACAAAAGCTTGACCGAAAATGACGCAAAAATACATTAATAAAAAACTAAATCTAGTAGGTTTGAAGCTGACTGAAATGTCGGTGAATTTTTTAAGAGCGCCACTTCTTGAGGCAGTTTTGATCCTCAGGTACAAACGTTTGTAAAAATTTTTTCACCGGGACAAAGTTTCAAAAAATTTCCAGCGACAGTGTGATATCCAATTGCATCCAAAGTGTAATGTCGCTAACACTGGCTGACCACATAGCACTGCAACAGAATTTCGGCGACTGACGTGTATTTTGTACATTTTCAAATAATGAAGCTGTATTGAAGAACGGAGAGAGCAGGTCAGGAATTTTAACGGCTTGAAGTGTTGAACTGAGCAAAATACTGTGCAGTCGGGGGGTTGATGTACACTTCCTTGTCCAAGAATTTCTTGCTGCGGATAAACAGAGGTGTAACTCTTTGTGATAACTCAAAAAGTAAACACAAGTTGTAGCGGAAATTGTAGCGAGCAGCGTATTTTTCAGACAGCGTATAGCAAACACGGACAAGCCACGTACACGAACTTTTCTTCTGTTTCCATCATTAATGATTATTGCATCCTTTAGGGGTATGACGTTTTTATGTTTATTGAGCAACTGCTGCAAAGTTAGCAACATGCCTGTTAAAACTTGGGGCTCAGTTTTTCGATCTTATCAGCGGGCGGGGCTATTTTGTGTGTTGAAAAAAAGTTCCGGCTCCTGAACATTCGCTCATAACCCAATCAATCCACAGATCAACTTGACCATGCTAATGACTTTGTTTTTATCATTTGCCTACCCTCTCGGGTCGGACTTTGGGGGCAGCTGATGTATATGAGTAATATATAGGGCGCGGAGGAGAAGGCAGCAAGAACAACCATGCTTTCCAGCAGTTGAAAAATTGGGCAAAGTTCATCTGAACCAGAGAGAATTTAGTAAAAATTAAGCACATAAACAAAAGCTCTTCGGAACTTTATTATTGTCCTAATAAGTAAATGCGTTTTTCAATTTATCTAAAATTTCTCAAAAGTTGCGCAAGGGCTTGTCGATGACCTTTTTCAGATATTCGGAAGATTTTAACCAACAAAAACGAAATAAAACTAATCTCAACAATGACTGTGAAGATTCTTTTGGTTGGATTTTGCGTGTTGATGCTCCTAAAAATTTTGAAGAAGGTGATCACTCATTTCGTACCTATTCGCTTTGACTGCACGCAATCAGTGGCGGATCCAGAGGCATAGGTGTAGGAGCAGGCAAAATTTTGGGGGTGCGAAGGATTTTTGCCCGAAAAAACTCATGTTATATTGGGTCCGTTGGGCGCCATTTTTGCTCATATTTTCAGGGAGTTTGTGAAGGTTTTCAGAGATCTTTCACAGATTTCCACGAATTTTCACCAAATCAAATCCTTTGGGTAGCTTATTGGTTAGACCATTCCGCTTACATCACATAAATTTGAGCAGATTAGTAATCTTCTGGTGCAAATTTTAACTTATTTACTGGTGACTGTTGTGTTGGCGGAGATTCGTGGTTTTAAATAAGCTGATTCTCACTATTTTTTGCTGGCCTAGATAGAAGCAGATCCAACGCATGATCAACAAGCTTTAAGCTTGTTTGGGGCAGTGTTTCGTAGTAGTATGCAATCAATTGGAAAATGACTTTATCGGGGAGACTAGAGCTTAAGTTTGGAGGTGTTGATTGTGAATTTGGGGAGTTCAGCCCGCCTTCTCCCACGTCTGTTGAACACCGTCGCAACTTTTTTTTCTTAACGGGATTTTTTGTCATAACCTAGAGGTATTGATGTTTTTTCTACACATCAGCAATCCAATGTCAAAATATGTGAAACGGCAACGCTTGATTGAAATTCCGCCGTTGTAAGTGGCGTTAAATGCATTTTAGGGCAATATGAGTTTAGGCCCAGTACGACTCTTATCATGCGATTAAGAGATCGGTTTTCGCGATAGCCAGCAGAGCTACCTAAAATGGGAGTAGCGTTATAACAAATGCCTTTCATTCATGATTTGCTTTTGAATTGTTGCTTCAGCAATAAATGTGCTTTCCATGTACAGTACTTGCAACTGCATGCGCAAGTATCGTCTGGAAACGTGGTCGTGATTCAGCTATTTATTACAGTCCTCTATCGTAGGTTTTGAGTTGTCACTTCCAAGTGTAAGAAGAACCATTCTACTTCTAGGCAGGTCGGGAATACGCTTTAGACATTGTTTTTTCTTATCTAAGGATTAACAGTGTCAAACACTAGCGCGCAGCATGCTTTGTTTAGGGTATATCTTTCAAATTCTTTTTGCAGATATAAGAGATTGTTTGGGACACCAACAGTCTTCTCATGTTATGTGTAGCTTGCGAACAACGAGCCCCATTTTTGGGACCCGCTTCAAACATTTTCTCAATGAATGATACAAAGCACTTTCAAATTATGGTTATTCCCTGAAAGATCGCATAGTTCGACCAACAAAAATAGCCACTTTCTTGACCTGAAAAAGGTAACCGCTTTGTGTGATGCCCAACCATTGTCGCAGACAACCTTGGGTATTAAAAGAAGTTAAGACCTTTTTTACCTTTTTGGTGCCCCCCTAAACGTTTGGCCTGGATCCGCCACCGCGCGCAATGTTGCTAAAAGCATAACAAGACTGCATTGCACTTACTGGGCCTTTTGTTCAGCGCTTAAATGTATGTTTGCTTTGTCCTGTTCATGACGAATTTCTTCAGCAATGCGGTTTTGTCGCTGCTCAAGTATGGTGCCAGCTTTCGCAACAGTAACTCTTTGTCTATCCCATTCCATGTCGCGTTGCCATTCTTCTTCTTTCAGTCTCTAAATGTAAATAAACGTCCGTGAATGCATTGCAGAAAAATCAATTTGAGACTTAGTTACAACTTGCGGTGAAGTATTATGTATTAAACTTCATTATCAGAAATTGACCAGTACTTGACGATAAAATAGATCACGTTGATGATCTCACAAACAACATAAACTTATTGACATCTGATGTGATGAAGCGTGACGACCTTGCGTGAGTACTATACAAACGATCATCGCAAGCTATCGCACAATAAAGCAAGCAAGCTAATTGTGCAAAAAACGCACTTTAATTAAAATTTCAGACCGAGGATACGTATTCTTATCGACTTGAGGAACTCTTGTCTGGTCAACCAGACAAAGGGGCACAACAGAAAGAACTGGCTTCGTTCTATAACACTGGTTCCCAATCTTTTCAGTGTCATGGACCCTTTTGACGATTTGGCTGAAAGCTATGGATCCGTTTAATAAAAACCAGTAAAATACAAGTGGTCTCTACAAGAAAACGCTGTCATGGACTTTGTGCGCCAAAAATCATTAACGTTTCATGGAACTTATATAAAAAATTGACAGTTACATAACAATCGAAATGGAATTGTGTGTAAAAAGCGTTGCTAAGGGCGGGATAATTGCAATTTGCACATCTTTGAAAAGTAAATAAACATGCGTTGGTTCACTTGAGCCAGATCTTGTGTTGCCCTGTAGCCTGGATTCTAGAGTCGCACTTTATTCGTTGTCTTTTGGAAACTCTAGACCACCACGGCGGGTAGTTTGGTATTTCGCTAATTTGCTTTCATCTTGTACATACAAAGGTCACGGACCCTAAAAATCTGTCTATGGACCCCGGTTGGGAACCACTTTTCTATAACATAAAAACTATTGAAGTCTTAAAGTTCTCTGTGACGCTATAAAACCTATATTTCGACTGTGGCTGCACCTGGCACAGTGCTTAGTGTATTGGTCTAACAATGAAACAGCAGTAACTGAAATACATTACCACATGCATACCAAAAATGGTGATACATTTCAAAACGACTGAAACAACAATTTTAGACAAAAAATTTGCACAAGACAGTATTATTGTGACAAGAGGGTCAAAAGTAAACACATGTGGCACTTCTGGAGAAACCCAGATTTTTCACGGGGAACCCCCTGGGGACCCGTTAATAACCACTGCTCTAGATATTGTGAAAAATCACCACATTAATCACATAACCAACAAGGCCAGAACCCCTACCACCTGAGCAAGGCTTATTAAAGTTATGGTAAACGAAATTACATTCAAAGCCAACAACTAATTCTGCCTCAAGCCAAATTTCAAACACATTTTGTTCTGCCGACAGGGTCAGTACGTATGGAGTCATTGCAGTCAAAGGTACAATTTTGAAACCTAACAAGCTTTTGTCACTAACGTGGCGTCTTCAGACATCGATGCATGTTTTCTGCTGAATCTCAGTTTTTCGAAATCGACGTCAAAGCGTTGGAGGAAAATACCTTCGCAACTACCCAAACTTTTTGTTCATTTTATAATAAATACATTTCAAGAACTCTATGTTTTAAGGCAGGGTTTCTCAACTGGGGCCCTCGGGACCCGTTGGGGACCACGGAGCGGATCTCAGGGTGCCACGAGCAGAGGCCTTTACTAAATAGCTCTGCCGCGATATTGCAAAACCCAAAACAAAGTTAGGTATTTTTATTGATAAGCAGGGGTCCACAAGTGTTGAGAGTCTTTGGAAGGGGGGTACAAACCATGAAAGGTTGAGAACCACTGTCTTAAGGGCACTAAGTCAGCCTTTGTGGTCCCATTAGTGGGGCACAGAGTTGGCTTGTCATAGAAGTGGTAGAACGATTTATCAGTGGTGGCTGGTGGACTCTACTCAACATCACGCTACAGAACGCTCTGACACAGGAAGTGAGATGCAAACGAACAGTATAAGTGTTTATTTACATCCTGATATAATGCAGTTGGAGCGTTTCAATTCCACACCTCATCGTCAATCATCGAGCAGATGTATGATCATTCATTTAATTAAGGCTAAACATTTTTGTGACTTGAATTCTGCAGTGTTCTTTAAGGTTTGAAGCAAAACTTACGAAATTTCAAAGATTCGGAACGTGATGCACCGCAAAAAAAATTGTACTCAGTTGAAAATTGAATTCCACTGATCACGTTAAGTGGAATTGATAATTTATCACATAATTCCCAAAAATATTTTTTGGGGGAGAAAAAGAAACACATACGAATTTTTATCCTTGATTCGCATTTCAGGGGAGATACTTGATTTTATTCCCACTATCATTGTTTAATTACAACATTTTTTCTGAAATGAAACAATTGCTTTTTCCTCTCTGTTTCTAACGAGCTTTGTTTTCTAACGTGCTACATGTAATATTTCACACATTCTTAAAGACGAAAATGATACTTGGTCTTATTGTTTCTCCCACCACAATCAACCTTTGTATAAGGCAGTGTTTCTCAACCTTTTTAAGACACGGACTATTTTCGGACCAGTATAAATATTCGCGGACTCAGGTAGACTAAGATTACGAGTATAATACAAACAATAATTTTAGCAAATTCGGTTCATCGCCCACATTCACAGATTTCAATGAGAATCTTGTCCCTGAGTTTGTTTCACAAGTTTATTGAAATAAGGGTCTGTGGTCGTCAACGCACACATGATCTCGTCCTCTGAATGAAGTTGGTATCGGTGCAAGGTTTTAAAAATAGTTATATCGTTGAAAAACAGCTTCACAACGGTATGTAGTTGGCAAAAAAGCTTTTGATGCCTGCCGACACAGATCAGAGAGATTTGGTTCCATTATCTGGACATCCACTCAAAATTAAGTCAGACTACAGCTGTCGACTTTGCAGCTCAATCAGCTGTTCAGCAATGCAATCTACTTCACAATGAACCTGCAGCTCTGGCACCTCAAAAGGGCTTCGCACCCAGTTAAATGTTTTGATGTAATTGTGAGAAGGGATATATCTATCCATCTCGGAGAGATGTAGTAAGGCGCTCAAAAAAGATTCGACGTGTGCAGCGCAAACCAATTTCTACCTCTTCTGCAAGTGCCTTTAATGCCAAAGATGCAAATGTTTTAACCTAATGTTTATATTTTAAAAGTAAAATACAGTTTTGGATCCATCAAATTGAAAGTGGAAAGATATCTGCATTTTTCCATGCAACAGAAAAAGCAGCATGCATTGCTGTACTATGGGAGTAAGTTTTTACTCCTGAAGTAGACGGATGATAAGTACAACTTCACGTTATCTGGTGCTTTTTCTCCTTAAAAACCTCAAGGATTTTGCCAACGTATTTTACATATATTACTCGACAGTTAAGCTTCTGTGAGAGATCCGTGAGCAAGGACTTCTACACATAACACAAACTGTGGCCAGATTTCACCGTTTACTACGACTGAAGTAAGTCCAAGTTTCAAACAGTTGTTATACGCAAACGCCTGCTTTCGTTTAGCAATTATAAACTAAGACGGCAAAAAAACTGCAGTTTAGATAACAACTCTAAGGTTAAGCTGCTGACCACACTACCTCGAAAGTATAAATGCCATGTGGATCAGAAAATTTTGGCTTTTTCACGCTGGTTCAAGTGGGCTTCCTGACCTGAGGAAGCCCACTTGCATAGGTGGGCGAAACGTCGGCTAATAATAAAAAATCGCCAGAAGATCTAATTTATCTGCTTGATTTGAAACCTGGTGGCAAACGCTACGAAATAACAACATGAGTAGCAAAAAGAACAAAAATTTCGATGTTGGAAAATTACACTTTGCACTGAAGTGCAATGCCTTGATGCTCAATTCTGACAATGTCATCACTAAAATGCTTTTCGACCCTTGGGCAATGTTAGCTGCACATCTGTGTTCATCGAGCACTTGACAAACTTAGTCGAAAGCTTTCAAATGCACAAAGTGTAACCTTCTTTTCCTGTCGCTGCTGTTCCTGGATCCTCCTGATTTCTTCAAGCTGAGCAGGACTCATTCCTTTCCACCGATCCGGTACGACTCTGGTGACGCAAATAAATCGATGAAAGTTTAGGAAGAAAAACATTTGAAACTCTTTAAGAAAAACTTCACAACTCTAAAATTTACATCCAGGTTTTGTTTTGAAAACTATTAAACATTTTCTTGTCGTTTCTGTCTTTACCAACTTGAAGAATATACTGTATAGGTCGTATTCACGCACAACATTACAATAATTTCAAAATAACTGGCAATTTTGTATGAGATAAATTTTACCCCGAAAATTCACAATTCAGTTCAGTTTCTGCTCAACCGGAGCTGAAACGCATTGCCTTGAAATCAGGGGAATTCAGGGATTGCTGTGTTTCATAAGGCATTTAGCGAAAATTCTATTTAAAGTTGATCTACTCAACTCGATAATTCAGCAATGAAGTTACGGTTGCATTTAGATTTGACGTATAACACTGTAAATCGTAAAACTAGATTGATTGGGAACAGGGTTTTCGTTGGCAGCTTCCCGGATAAGGGGTAGAATACCAACCAGAGTGTTTTTTTACTTAAATAAGCAAAAACACCTACTTTCTAAAAACACTTCCACGTAAATATTAAAAATGATATGAATGTTCCCCACTTTTATGCTTTTTATGAAAAATAATAAATTTTTAGGTTTTGAAAAAATGTGTTAGTTTTATATATACTTTTATTCACTCAATACTGTTGACCAGAGTAAATTGATTTTGCAACGATAAACTTGTCAAAATATAAATATGCAAATGTACAATCCTGAAGTGGCAGGTCCGTGAATAAATAAAATAAATCACAGCTACCGGCTACATTTAACGATTATTTAAAGCTCATCACAGATGCACATCTTTATAATAGGAGACAAATTAAAATTCTACAAATTGCATTACCAAAAGCACGTTCAAACTCAGGTACGAAAATGTTGAGGTACAGTGCAGTAGATGGTCACAAACCCCGTTAGAAAAAAAAATGCACCGTGTTTATAAATTTGTACAGCTCAATATGAAAAAAATGTGTTACTCGGGTACTAGAAACGTTGTTGGTATTCTTTTTTTCTTGTGTGCATGCATTAACTTAGCGCACTGATTCTGGATTACTTTCTTCCGCTCATCCGTCCATCGGGTGCAGCTGCACGGCGCCTCAAATCGAGACACCCATTTGTACCCGCCGCACAGCAACTCATCAGTTTTTCTGACGACAACAACATACGTGCGGCGCAGTGGGCGGATCATCAACGTAACGCGGAGTGGGCCGACAACCCCTTAATTCCAGACACCGGTACACACACACCCGGAATGACCCTCCCAAGAAGAGCCTGAGTCCGGCTTAACCGCCTCCGCACCAATGCCAGACATTTCCGCTCCTGTTTGTACAAATGAGGAATGGTCTCCTCTGCGGCCTGTGAGTGTGGCGCAGAACAAACTGTCGACCATGTTGTCGTCCAATGTCCAATCCACCGACCTCCCCATGGACTGCACGGCCTGACGGTTCTGGACGATGAGACAACCGAATGGCTGCTCAACACCTGCCACGAAATCTGGTGCGGCCAAGCAGTGGATAAAAGAAGAACTCGCTCAAAAGAAAGAAGAACTTCATTCCGTGAGGTACTGCTCATGTTTTACTTAATTTTCTTCTGTTGCGTTCACTGCATATCGACCGTGTTTTCTGCATTAGATTCTCGTATATTGTGGTGGGGTGTCTTTGGTCTTTAATCACATTGCGAACAATGCAAATCGCACATTTACTGAGCAGTAAACGAATTCCCTTTCCCATACACGAGCCACCACATCGACTGAAAATCCACTGCTCGAATGAACTTTTTGCACGCCGCCTTCTCAGCCTCCTTAAGTATTGTGACGCACATTGCAGCGCTGCACTAGTTCACAACTGTCGTGACGCATTTCCCTCTCCAGCTATCACCAATATTTATAATATACGCTGAAACTGCTAAATTTTATGTGGCGAAGTTTTGTCAATTTCTTCCAGCGGCTTAAATGTTCTTACATCGCATTTTTCTTCCACTGGTCGCACATAAAACCTTACGCTCAGAGCAAAATACTTTTAAATATTTCGTTAAACCAACTTTTTCTTTTACACAACAAGTACATTCACCCTTGGGAGATCTGCAGCCTCCCACTCCCCCATGCACTTCATGAATCGGACTACCTGGAACTTGCTACAAGCACTATGCAGCGGTGCTAACACTACAGTTATCGTGTTGGCGCCATCTATCCGTGAGTTCTTTGCTATCGTCAGATATCTACGCTCGTGTTCTTTCATCTATCCGTGTGCTCGTTTTAGCGCCATGTGTGCATAAGCTGTAATCCGTTGTGTTGTATATGGGTGTGGACACATTTAAACAGAATAAAAAATGAATAGCAACGCTTTTACCTGTGCGGCCCGAAAGCACTGATAGCGACAGCAGGATTTTCTGTTAGCATGTCTCCGAAAACGTGATTCGATATCTCCGTGAAATTGTCATCTTGCTCGTTACGACAAGTAAGGTTTTCACGTTCCTGCCTTTCTCGTTGCTAAAGATCAATTCGAACATGCAAAAACGTTTTGAACAGCGGATCCGTGGTAATGACGAATGACAAAAACAGGAAATACTGTAGAATCACCTGTGCCAAGTTAAACTCTTTGTTGGCTATCTCGATCTGCCTTCTACATTCCCGTTCCGACATTTCGAGTTCCATCGCCCGATGATCTAACTCAACTCTCTTTTTATCGTAGAGGTTGTCTGAACAAAAAGACGCGCAAAGAAATACTTGCGTGATTTCTAGATCCGATCAACACAACATTTCGAAACTGGTGCGCTGCACAAAACAGAGGTAGTGTTGGTGATAATCTCGAGTTAAGCACTGCAAGCTCAAGAGTTTGCAGCTGCTCTACGTAAATGCTGCTTCGCTTGCACAATCTTCCTAGCTTGAAAAACAACCCAAATATCTTGTTTAATTCAGCTTAGGAAAGTAAAAAATTTGTTAAACAGGATCTCAAGAATCTCATTGTTTGTCTTGATAATCACGAATCGAATCAATAGATGTACATTATCAAGAAACAGTAGGTTGCGTTTCAGAGGCCTTAATACAGGGTTTCGCAACTTTTTTGCGTTACAGGGTTGCCAAAAAACAAAGGCAGAAAAGACATGAAATTTCGCTACTTTTCGCGAAACACGAAAATACCACCGCTGTCTATATTCTCAGCAATGCCGAGTTTCGTGACATTAACTGCTTCCAGCTGCTACAGCATAGACTATCTTTTTAGAAAATATAGTCATTTTGCGCTTTGAGGGGCGTTTTTCCAAACAAAATAGTGTTATTCGCCTAAAATCAAACATTTTAACTCCCCCAAATTTTTTTGGCTCCTCCCAAATTTCTGGGCTAGCTACGCCACTGTATTAAATTATATCTGCACGACCGCATTAATTTTTATCGAAGCCACAGATTGTGCAACCCTGCTCTAAAGAACTTTGTTTCATATACCGTATGTAGTCACCAACTATTCCACTCGTTAATTGCCCATATCAGGGTTCCCACACATTTTCAAACACCATTTTCCATACTTTTTCAATACTAAATTAAAAGACTTCAATACCATCATTTAGCTTCATTTTTGGAAAATTTTACTCATGGACCACAATGCAAAAAACATCTGCAGAACTGTCATCAGCGGTGAAGAACAAAATTTGAGTAAACAAATGGTTGAATTTAGAATTTCCATACTTTTTCAATACTTTATGAACATTTTGGTCATATTCACTACTTTTTCAAGGTCTTGAAAACCGATTTCACAATTCAATACTTTTTCAATAGTTTCAATACCGCGTGGGAACCCTACGATATACACCGCACGACTATTGCACTTTTCGCTCGTTCTGCATCACCACATGAAATCAATAGTACAACTCTCATTATCGTATGAATACAGGTGTTATGTTAAGCGGAACTCTAGTAGCTCTCACCAGCGTATTTTTGCTGTGCTTGTGCCTCTTCTTTCTCTTGTTTCTGCTTTAGCGTCCATTCTCGAATTTGTTCTTGTTGCATAGATTTTCTAGCCTACGTACAAGGCCAAAGCATAAGGTTTGCATATGTGTTTTCCAAACACATATAGATACCTTCTGTGCTGCTGAAAAAAAATCATCAAAAGTACCACAAACACAGGAACAGAGTGTAGAGAGATTTCACCTTTGAATTCAAATCTTCCCCATCAAACTTTTGCATACTTGACATTCCACAACGAGGATCATCATCACTAACCCTGCAACCAAGAGGGTTGGAGAAACTTTCAACAAACACAAGCGCGAATGAAAACAACCAAATTATCAGCAAAAATAAGATTACCTGGCTGGTTTATCTTTCTTTTTGGCATCGGGATCATACAAGTCGAATTCTTTTCTAGTTTCTGGTCGTTGGTACCTGTCTCTAAATTCATTCAGAGCTTTTTCCAAGTTTCTAATGTCTTGTTCTTGACGCTTTTGAAGTAACATCACAATCTTGTCATTGCGAACCATGTCCGCCACTAGAACACACAAAATAGATTTCTGTGCCTAAGTGAATTAGAGGAAATTTTGATGTACAGTGGCTTAAAACGAATAAAAAATATGTACTCATATATATTTTATAAATAATTCCGTATCTTACTGAAGGATGCATCTCGTGCTTTTTCTGTTGCTTCTTTAATTTTTCTGTCTTTCACTTGCTGAGATAAGGCATCAACATCCACCTATAATTAATTACAGAAAAAGGTTTTTAAATTTTCAAAAGATGGTTGTTGAACAAATCAATCATGCCCATAAAACTTGGTTGAATTTGCTATAAAGCAATTGTGTCTGTGAAACAAACGCATAACAAACTGGAAGTATTTTTCTACAAATTAAATAAGGGCATTTTGAAACATTAAAATGGAAGTGAGACTTCTGCTGTAATAATGACTTACACCAATTGTTCGAATTCTAGAGTTAAACACTCTGTTTTGCCGGTCTATTTCAAGCTTGTGCCTTCTTTCAATAGCAGCAGCTTCTTTCAGATCAAGAGGTATGTCTAACTTGTACATTTTTCTGCTAAAGACTTTTAATGCCAGAACAATTCAATGGGGACCTAAAAAATAATATAAGTATTAGTTAAAAAACTATTAAATAAGATAAAAGATTATGGGTATTACTCCATAGTCCTAATATGAATTCATGCTGTTATTTGCAATCTAGTTTTACACAGAATAGTGGACAAAAGGTTAGGAAATCACTCTATTAACAATAACTTTACACCAAACATAATGCAAAGACAAGCAATACAGCACATGTTTGCCAACAGCAAGGTTTTAAAGTAAATGTGTAAAACAAAACATTACTGAAGCACCACATTTTAAAAAGTATTCGCATTTGAATTAAACAGCATACATAAGGATTTCGTGCTTTTGTCACTTTGCTGCAACTGTCTCACATTAGGACACTAAAAAAGTTAACGCTCACAAAAAGTAGTTTAGTTTCCCTTCATGGCACCAATTAGCCTAATTGGAATTGAAAATGTTTTTCAACAGCTTATCACTCATGACAGGCAAAATTTTATGGCATGACAGCAAAAAAGTTTATCTGTGTGCCACATTCAAAGTTATGCGTGAATGACAAGATTCTCCTTGGCTGCTACAGCAAATGCAAAATTGCTGTATGTAGGTTGTAGAAAACCATGTGCCTGCAGAAATGCTTGATTCCACTTTGAGGGCCAATCACAAGAAGTGCAACAAATGACTCCTTAGTAACAAAAAATTAACTTGTTGACTCACAATCAGGAATCACTATTTTAACCTACAACACTCATGATACAAAAGATTGGTGAACAACTGACTTAAGGCTCAAAGATAAAGCAAACTACAGTAATTGCATATTCTATTCCTTTATTGACATGAAGTGCCTGGTTCACAGTAGTTTTTTCATTTCTTCTATTAACATCTGATCTTACCATTAACTGAAGTAATAGCACTACCACTATGCTCTTAAATGGATGCTTTGAAATGATCAGAAAGTGTTTAAAGTGTGGAGAAACTGAAAATTAAACAAGTAGAGCAACGGTGCACAACCTGCGGCCTTCGATAATGAAATTTCCAGCCATCCACATGTAATTTAATATATAAGATTTGGCGGCCGTGCTGGCATATATTGAAGCAAAACAAACGCAAGGCAAAAATATCAGTCGACACGATGCTTAACAATCTGGATGGTGATGTTTCTTTTAACAAATTCGTTAAAATGTTTGACATTTTATTATACTTTTAGGCAGAAGTAAATGACATATACCAGATTAAACCTATTCTTTAATTAAACGTATCTCATAAATCTAACTCGAATTCACTGGCGGCATACTTCATATATATAAAAGTAATGCGGCTGGCAATAGCAAAATGTTGTACACCCCTGAAGTAGAGGGTAACCCTGATCAACAGATGAATTTAGTTTTTTTTTTAGATGTTCCAACTTCCAGTAGGTGTAGCAATCATTAACCTTCAAGTGTCTTCAACATGAAAAATGTGTCATAGACACAGAATGCAACAACAAATCTCATCCTGAAAAAGCATGGCATGGGATTCCTTTGCTTAATTCCCAAGCATCTTGTGAGTTAAAGAGAACCCTGGACTGATTTCAATCATAAGCAGGCACAATTTTTATTCTAGCACATTAATGAGGTTTAAGCAAAACTCTAAATGACTTCATACCTACCTGTGGATAAACTAACTAGACTTAAGCTAATACATGCAGTGAGGCTGACTTTATCTTCATCTTAACACAACCTCTCAATTTATATTTCATATTTTCATTTTGGGAGCTGTTATTTGAAGTGCTGAGTCAAAGTTCTTTGCATATTGATATATATATAAATAAGCAATGACAGTTAGAAGCCCTAACTACTTTCTTTCACAAGAATTGTATTTTTTAGATTACTCACACCATGATTAAATTATATACCAGGGGTGGCCAAACTGTGGCTCGGCTCTTCGAATCTTTGTATGTTGCTCTTTGAGTTTTCCAAAAAATTATATATGTGTTTTTTATTTTTTATTACTGTTGCAAACTGTAGTAATATTGTGAAATGGTACTGTGGTAGCTAGCATGACATACAGTATTACTTTTGCAAGTCGTTACAAAAAGAATTGTGATGTCACAGAGGTGCAGATTGCAAATGAATTTGTGTTTTCAGATTTTTATGTTGCGGCTCTTTGTAACTTGTGTGTTACGATATGTGGCTCATACATGGAGCAGGTTTTGCCACCCCTGTTATTATACCATGGTTTAATGCAGAGCTGTGGAGCTGTCATAAAAATGACACAGCTTCATCTCAGGAGCTCTTCTTTTCATGAACATAGCTCCAGCTCCAGAGCTCTTGGTTTTCATGAGTATGGCTCCAGCCCCGGAGCTCTCTTTTTACGACTCCGGCTCCAGCTCTGGCTTCTGTTCGTTTTCACACATTAAGATAATTGCCTTCATGTGACTCAAATTGAATGGAAAACGATTAAATCAAGTACACAAAATTAAGATAATATACCAAACATTGAGTAATATACTCAGGTAGTTTTTTACAAGCAGCGCTCTTACCTGGATGACACCAGCGAAAAACAACACTCACAGGTTCAGACGATTCAGAGAACAGGTAGTAGCAGAAGCATAACTCAAGATTACGGTAATATAAACAATTTTTAGTAAGAAGTCACTGGTTTTGTCGTCAATGCCTGAGGACCATTTGTTATTTCTTACAACCAGAATCAAGAAAATGGTTGTTTTGAAAACTGCATTTGCGTCCTAGCATTTAAACCCAGACCAGTCCCAACTGACCAAGTGTTTTGCACTTGTTGCATGTTTTGATGTTGCAGTCTTGGCGATTCCAGCTAACAGCACTGCCCGGGGAAACCATGCAAAGAGCCCAAAACAGAGTCGATTACATCTCTCATTTGTTCTTTGTAACATGCACACATTTGCATTGATACACATGTGAAGATGTGTTTAAAAGCCCTTTGTTCAAAGAAATAGGATGACTTCTAGCAAGAAAATTCACATTTTACGTTTCAAAAATAGTTAAAAATTTCTGATTTCCTATCGTTTGCACTCATAATAAGTAGTGATGAATCGTAAAGTAAAGCACAATTTAACCTGCAAAGCATAGGAGAAAATAAGACTGGTTACCATGTCGAAACATAGATTTTTTCCACAGATGATAACTTAAAGAAAAGTCCACATTTGTTTACATTGATTTTTATACCCTCCTGTTAATTTATTACATGTAAAGCAATGCTAGTTCACTACCAAATATTTATTACTTTCATGTTATGCTACTGCTTGTAAACATACTGTTTCCTAATGAACTTTGCTAGTAATCTGATAAACCTTGCTCGTAAGCCTAATGGTTTCTAATAAAAATTCCTACTTTATAATGGCATGCCACATGATTCACGCTTAAATCTGCATTGGTATCATATCTTAATCATACTCCCTGCTACCAGCGTGATTACATGGCTACAAAAGCTATGCATATTTAACATATACCAAGTCATTATAGCTCAGTTCTTTTCAGATAGCTACATTTGTCAATTGACACGTTTTGTTTTATTGCACTAACGAAGTCTATTACCCAAAATATTAGAGGTGTTACTGAAAGACATTGTCTATCGAAAGGAATCATTTCCCAGCAAAGATTCACACTAAGCTCTTACAGAGTATATATTTCGCCTACGAAGTAGGCATCATCAGCTCTTATTCAAATAGAATCTGTTGCTGTAAGATTGTTAAAAGCTGCACAAAGCATACCCGGGAGCTATATGCAAACTCGACCATGATTTAAAATTTGCCATATATAATGTTTTCATGACTTTGGAACTTTTGTGGGTGAAAAACATTTAATTCATTATAATTATATTATATTTAACAAACCAAAAGGTTTTGCAAACAATTTGAATGCCACAAGGGACACAAAAATGGGTGCGAACGTGGTATGCTTGTGATAATCCATGTTCATGGGCAAACAACTAAAAGATGTTTCACAAGTTTAGGGCCACATTCAAACTTTTGCAAAAATATTTTTTCTTAAATTATTTATTCTTACACATAAAACATGGTGAGAAAACCAGTAGAAAATGCTCTTATTCTAAAGGAGTTACAAAGACAAACAAGGAAATGCCAAAGCGCTTGTGGATCAAAAAAGAGACCTGCAAGCGCAATAAGTTTGCTATCATTGATTTTTCAACCAATATTAAAAAGTTTCGTATTTACATCAACTAAATTGTACATACCGGCATTACATTCATTTTCATTCTTTCAGATATACTTTTAACATAGTGTTTTCTTATCCTTACTGCATTTAGTAAAATTGTTTTATCCTCAAACCTAAATGTAGTGCTTGAGAGCAAATTGTCTTTCGATAAAATGTTACCATAGCAGTGGGAAAACTGTCTACCTTAGGACCACTTTTATGTGCCGCAGACACTTTTATAAGCCAGAAATAAAATTTTTTCCTTATCTTTCCATATTCTTCGACAGCCATATTTTCACAACTACAAAATTTTTTGCCCTAGTTTTCATCAAAACTTTATTCTAACGTTTTCCACATTGTTTTTTTGCTACTAAGTTAATGTAAATTGTTTTTATAGCCTTTCACCTTTTGAGTTTTTTAATCATGTAGTTTGTGTTGTTGCTTTTGGCTTTGCAACCCTTTTTTGATGTATGTAGGCCATTTCAAAAATCTTTTAAGGGTCACTACTTATTGCCTAAAAGACCACATTGACTGATCACTGTGTTACTGAAATGTTTATTTTTGGTAGTGTCTATTTTGCCGCCAGCGGAAAAAGCTCTGCTGGGACTATTTTGCTATTCAAACTGTATCCAGCTTTGTCCACATATAATCCTGAGTTCGTGACACTAGCAGTACGGTGAATCTGGTTGAGTAGGAAATGTCCATTACTGCTGTGCGATTAGTTGTCAGTTTGGCTCTCACCACTATTGCTTTGGCTTTGCTAATAGAGAAGACACTTATGATGGGAGTATTTTTGATTTACTTTTTAAATAGTTTTCAAAACCAGACACAGCTTTTCACTTTGGGTTGGGCTTTGGATTAGGGTTTAGATTTAGGGTTCAATTCAACCAATAGCGTTCAACTAATAACAAAACACCTCCAGCAATGCTTTTTTCGCTAACAGCTAAATAGACACTGCTTTTATTTTTTATAGATATTATTATGCTTCATAAGCTGTGCATATTGTATTTTTATATCCACATCATAAAATGTATTGTTTCTTCACGTAGAATACTGTTTTTGGGGGCAATTTACCATGTTTTTACATAAGCCTACAGTACTTACTTCCAAATTTAACTTATAATAAGATAAAAAGTTGCCAAGAAAGTACAGACTGCATTAAAAAGATTTATTAAACTTTTAAATGATTGACTTCTTTGCCAAGATAACTTTTATTCTAAAAAGACATTCACTGACAATTTTAGTCTTCTATCTATCTAATAGCTGAAGCTTACATTCAACACATACATCCTATATCAGTGGTTCATAACCTTTTTTACATATCTTACCATTTGATCAAGCAAGATTACCAGATTTACCCCCAATACACTAGTCAATGGTGCTCATTTTTTGACAATACGAAATTAACACTCTTACAGTTTACAATGATTTTTTTACTTTGCATTGGCTACAATTTATGCTTCAGTAAATTTACCCTCTTGGAAGATGAAAAATTTACTCCCAGGTATTAGGTTAAGAACCATTGACCTATGATTCTGTATCTTTCTGAATGAATGAAATGAAGCACAAGTAAGCACCTTCATTAATTTAAGAAAACGAAAAACTAAAGTGAAAGTAGGATTTGGCTTGCTCTAACAAAAAGAAACATAGCCTATCATAATATGGCAGTCCCGTCGCCACGGGGGGCTTAGCCCCCAAACAAAACTCCAAGCCCCCCAAAATTAAAACGTGAAACAGTATAAATCAGTGGAATTTTGGTTAATTTTATAATGTCAAGCCCCCCCGCACAAACGCAAAGCCCCCCGCAGAACCGCAAATCCCCCTATTGAAAACTTTCTGGCGACGGTTCTGATATGGATACTCCCTACCTACAAGCCCAACAAACTCAAAAATCATCAAAAAAGTTGAAGCTGACAAGAGAAAAAGCAACTTAGTAAGCCAGAAAAAAGATATGAAACTACATTGAACACTCTCTCATGTCAACGTAGGCTGCCGCATAGCTCTGTAAGATAGAAAAATTCATGAAATTTTCTGCATCAGCTTCTCCGTTTACCGTGTTAAGTCCCTGTTGTCAAGTGTTGACGTGCACTGTACAGCATAAATTCTCCAGGCTGCAAACAAATGCAGTCATGGTAACTAGCCTCTGGCGCTCCATGCGGGAAAAATAAATTCATTGGTTGAGAGGTTTGGGGGCACATGCAAAGCAGAGGTGATCACGGAGCCGGAGTCGACTCCGGAAGGAGTCTAAGATTTTTGCCGAAGCCGGGGCAGGACGCAGAGCCGGATATTTGAATGAAAACCGGAGCTGGAGTGAGAGTTTCAGTTTTTACAGGAGTCGGATAATTAATTTTATTAAAGTTAAATTTTCTCTGAGCGGCTAATTGTTAGATTAATATATTCGCTCTATTCTCTTGGATAAATTGTCATGAGTTCAGCCAGGCTGTTGAGGGGAGGGTAGCAGACTGGCGGTTTGTGTTCTGATCCGATTGGTGCATAGCTTATGCTCAACTGCTGTATCACAGGTGGTCAGTTACTGGAAGTTTTACCTCTGCTGGGTTGTGTTTTGAGCAGTATTCACAATTTGTTAGTTTCAGTGGAATGTAGAAGACAACAATGCATGTAATATGTATCTTTACATTATGCAGCAACACCAACGGCAGTGCAGTTTCACTCAAGATAGCAGAAATGCAGTTCAGGCTATTCCTAAATAAGCCATTATCATCTTGGTGGATATTTTGTCTCATGAGGTAAAATGAGATGTGCGATACACAAATACAAAATGAGTTAGGGTTTAAAATTAGGGAAAACCTGCAACACAGACAAGAAACTACTACCTGTTTGCCAGCACTAACAGCATGACAATACTCATCCATATTGGCTCACGGAAAAATAGTTCTAGCAGTTATTTTACCTCATGTGGCAAAATAGACTCTGGTTTCAAGCTTTCGGAGTGTAAACAGGAGTCGAAGTGCAAAATTCGAATGAAGTCCGGAGCAGGAGCAGGAGTCACTTTCTTAGGAACAGGAGCAGGAGAAAAAAGTGACTCCTATCACCTCTGATGTAAAGGATCTGGGCGTCGGGTCCAAGTCAATATAGTAATCAGTTTCGAGTCGGTTTGAATCAAAGGCAGCGAATTACGATTTTAGTGACTCGACTCCAGTCACGTTTTTTACCGAATGACTCGAGTCGCCTCGAGTCACAATCAATGACTCAAGACTCGCGTCATTTTTACAAAATCTCGAAACATCTGATTGACAAACCCAATTTGTTTGTACACAAAGAAATGAACTTTTTCCTTCAGTGGTGATTAATATTGGGCGAACATTTTCTGGTTTCACTGTGTTTCCTTGTGGTGTTACGCTAATTTGTCAAGTGTTCCACCTAACACTGAGGTAGAACTGAGACTTTCCTTTCCACTGAGGTCAGCTGGGGGGTACACGACTTTTCGGTCTGGCCGATTCGGTCCAGTGGCGTAGCCAGCCCAAACATTTTGGGGGGGCCAAAATGTTTGATCTTAGGCGAATAACACTATTTTGCTTAGAAAAACGCCTCTCAAAGCACAAAATGACTATATCTTCTAAAAATTTGTGAGGGCCATGGTTCCTTTGCCCTCCCTGGCTACGCCTATGATTCGGTCTGGCCGTTTCGGTCTGAGCCGTTACGGTCTGGCCGATTCGGTCTGGCCAATTCGGTCTGGCCGTTTCGGTCACGGGACATTTCGGTCGCGACATTGCTGTACATAAGGAACTGATGAAACTTGTTAACCTTGCTCAGGTGACCTCTGTCCAATTTGGGCAAACGGTTCTTCTATTTAAATCAAAAATTAGTTAACGTTCACGTAGAAAGCTGGTTCTTTCAGTAGTTGCTTTTTTTAAGGGTCGAACGTTACTTTGATGTTGAAGCACTAACATTACATTTCAAAGGACAGCAAACGTTTACGTCAACTAGTTTCACATTTGCACGCAAGCAATCTCTTGTCACTGCACTGCTTTACTATAAACTGAGCTTACATTCTATCCACGTAAAGTCAATTTTACGCCAGTGACAGGTTGTTCACGAACGCAAAAAACAGTGTTCTGGAACATTCAGTTCAGAAGCGACTCCAGGTCAAACGCGTCACTCGGGCTCAACACGCCATTTATACCAAGGCCATTGACAGAATGCAACCGTTCGAGGTTTGCGCTTGCACCATTGAAATTTTCATTTGCTTTTATTCTGGCTAGCACTATCGTTGCTATGTAACGGTAGTTACGTAAAAATTAATTAGAAGTTCTTATGAGAACTTGTAGATAGTTGCGTAACGTATGGTACAGAGCAATTGTAATGTCAGTTACTTCTCTGCATACTAGGCTCATTCATATTAGCCCAAGTTACTGAAGAATATTTTTGTTCGTTTAAAATTATTCTCCAATGGTAACTTGTCTGTGCAAATCGATTGCTTCAAAAAACATTCAATCTGATCAAAGGCGCAGCCAGGGGGGGGACTGAAGGGGCTCAAGCCCCCCTTAGCAATCAGAATATTGATGTTTATTTTCTTAGTTATTCACCAACATTGTAAGTCGAGATCGGGTGTATTGCAGAATGTTCTTCGGCAGTACCACAAGGCG
>Ga0210059_1001674_pt1 | contig 33813 bp, 18 predicted proteins | sample Ectturendosymbi2_FD_188042 | JGI IMG/M metagenome (GOLD analysis project Ga0210059, IMG submission 188042) | Ecteinascidia turbinata endosymbiont from Florida, USA - Sample 2 (SPAdes) (version 2) | ecosystem: Host-associated > Tunicates > Ascidians > Unclassified | place: Key West, Florida... | reverse complement strand
TGGAGTAGCTAGAATGTGGGCTGCCCGGGGCGACCCTTGAGTTTGGCACTCGGAAGCCCATGCAAATACGTACTGCACAGTGACTTCCTCTTGAAGCTTTGTATATATCAGGGGTTTTTAAGGTATTTTAGGGACCGGATTCGGGTCCCGAGAATCAGAGAAAATTATCATCGGGTCCCTAGAATCGGAGAAATCGGGTCCCTACAGGTACATACTGGCTATCTAACATTTCCCTTAAAAAAACTGTATATATATTAACTAGTTTGTGCACCATTATAATATTACAGTACTCTCACATGCTCAAATATGTAATGTTTTAAATACACACCAAAAAACTCAAACATTGTAAGTAACAGTTATACAAAAAGCAAAAATGACATATAGGGGAAAATAGTAAAAAAAGTGTAAAAAATGAGAACTATCTTTGTTTCTGAAATGAAATCCACAATTTTCTACACAGTAACTTTTGTTATGGTATAGTTTAACCACAACATGTCTGGCTCAAAAGATGGTGAAATTAACGATGAAACAACATGAACAAAAATAGACTGAAAAAAAATGACTAATCCAAATGGATTACAGAAATATAGTGTGTATTACAATTGTGTATCGTATTGTTAACCTTTCGTGTGTATGTTGAATTGTGTAAATATTGAATTTAAATGACGTGTACTAATATGCATTTGATGTATTAGGAACGACGCAATATAAACGAGGAAGTTGAACAATTACGGAAAACTAAAAGATTAACTACCAAAATGTAACGTGAGGGTGATTTGGACCAAAAATACATTTTATCTCTGCAGTAAGGCATTAACTGACTGGTTGAAACGCATCTGATATGAAGAATGAAAATGGAACAGCCAAATTATAACATCTACCAACGATGTGTCTATAAAATAACGGTGGAAAAATCGAAAGTAAGAATCGTACTAAACACCGTCCATAAAAAGACACAGAATATATTTCAGAAATTGGTTGGAAAGATGAAATGGCAAGGAATGTAATGGACTGTGAATGAGTCGTTACGTCGCAGACAATGTGAAAGTGACTGGTGGCTTGTGCACAGGGCTTGTCAAACGTGGTACGGATGCCGGAAGTAATCAAAGCAAAGTCTTGTACTGTCAGTGGAGTGAAATCACTTGCAGTTGGCAACGCAGAGAAACAGGTACACTTAGATTAAGACGAAAAATCTGATGAAAAGGGGCTTGACAAGCGCGGTCAATTACAAAAATAAGAAGCTTCTTTGATAAAGTTGTGTTGTCCCAAAATGACACGGTGCTATCGATTATGTACAAGCAGCGTTTTATTAGATATGTTGACCTTTGTTTATTCCGCAAGTTGACTTCGTATGCCTTTTAATATTGTGATTATTTCCACCTCCATTCTATTTGAATAAGGACTGAATAATGAATTATGCTTAACCAAAGAGTGAACGAGCAGTACCTAGACCGGATTGTTGGGAACCTAGATGATGGATCATTAGCTACATCTGCGGTTCAAGTCAGGGATCCCATAAGACCTTTCGATCCTACGAGACCTAACGACCTGAAGAGGAGGGATTTTACCGGCCAGGATAATTCATTTTTGAGGGGATTGCATATGAGCGCTGCCCCACCAGATCTGCCGCATGATGACAGAATAGACAGACTCATGCAAGTCGCATACGCTTACACAACTGCCGGGACAGCTCTTGATGCAGACGTGGGCGGTCCGGGTCAGCCAATACCTCAGATGAAGTTCGGGCTACTTATGACATCTGTGGTTGTCAACTATGCAGAAGCTATAGTAGGCGACTATGGCCAGAACCTCAGAAAGACACAAAGCATCGGGGTGCCTGGTCTCAACCAGCCACCCTCTGGAATTTGGAAGAGCAACATGCTTTTCTCAGCAATGTTGGCTGTAATGCAGGCGTGCACGAAACAAGAAAGGACCGACAAGCAAGCACAGCAGAGAATGGTAGCGCCCATAAAAATGGCTGAAACAGGCAATCAAACACTCACCATGCCTACAGCAGAGGCATGCGGGCTCATTAAGAATTTATCTCAGATTGCCGCCAAGTATCTGGACCCGAAGCGACTGGGTTATGCCCTAGCCTTTTCGAAACCCTCGAAAGGGTTTGAGGCAGTGTTCAGTCAATGCAAGTTGGTGGTCAGGGGGAGCAAACTTACTTCAATTGAAACTATGAACAGCTTCGCTAACAACCCAACATCGATGGCGATAACGGTGCCTGGGGTGTTGGCAGAATGCCTGGGTTTTGTCCAAGTATACAATGCCGTTAAGGATCTTTTCCAGGATGATGACGCCTTCAGGTTTGGGCGTGTTATCCACCCAGAGGTGTTTGAGCCTCTCGAACTCAAAAACTCCCCTCTCCTAAAGTGTGCTGCCATAGAGACCAGGCGAGTCTTAGAATCTGAAGAGTTCAAAGCAAATTTTGTTTCATCTTATGACGATCTCGACCCCGCCACTGTGGCAATGATCAAGCGGAATGACAGGCTGGCCTTTGGAAAGATGGGCTGGGAACTTAATCACAGTGTGCAAGATAAGAAAGGATTTATTACCAATAAGAAATGTAATGTATAAATGGCCGCCTGGTCTCATGTACGAGAACTTGAACAAAAACGAATTGGACAAAAGTATGCGATATTTGAGGAACAAGTGTCAAAGAAAAAAGGACCAAGATGACGGCAAGAAGGGAAACAATTGACCTAGTGGAACAATTAAAAGAAAGCTGCAAAAATCAGACGGGAACAGCAACCTTATTAAGACACTTTGGACTTACCAGTGCGCATGATTCTTTGCAACCTTTTTGTGAAATGAGTGTTGAAAAAAGTATTGCTTTGATATTGAATTGGATAGCGTACAAAATGCCTAAAAACCAATTGACTACCGTGCGAATACCGCATCCTATTGAAAGAAAAATCTATGAAATAACTTTTAAACGAAATAAACATAGATTACTAGTGACTAGTGTAAAAAGTGTATTTCCTGTTGGTGACGGAATATTGCATCACTGGGATAAGTGGACAAATTATGAAAACCTAACGGTGTTTAAAATAAATGCCAGCATTGAATGTGCCGACGCACTGAACAGTTTTAACAGTGATCTTTGGGATAAAAAGATTGATGATTTGGTAAATGAAGCGATTCAATTGGATTTACCAGAGTTTGGCGAGACAATATATAATGTAACTATAGGTGCGACAGCAGAAACTGATTTGCCTAAATCTGCTGAGGAAATCTATAACGAAAGAAAAGAAAGTGACAAATTAGATACGCCCCCATACGTGACTAATTTTGAAGAACCGCAATTGCCTGAACTTGACAAAAAATTAATTGAATTATGTGAGTGGGTAGCAGCAAACATACCTCCACCTGAATAAACAAAAGGTGATGCAGTATTCGCGAAATGTATAATAGTATGTTAACGTATTGTTTGTGTGAATGAGTATAGTGCTACTACTTTATAGCCAACCTGTTGAAAAGCGTTGCAATGTTGCGAACTGTAGGTACAATGTGTATCACGTAAACACCCGGCAAGACGTATGACCCAAACTGTATGTACAATGTGTATCACGTAAAAACCCGGCAAGACGTACAACCCGAACTGTAGGTTTGAAGAAGAAAAGTTACGTGACAAGAAAAGTTACGTGAAGAAAAGTTACGTAAAAAGAAAAGTTACATAACAAGAAATTCCCTAACTGTAGGTTTGTCGGGAATAAAAATGAAAACGACCACACACGTAAGTAAAAGACGTAAGTAAAAGACGTCACCGAAACATTATGAGAACCGGCCGAAAATCACGCCTTTATAAGGGATGGAAATTGGGAACTGGGACATTCGACATTTTATCTTCTACAAGTTAACATCCTACCTGAAGCCAAAAGCAAGCTGAAGAAGTCAATTTAAGAACGCGGCAACTAAGGTTGAATCACGTTCATTGTCAAAAAAAGCGCTGATGGTGGACGCTGCGATTGCAGGTGGGAAATCAGAAACGCTAATGAGAAAAATATAGAGTGAAGGGTGCCAGACAAAACGCGCGACAGGAAACAAACGAAGTCATTGAAATCGCGCTGAAGTGTGCAATCGTCCATGCTGGCGCAGAAGTAATTAAAGTTTCGTGAGCGCTAACAAGTGAAGATAGTGTCGTGTCATAACCGTTGGATTGTTTTTTAATACAATACGCTCTAAAGATATGTAAGTGAGGACTTCAGGCTTTGGTTGTAAACTAAGAGCTCTGATAGTTGTCAAGAGTCTGTTGCTTGGTGATTGGAGAGAGAGTAAGATGGCTTAGATGGAAGTACCCACAACAGGACATTTAGAACCACGGTGTAGCATGTAAAGCTATAACTGTTCTGAATCTTTTTGGAGACCAGATTAGCCACCTGGATTTCTCTGTAAAACTTTTCTTGCCTTTTTGCTGGCAAATTCTTCAATGGCAATGTCAAAATTTGTATTATCTGTCAAGTCAATTGTTGCTCTATAGCAGGGATCACCAACCTTTTTGAAACTGCGAGCTACTTCTTGTGTTTCGATTAATGCGAAGGGTTACTAGTTTGATACCCACTTTTTGAAAAAAAATTTTGCTTAATTTACCTTCAATTATTTTCGTATTGATATTTGTCTATGTGAAAATATTGATCATGCGAATGTCATTTCTAGAACAGGTCCGCGGGCGACTTACATGGTCGTTGCGGGCGACCTGGTGCCCGTACGTGGGCACCACGTTGGTGACCCCTGCTCTATAGATAGTGCGGCAAGATTTCTCAACCTCAAGGTGCTCATACTAGATCTTAAGTAATTTTTGGTCAGTTTTAGTTTCGAAAAACTCCTTTCACAGGTAGCAACACTAACGGCAATTGTGAGAAACATCCGCACTGGGGATTTTGCGGATTCCGCAGCATTATTACTATATTTGGAACAGAGTTCCCAAGGTTATACTTGTGAATGAACTGCAAAGTTCAAGGGGGCCTTCTTCTAACGTGAACTGTACATCGGCAACATCGTATAACTGTGATGCAACAATAACGTTCTTCTTAATTGCACAACAATGAACAACAAGCGACGCAACAACTATCAGTATTTCTTTTTCGACTATTAACTGCACTCAACCTCCTGTACAATTAACTGGCCTACTTGGAATCTGAATGCGGCACGATGATCTAAAAATTTTCATGACGCATCGACATACTGAAGCAAGAAATCATTTGCCCTAAAACAACGAGGAATCCTAACGCAGGGGGTGCACAATCTGCGACCGTACGGCTGCATGTGGCCTTCGATAAAAATTGATGCGGCCGTGCACTTGATCATGTAACTTAAAATATGGAAGTTATGGTGGCGGTGCGTTATTAAAAACTCTTTGTCTGCTCTATGAGTAAACAGTACTTAGCAGAAAGAAGACCAAACAAACGTGCGGAAGCACTTCGATAAAAATTGATGCGGCCGTGTACATGCAGGGCCGGTTTTAAACCTATGTGGCCGATTTCTTCAAATTGCGCCCCGCGCCTCAAGGAGCCCCGCGCCAGCAGTGACAAAGTTATATTTTTTTGTGTTCTAAGGGGAGTATACCCGGCCAGTGGTTCCCAAAGTATGGGTCGCGCCGAGGTCATAAAATGGGTCGCGCCGAGGCGATCTAAAACTGTGTTGTATATTTTCACCGTTACCACTGCTTGTCTTTGTCTGTCTGTACCGGAGGTACTTGAGAAAAGAGTGGATTGCTGACAGTGAAAACGAACTTAGCAACTTATGTAGGTACTTGAGAAAGGAGTGGATTGCTGACAGTGAAAAAGAACTTAGCAACTTACTGCTAAAAATTATCCATACAATGATCATTTTTATCATATGTTGTTTAAGGCATGTGTGGCGAGGCGTTTAGCAAATTCAGATTTGGGTCGCACTCAATAAATTTAGGGAAACGCTGTACTGGGCCACAACTTAAATTGTGCGTAGTTTTGTTTCTATCCCGGTGAATACTAGCACGGATGAACGGATTTAAGTTTTTCAAATCCAAGTTCGATCCAACAATTGTACTTCAAAATCCAATCCAAATTGAAGATGATCTCAATGCGTCAAAAGACAGTGCCAAAACAGAAAGCTTACTTATGACCAAAAAAACAATCCTAAACATCACGCAGTGATAGATCATCCGCATGTATAGTTGTAATTAACATGTATCATGACCCAATTAGTTGATCAACTTATATAAAGAAAAATGTAAGAGATTTATTAACGTTCCTCTAAATATTGCAGTGAACAGCTTTCCACGAATTGAAAAAAGATTGTGTTTTTCAAAGTTCCACTGTTAGAGGAAACGTCCAAATGGGGGGAGTGTTGAAAGACCTTACTTGGATTATGTAGGCTACTCTCAGTCTGCAGACTAAATTTATAGCTTTACTGCAAACGTTTTAGCAAAACAAAACCAGTGATGGGGTTTGACCGGTTTGCAAGAATCTGTTCTTGTCTGAATTTATTTAATCCCTTAAACCGGTGTTGGCTTAATCAGGGGCATGAGCATGAAAATTTGGAAGGCTCACGGAGTTTCTAAGAGTTACACCAAAAAAGAATCATTTGGAAGGCTCATGGAGTTTCTAGGAGTTACACCAAAGACTTTGTAATGGAAAGACAATTGACATAAAGCATAAGAAATCTTCAAGGTTTTAAATGATGTTGCAGCAGATGCTGGTGGATTGGCTGAAGATGTTACATTACCCTCATAGTTTAGTTAGACATTTTCTAGAAAAAAACTATTACGAACAGCCACCTACAGTAAAAGAGAACGTTTTCATATGTGACAGAAGATAATCCTTTGGATGATCGGAAAGAAACGAACAGAGATCAGTGCTTCAACTTTGTTCTAGGCCAAGCAATTCAGTCCATATAATAGAGTGTAACCTTGAACAACTTGGAGGCCATGTAAGATTATTTGGATTTCTAAATAACTTTTAAATATATAAAAGGCAGAAATAAGGAAACATGCAGCAAAACTTGAAGAAGTTTTAACAGTTATCACAACCAAACAGAGTGCTGATGGAGGCGTAGTTACTAAAAAAATAAATGACGTTGATAGCTAACTGATGATGGCTGAAGAACTTGAAGCTCAGAAAACATTCTTCCCTCCAGTACCTTTACCCCTCATGCTCTGTTTGAATACCTGCTAGAAGACAATCAATTTACAGCATTTCCTAATTTTTGTATTGCTTTGAGGATTTACATAACAATGCCTGTAACCACGGGTGTAGTGGGGCGGGAACGTGTGGGAATGTCGTGTTTTGCTTTAAAATGAGTTTGAAGCTGTTTTAAAATGGCTAGTTTTTTAGGTGCGTTCCCACACCTTTTTCAGCACTGCATCCCTGCCTGTAACAGTTGCATCAGGTGAAAGAAGTTTTTTAATCTAAATAAAAGACACTTACAATCAACAATTTCACAAGAGAGACTAAACAATTTGGCAATGGTATCTATCGAAAATGGCGTTGTTAAAGTCATTTACCTTGAAAATATATTCAGAGACTTTGCAAAAAAAGCCTAAATTTTTTTTCTAATAGACTTGTGTATAAGTATCATGTCTTTAATTGTTATACGCAGCATTTAAAAAAATAATTAAAGTTTTCCCAGTCTTTCAAAAAATGTAGTATTTCATGCATGGATTTTTTTGGTTATAGAAGAACATACTACGCAAAATAAAAACATACGCGAAATTTTGCTTTTGTATAGATTGGGGGCCCTACCATCGGTTTTCTAATTGGGCCCCGCAATTCCTAGCACCGGCCCTGTGTACATGATTATGTAATTTAAAATACAGAAGTTATGGTGGCGGTGCGTTATTAAAAACTCTTTGTCTGCTGTATGAGTATAGAGTACTTAGCAGAAAGAAGGCCAAACAAGCGGGTGGAAGCAGGGCAGGCACATTGTGTGAAAGCAGAACAGAAGCAATGCAAAATATAAAATATCTTGAACTCACTGGCAGCCGTAATTCATAAACGTAAACGTAATGCGGCCGGCAATCGCGAAAAGGTTGTGCAGACCTGCCCTAACGGAACCCTTAAAACTCACGTAACTCCACTACATGTTTTGTGGAACACTAGGGTTCCATGGAACCCCTGTTGAAGAATACTGAGCTAGATTATATTTATCCACACACACACGGAAATCCATTTTGACAAGCACAAATCCAACTACACATTTATTAGCTTTACACAGAAATGTTTTTTAGACCCACCAATGCACTTTTACTCGCAGGTACAGCACTTACAAAAGCTCAGAACTTACCACTTACAAAAGCTTAGAGCTCACCACAGCCACATGTTTGCCCATAGTCATCCACCATACTCCTACTAAGTTCCATAACGTCATATAAGGACTACGATCAAACGTCAACAACGACCCAACAGGGCCGTCGCCAGCGGGGGGGCAGTGGTGCCCGGCCCCTCCATTTGAAATTGCTGCCCCCCATTTCACGTTTGGCCCTCCAGTTGCTACATACATACAATTCTGTATTTTAAAAATGTGCCCCCACTTCTGGTTTTTGGCCCCTCTTTCTAGTTTTTGACCCCCCTGCTGCTACATCCTGGCGACGGGCCTGCCACTCAACACTCGATCAATCAACCGTGTATTGAATCAGAAAATTTGACACCAAGTGAGTTGATAAGTGTGTCGAGAACCGTGTTGCCGCTTCATGTAAAAAAAGCCTATTGATACAACATGCCTGATACACGATTGTTTATTGTTTAGCTAAGATAACAATCGCTTGAATACACACGCCGTAGTTTAAATTTCTCAAAATCAAAAACGTCCTTCAACTGCGAGTAGTGTCCTGACAGTAAAACCACTTTTATTTCAATACAGCCTTTGTAGGTTTATAGCCTAAGCAAAAAACTGTAGCTATTGCGGCGCCTGGAAACGAGCGAAACGAGCAGGAACGCAAAACATGTATACACGAAACGAGCAGGAACGCAAAACGTGTAATTCGAAACGAGCAGGAACGCAAAACATGTAATTCTTTACTTGGTCTAGAAAAATGACATTTCAGAGGTGCAACGCTCCCTTCCAAACCCCAGGTATGAGGAGTTTTCTGGCCTCTGCGGTGTTTTAAAGTGCGAGTGCATTTACAACCCAACGCGAATCACTTCGGACAAGAACGATTTAACCTTGTAAAAGTTAAAATGAAGATGTCCCTTGCAAAATTTCAGGTTTTTCGCAAATAAGTGGAAGGTACATCATAAAAATGTTGTTCACAGTAAATCAAACCGCTTCACTTTAACTTGGCGTAGAATGAATGTGATCTCAAATGAATGTGTTCTCAAATGAATATGGTGTCAAATGAATGTGGTCTCGACTGAACGTGGTCTCAAATGAAACGTCTCATGTGAATGTGGTCTCAAATGAACAGGTCTCAAAAGAACGTGGTCGCAAGTGATCATGGTCTCAAATGTCGTGGTCTTAAATGAACGATGTCTCAAATGAATTGGTCTCAAATTCAATAACCATGGAACCGTTGATGGTGGGTTGTTGGGCACGACTTGTCGGTGTCTAGTATATTTAGACCTGGTATTCACGATGGCTTCGTGGAATTGTGTTAACAAAAACATTTGTTTATAAAGTTAAACAAAAACCACGTTTGGCTTTGAGCACGAAGCTTTGGCCATTTATGAGAGCCTGGCCACTGCGCTGATGAAGCATATACCAAACCTGGTTCACACTGAAATTGCGCCCTGTAACTTCCGAGTATTGCGATCGGTTGTTCACGAGTGACATCTAGCGTCAGTACTTCGTCTCTAAAATAAGATTGATTTCTTGTCCGTGATGCACATGTTCCTTTCTTGTTAAACAGCTTTTTTAAATTTCTGTGTCTTTATAATTTTTTTCCCACTCTATACTCCGCACAACCACCGAACTATCAACCGGATTATCGAGATCCACTTTGCCTTACTGCGCTTTCCCAAAATGTATACGTTAAAAACTTAAGTGGGAGAAAACTTCAGTTCGATATTGAATAAAAAACAGGTTCGTAGTTGACGTAGTAAATTCCAAGTTTACTGAAAACGAAAATCGACGATAATAGTTTGGTCCAGATAAACGCTTAGTGTTTTTAATTGTTTATCTTCTCAGAGGAATGCTTGGTTGTAAGTTTGCCAGTTTTGATTGTTTCCAAATCGTGTATTAGAAATTGTTTTTTTTGCAAAGGTGTGACGTACATCGCAAAAAACCTTGTATCTTACGACAAGCATCACCACATCACATCCAACTGCATTGTAGCAAGCAAATATCTTTAGTTATGCCAAGACCGACTTCGAAATTCACAAAGCGAAATAAAACTAAATGAATGTGTAAATCAAAGGTGGATATAGACCAGGGGTGCTCAATACGTCGATCGCGATCTACCAGTCGATCTCAAAGGCACTGTGGGTAGATCGCATGGCTTTAACACCCTGGCTGATTCCATTCAGCTCAAGACATCTGAGTAAAGTCAGTTAATGACAAAAATGTGCATATTTCATTGTGTTGTGTTGTACAATATAGGCTCATCAACATAGATTGTGAAAATAATTCTCAACATGTTTGTTAATAAATATATGTTTTGCATTTTTGTAGCAGGTAGATCATTTTGACATGTTCATTTTATAAGTAGCTCGCATCGCATACTCAAAAAGTGTGAGCAGTGAGCACCCCTGATATAAACCAACCACAAAAAGGAAATTTAACAGACTGTTGTCTCCGATTCAAGGGTGCAGAAAAGGTTTTATGTGATTTTTAGTTTTTTAAAAAGTTTTTTTTTATCTGAATCATACCCCTAATAGATTTGAAAAACAAGGAAAAAGTCTGCTGATCATTTCTTTGCCAAAAGATATTAACACACTTATACTTCATGTGAACCAATCGCGCGTAGAAAATCTTGATGGATCAATTTTCAGTGTGGAACTTGGAAGAACTCTAAAGGTATTGTTTTTTACTACAACTCGTATGGTATCTGTCTGGTTCCGAAAATTCTTTTTCTCGATTATTAATATTTTTTCTGTGACGAGGAATTCAAATGTTACTTGCTGTTACAGGGGCGGATCCAGACAGTAAGGTTAGGGGGGCGATCGCCCCATTCGCCCCCCTCTGGATCCGCCCCTGTGCTGATATGAGCAACTGCGTTGACGACCTTGTGTAGTTGATCTCGTAACCATCGTGACGCATCTTGGACCAACATAAAAGATACTTAAATGTGGGTCTACATTACAGTCCAAATGTTTAATTTGTGGGCGATAGTCATAATATTTGCTTGATCGTCGCAAAAACGTCTGGAAAAAGTTTCAACATCATGATGTTGCGGATCTCGAGAATTCTTTTCAAATGATTTCAGCATTTGCATTTTATGATTTAAACTGCAAATAAAAGAAAAGTAACGAAGTAATAAAATGAATGAAAATGAATAACGGCGAAACTCACAAAAATTTCATTCTTGAAGTTTTGCCTGGTTCGGATTTGGTTCTAAATCCACATAACTTGCACTGTTTTTGTACTGTACATTTTTGTGGTAATGTTTCTTTAAAGCCTAAAAGCAAATCGAATTGTTTTATTGCCAATGACATTTGTGAGTATTGCAAAACATTCCGTACTACATTTAACGTTGCCCTCAGCAAATATATCCCATTGAAAGAGCTTTTCCGCCACATCCGAGTGGAGACGAATTCGTATCTTCAGCACAAAACTGCGCACGTCTCAGCCGGCTGAGCGCAGTCCTGCTGCAATCGAGCTGCTGCAGCAAAAACTTGTTTTGCACCAAGTCATCCTTGACTGAATGTAGGAGTTTCAGTTGTAACCAAATCCCCGGAGGCACCTTCACACAAGGCCTCGTAGATAGAGAGCCTCTTTCTCTCTCTCTCTTTCTCTCTCTAGGAGGCCTTGTTCACACACTCCCCTTCCAGCACGGTCGGCATATTGTGCATCTTTTCCGAAAAACCTCGACAATTGAATATCTGTATTGTTGTTCTGACATGAGCTTCACTTTGGTTTGCGCATGCACGACAAGGAGAGTGGCAAGTGAAAACCGGGTCCGCGTGTTGGTTGGCCGAATTTCGTGTGGCAGAAGATGCCGGATACCAGCAACGGGAGCACAATTTATACCAAATGCAAGCGAACCAAGTTCACCTATTATTGCTACTCCCATGTAAAGTAAAATATTCCCGTCAAACGCCACTAAAACTGCGCTAATAGTCTAGTTTTAACTTTGCAAGGCCCACGTTGCGAGTCGAACTTTGACTTTGAAGCTACTAGCAGCCTTGATCACACTCTCAGTTCCAAGAATTCAACAGTAAAACTAATTGTGAAAACTAGACCTTAACCGCTGGATTAGTTTCAATTCAACCTTGCGCAAGCAATGCGGTTCTAAGCAGCCTTGCACACACTTCGCGTAACTGTACACTTCGAGTGTTTGCAAAATCAAACGTTTGCCAAATGCTACGTGACAGTAACATGTTCAACCCTGAACGTGCGCAGCTAGACACTTCTTACGCCAAGATATAACAGTGCGACGTACGGAATAGAAAGAGAAGCGATTGGAATTGGTATGTTGTTATAAGCACGACAGCAGATTATGCCTCGTGCCGTTCGATTTAGCATCATCGGCTTAGTGTATTTGATTAGAAAAACAAAATGATCTTGGCAACCGAAATTTGTCACCGCTGATTCTTTAAAATTTCGGAAAGATCCAGAGTTTCCGAAATACGTGACAAGGTGTTTGTAGCGACACACTTGAAAAGCTTAACGAACAAATCGAAGCGTTTGTTTACAGCTTCCTGTGCTGCAGTCTGCCCTTCGCTGCTGTTCTGTTGCGTCCGGGCCGCGACACTTCGCCATTGTTTCGGACTCGGGCAGCGTGGTAAACAATATTCCCAAGGTGCTTTGACGCATATGAAGGGCTTTTCTCACCGTCCTGAACAACCAGCTATGGATGTGATTGCGCGGCGCAGTGGAGGTAGGGCAGCGGATGCGCGTCACATCTGGATGGAAAACAACAAAACTAAGGAGTTGGCTGCAAAATTCTCGACCACCTTCACCAACGCGCGATTCACTACGTCCCAAAGCGTGACATCAGAAGCGAGTTTCGTGTCTTGTGTATGTCGACGCCCCCTTGAAAGGAAGCCGTGTGGGAACTTACCGAACGGCAATAGAGCGTAAGTGAAAGTCTAGACTTGCCACATTCATGGTAACGCCGGCATCGTCCGCCTTTTTACGACCGGCTGCCAAACCCAACAGAACGCTCATTGGGTTACTACGCAACCAAAGCAAATATTTGCCAGCGCAATCCCATTGACTACACAAAGTTATATCAACGACCTGTTCACTTACATACACGACAACAAAGCCTTCCACAACAGAGCAACCTGACGTAGTTCTCGAACGCCGGACGTTTTGTCTGAACATTGAAGAGGACGCTGTCACCTGCATTCACGGGGCATGAGTTGTGCAGAAAATCAGCAGCGTGCGTTAGATATGACTATCAAATTTCAGAATTGCCCACAATGGTTGTGATTGTTTTTCCACTGTGCGTTTGTCCCTCGTCATTGGTTAAATCAATACACCAGCCGCTACAGCGCCACTTTTTTTAACATCATGATAAAAAATATTAACTCGAGCATTAATGACAACATCATGTTCGCATAACTGCAAACCCATACATTTCTACCATCCTGTTGAGATTTCAATACTTTACGTCCCACCTCGGAGTTGTTTGAAGTTCAACCTTTGTAAAAGCGTTTGTTTGTGAAACTCTCGCCGCTGCGTCTTCTACAACATCGCTGTTGCAGTTGTCAATATCCTGTTCCCACGCGTTCAATTGCATAAAACTAAAATGGTGTTACCAAAGTGAAGAGGATTTGATAGCGTGCCGTAGCTCTGTTGCGTGATTTGCACCAATTACCGGTAATAACTTACATCCTGTCCGTCGGCATTCCAGTTTAAACCTACTCGTCAAAGCGTTTTCAAATGTTACATTGTCACTGGTAAGTCATAAGTTACTGTACGTGGATCCTATTGAGTTTAAACGTGCTTCGTTGCTTCAGCACGTATTGAAAATCTACAATTTAAGGCAGCTATGTCCAAACCGTGGGCCGCATGCAGCCCAGCCGAAGGTTTTGTGAGGCTCAGCTAAGGTTTTCCCTGTAGTGTAAGCGGCCTACGTACTGGCAACCTGTCCTTATTTTGAAAATGTAAAATTTTACATATTTCACTCAGGTGGAGCTCAGTGCCACTTTATCACGTCTGTACTGCGTGTTGGGAGATGATCATATGTCCACTAACACTTTGGTGCAAAACTTTTTACTACTTTTCTTATTTCTACGCTTGTTCCATTGGCACTGAACTTGCCTATGAAATCACACTTACGGGGTGGTTACAGGTGCCAAACAGTCGTTACCATTGCAGTTAGGAATCGAACACTTTCTGTACATCAGCTTAAACTAAATTTGGTTTGCTAAGATCAAAGTAAATCATTCAATGTGCGGCCCTGGTTAAGAGAGTGACATAATTTGTGGCTCAGTAAGCAATTTCGGTTGGACATAACTGATTTACGGCAAAAAAATTAAAACTGTTTGCTTTGTTATACTCCAGGACCTTAATATACAGCCTTATTGACTGAAGTCAGTTTGCTTCACGTGTCAGTCCGGCGTCGTGCGTGCCAGTGGTTACCGTTCTATTACGTTAAAGCATGCAGTGGATAAACACTTTATCTGTTAGTGTGTCTTTACGAAAATGCAACCGAAATGCTTAAAAGTGGACTTTGAACAGTTCCACCCGCAAGTAACCAGTTCCATCCCTTTTTCCCTGCACTGTCCTCGCAGAGGCGGGAAAACTACTCTAAGTCGAGTCAGTTTGCTTGTTGCGAACGCAAACCTCCTATAACTTTGTTTGCAGTGTGCCTTGCCTGAAGAATAGCAGCAGTGAGAAGTGAACGTGAATCGCAAGCCTTACCTGTCAACTATGATTGAAACAAGTAACAACCACAGTCACTTGGCGCGGCGATTAGTTGCCTGGCTTAGATCACAAGCAGTCGTCGCTATTCACCTTTTGTTGCGAATATCCTGCTGTATCGCCGCAATGCCTGTTTTGTGGCCCTGAAAAAGGACGACCAGGATCACTTGCTCCCAGGGTTGCCAACCTGTCTTCACCAAAAAAAGCCAGACCTTGTCCTACAAAAATTCAGATAGCTGTTTTAAGGCATATACACAAAAACATGCATAACCAAACACAAAATAGACATTAAAACTCGTCACAAACATCGATATAATACAATTTCGATCTTCAGAAGCATTTTCTTACCCCATAATTACACTGTCGTATATTTGTTTGTTATCAATAACATCGATCATTTTTAGAGCAACAGTAAAATCTTGGCAATATTCTGTGCACCCTGCATGGTCATAGACTCTCGTCAGAAGAGATTTGTAATGAATATGCAGCTCAGACAATGTTGTGACAGAGCCAATGCTTTCCGACTGAAAAAAGCCAGATTTTGTCTGGCTTTTTTATTTCCAAAAAAGCCAAAAGTCTTGAAAAAGCCAGAATTTCAAACTCTCGCTTCAAAAAAGCCAAATTGGCCGGACTGTGACAGTTCGGCGATGGACGTTTCGGCGATGAAATGTGAAACGAGGTTTCCTTTGGGATGTCACCAAAGTGCAAAAGTTCGCACTGCCGTCGTCTGGGAAGCGTGTAAGCGCAAGAGTAAATCTAGCACTTGTCCCAGATCTTTCCATTATGCTGTATTTACTGCGATTCATGATGCATACCATGGATTTGGAAATGCCATTCAAGGGCGTACGCAAGGAGGGGGTTGGGGTTAAGCTCTCCCCTTGAGCTTGATATTTTACAAAACTTTATTACCTGCGCACAGGAGATTAATTGCTTTCGCATACTTTTTGCTTGTTAATTTGTCGACTTAATGCAAATACCACGGAATAAATTGGCATGCAAATTTCAAGGAACATTGTAAATGGGCCAAAAAGTAATAATTATGTTTTGGTGGGAATTCGGGGTATCGTCTGCGTCCAGAAACCACCTCACCACTTTTTGCAGACCCTCCATTCACTACGCATGTTTAAGATTGTATTCCGCGATAGTTCACTTTATCCGAAACAATTGTCTGCTAAGGCTGATCAGCGCAAGCGCTGACCGCATTGGCTACATTAGCAATTTCTGTTGCATAATAGAACTGCTGCACGAGCTCAAAAACAGATTTTTTTATAGCATAGAAGCATTCAGGCATTTGATAATGTCTTAACAGGGAAAAAGGAAAACTAAAAGTTTGCTGGACTTATATACATAATAAAAAATTGAAATTTTCTTGCGTGGCCTTCTTCATTCGCATTCTCAATTCTTGTGTAGTTTTGCAAGATTCGATCTTGTAAACTGGCGGTCCAGTCGCACACTTTCTATGCTCGACTGCTCGTATTCGACAAGACATCAGCGCAGCCTCATTTTGCAGCTGTAAATTGCTCGGACGCAGTGATGAGTGTGCTTCACTCCCCTGTTTTAATGCGCAGCCTGATATTTTTGCAGTTATGAACTGCTGTGTCGTAGCGTTGAGTTTGTTTTTCTCCGATAGCCTAATTTGGAGCACTGATAGTTTATATTCAGTGCAATGAGACATTAAATAAGGGGAGTGGATGTAGAAAAATATGTACATCATGTCAACAAACTTCGCCAAAACGTTGGTTTGGAAACATGGAAATGACGTCAAACTGTGACGTTACAAACAGCGCACACCAAATATAAATGACCACCATATGACCCTCAACCAACCAACCCCATGAAAATTTTCTGCGTACGCCACTGATGCCATTACTGCATATTCGTACACCGATAGGCAACCCATGGCACGAAAGTACGATATATTCTTAGATTAGCTGTGAAATGCAATCAAAATTATACCTACCTGAAAGATCAAGCAATAGATGCTGTCCGGGCTTAACGTTTGTGTAAACTCACTTACGCTTCATGCCAGCAAAAATAAACGTCACAAGCCATGTTTCTTTACACACGTGGTCACAGTTGCACTAATTTCTTCCAAAATCCTCACGGTGGGGAAACTACACTGGCCACTGGCCATCAGGATAATAACAAAAACACTTATGAAGCAAACATCGTTTGTAGACTAACCTTCAAAGTATTTCAAAAACACACATTTTTTTCGCATAATGCATTTGCGACCACCATCGCCGAAACGTCCCGTCGCCGAAACGGCAGCGCCGAACTGTCCTAGACCGAAATCGGCAACCCTGCTTGTTCCTGTTGCTGAGGCATTCCGAGATTTCAGAGCAGAGTTTTGAAGCTTTTTTCACATTGCACTTTCTGAGATAAGTGATCAGCTACTCAAATCAACTAAAATCCACGCGATTTGATTCAGAATAAAATCTTCTAAATGGTAATCTATAAAGACAGAAACGAGTCTGCATACAAGTACTGACAAGGTGCGTTGCCTGAACCTGCTGAAAAGATTTTTTGTCAAAACGTGACCTACTGCATATCACAAGAAGAGACCAATTCTTGTAGGATGTGAGTTGTCTTCCACCTTTTTTCAAGAAATACCATTGCACTAAAAACTATTTTGTCACAGTACAACTTGTCCGATGGAGAATTTTTGCAGATTTTATTTTTTTCGTAGCGATTTTTGTGCAATTTATCCTTTGGAATGTTTTCCTGCTACCATTGGTGAAGCATTCAACCAGCAACAGATTCTGTTCCGTAATCACGTTCTTTAGCGATTTAGATGACGTGTCTCATTTCCATTCAAATAGAAGCATGTCTCGCTTTTGTTCAAATGTAAATTTTTATAAGATAAAAGTGAAAGTGCTCGTAGCGGTACCTTCATTGGTGATCTGCAAAATCCCCCTTAATCATTCGAAACCACCGAGCAGCGCGTAGTAAGTTTTACCAATCCCTATGGTAATGGCGGTTGTTTTTGTGTCTGTCTCTTGCAAGGTTTGTAGTGATGGTTCCCAAACTTTTTCTGATCGCATACCATTTGCGGGTCCCGTACTGTCAGCACGTAACACCTTGTTCCAGGAAAAGTCAACCTTCCAAATATTATTCGATCAAAAGTTTGGAAACAATTTCGACCTGAACAAAATGGCTGTGAGAATCTTTGTGGCCATATTCAAAGCTAACAAGGAAGTACACAAAAACTCAGGAATTTTTTAACAGAACCCGATCAGTAAAAAGCATAGCTGTGAATATATATACACATATATATATTTTGTCTGGAGAAACAGAAAGTAGGCCTATTCGTGTACCACCTTGAAAGCCTTCGCGTACCACTAGTGCTACGCGTACCACAGTTTGGGAACCACTGGTTTATAGTAACCGTCAACTTGGAGGAACGAAACAGCTTTTGTTGGGAATCAAATGAAAGCAACGACGGAGTAACTGCCCTCGAAATTGTACAGTACGTCAGAAAAGAGTCATGGTGTGAGTTTTTTGAAGGATTTCGTAAACATTTACAGCATCTGAAAACGCTTTTGTTTGCCTGCTCAGAAAGCATAAGCGTTTTGTTTTGTGGATGAAACTCTTGCTCCTTTTGCTGATATGTTTCCAAGTCCACAAAAATTATGATGATGCGTATTTCAATTGAACAAGATTTTCCTATTTAGAAGGCATTATCTCGAAGTACTTTCAATTCAGAATTATGATGAAATTTGCTTCCAAAAAGAAACCTGACGAAACAGAGTAATAAATAATAACCGCTTTCGTTCATCGATCTCATTCGCGATTGTAGATGAACGGTGGATGTCTGCTCAGGACATATACCAAGATGTCAAGCAAGCTGAATATCTGAGAAAGCCCAAGATATGCAATGATTTGAAAAATTTGTTTTCCCACGTGCAACGTGCCATGTGCGGTGTTTCTGTGATCAACTACAACAACTATCCCATTCCTCTGTTGCTTGCAGCAGCTGCCACTCAAGAAATAAAGAGAGCTTGTACTGGTTAATTGCCTTGTCAGTTTTACCACGATGAACAGCATATACTTGTTGATCAATTTTTTATCATGTGCAAATCCCCGCTAAGATGATAAGATGATTCACATGTTTAGGCCTATCGTTTCAGCAACCCAGGACGCAAACACCCAGCGAATCCGATCGAGTCAGATGAAAGCCATGAAAGTCAATGACGGCATTGTTAGTTTTCTGTGACGACAACACAGTGAACAAACGAACAGTAACGACTCCTAGCAAATTGGCAAAGTTAAATTAGCAACACCTATCCATTAGCGTGCCTTTACTCATCACTGCGGAAAGCTTCTTGGATTTGAAAAGCGCTTGTGATTCATCACTTTCAAAAGCGTAAAAATGAGACTGGGAAGCATCTGCACGGGTACGGAAAGAGGCAATCGTTGGCACTATGTTACACGACCGATTGAAAAACCATTACAACTCATGTAGAAAAGCTGTAACTAGTCCTGGGCATTGGCACTGCAAGCTAAAAATTTTCAGAGTAAATAAATGCTCAAAATGGTGTGAAACTTTAATGGGCTTCTTTCGCTTACCAGCGAGGTTTTCGCTGTCAGTCCAACAAAAAATCATATAAGGTACGTTTTAAAAGTAGATGTGTCGTTGTTCAACGCAAAACTATTGTATGCAATCACCCCAAAATTGGTCAAAAATATTGAAATTTGGCTTAGTTTTTGCTGTTACCAGATGTCACCGAAACAAGTGGCTGAAGTGCTTGAAAACATCTTTCACAAACCATATTATTTGGCAAACATATTGCGTAGATACACGAGAGCAGTGTTTCTCAACATTTTCCATCGCGCGGAACCACGAATACTCCAAAGGACAATGAACAAAACAATAGACGGCTTACACATGAACGAAATATACAAGTCTGTTGTTCGCGTCAATGGACGTGCACAGTTTTAGTAGAAAATTCCGTGGAAAATATGGACTATTACATCATAAAGGTACTGTACTGGAATTACCTAGTTAGAGGTGCATGTCAGACTACAGTTGTGGTGCGACTGAATAAAGTCCCAAATGGGAGGACAAGAACTAGCACATTTTCTTGATTGGATTTTGATTTACGGACCCCCTAAAACACATTCATGGACCCCTAAGCGGTTGGCGGACCCCAGGTTAAGAACCCCTATAACAGGCCCGTTGCCACGGGGGCATTCGGCGGCAGTGCCCCCCAATTTTTTGTCCCCCCAAATTTTGTTGTGGCCAGAAAAATTTGTTTTATACATATAATAAAAAGAGAAATCTTTCCCCCCTAAAAATTTTTTTCCCCCAAACCTTAAAAGCTGGCAACGGGCCTGCCCTACACCAGAGCAATTTATCCCTCTAAGTACAGTGAATGCACGTATTTCAATTGCACAAACTAGTCTAAAAATTGACAAAGGTTGGCAATATTAGTTTTTGGAGTTCACACCAGAAAATATCGTTATTCACTACAAAGCTTCAAGTTGTCGGGTTTCATATGACAACCAAATGGTAGTTTAAGCTTATCATTTACGAAAGAACATAAAAACTAACAGGCTTGAATAATTTCTGATCTAGTTCTTCACTTTTGTTCCCCCTTTTCCCAGCTTGAAACCCACTAAGAATCTGAAGCTGGCGAGTGGCCTTGATCTGAGTCGATCGTTAACCAGAACAAAAGCTTGAACATGGCAATAAACAAATTGAAAAACTTTTTTGTAATGTTAACCTGTGTGGAAATTAAGGCCTGTCGAGTCTTTCTTCGATTTGTTTCCTCTCAGTTATTCACGCTGTCTCCCCAAAGACCTACATCAATCAAAAAGGTTCAAATAATTCAAAAAATGAATTTTTTATTATGGTTTTTTTTTTACTAGTTTCCGACTCGCATGAAACCTTTATCACGACTCGCAGCAAACTCCTCGCCCAACCATAGGCGTAGCCAAGGGGGCCAAACGGGCCATGCCTCCCAAAATTTTTAGCATACCTTGTTATTTTGTGCTTCGAGAGGCAGTGTCCCAAACCAAATACTGTTGCTCGCTAAAGTCAACCTATTTGGCCCCCCCCCAAATTTTGGGCTGGCTACGTGACTGCGCTCAACTTGCCCCACTCTTTATTACGATAACACTCGCACTAACCATCGTTTCCCGAACAGTAGCTCACTGATGATCTACGTACGGAACAGCAGACAAGAGACCGAAAAGAAACAATTTCGTCTTCATTATAAGAGTATTAAAACCTTGCTTCACTGCTAAATGCGAAACGTTGTCCGAAGCAGGAACTGATAGCGGGTGAACTGCGAATTACGTATGCTTTGACAAGGCGCGCCGAAGGTATTCATTATAAAATGTAACACAGGTGATCAGGACAAGCTCAAGTTGTCGAAAAAGATGTTGTCGATAGTATATGAACGAATATACCCTGTACACATTCCTCACAACTTAGAAAGAAAAGACCGTTGAGGTTAAGGCAGGAACTCTGCAAACGGTTACCGTGCATTATATCACGTTCTTTGATGAACTGGACGCATTCGTCACAGTTCCACGCTTGTAAAAGTTTGTGATTACATCTCAGGACAGGGTAAATTCCACTCAACCAAATTCCAACAGACTCATTTTTCTTGAAAGCAATCGCTTTTAAACTTCTTGCCCACAACTTTCAAAAATTCGAAAGTCGCGTGATGGTATTTGCAGCGGTTATATGATTCTCCCTGATCCAGGGGTGGGCAAACTTTTTTCAAGGAGGGGAGGGCTACATTGTTATGTCAGTTACCAGCGAAGGGCCATATTCTACAAATTATACTTTATTATATAAAATATAATATAACCAGTGGCGTAACTTGAGGTTTGGGCCAGGGGGTGAAACTTAGCTGAATAGGGCCCACTGGCCACTGCAGGGGGCCCACTAGCCAATACTCAGAAAAAAACTCGATAAATGATAGTAAATCCGGGTTTGGATGGCTATACTACAACCTTAAATCATCGGAAAATACTCCGAAAAACGCAAAAAAGAACAACCTAATGAAAACCAGAAAAATACTAAAACCGAAATATAAGCAAATGGGGGTCTGGATTTTACATTTAGCCTGCCAGGGGGGCGTTTCGCACCCATGCCCCGTCATTTACGCCACTGAATGTAACACTATTTCGATATTGTTTTCTGCTTATTTATATTGTGGATTCTAGATCTATATTTGCGTGCTAAGATCACTATGCGCTCGTGATTACCATACTGCATGCTTTTCGAGTAGAAACGACTTGTGATAAGTCAGTGATACTCGATCAGAACAAAAAATACTAAAATTATGCTTTGTGTATGCGAGGGCCGAAAAATATGTTCAGCGGGTCGTATGCGGCCCACGAGTCTTATAGTTTGTCCATCCCTGCCCAACCGAACATTAATCGTTTGCAAGTATTTCGTTATTTATAAAAATAATAATTATATATTTCAGACTCGTGGTCCACATCACAGGCGCAATCACACAATATATTTGACTACCTTGATGTGATTTCTAGCTCTGAACAACATTTTCGAAATGTACGAAATGTCGAAATATCGTTTCTTACATTAACAGCAGTGCAGGTGAAACAATCATTTTTGATCATATATGGCGTATTGGTTAAGTGTTGCTTGCGAAGAGCAACTGTCGACTTTTCGGTACAACGTGGGTTGAGCCTACTTTTTCATCAGTATATTAACCCAGGGTTGTGTAAACATACTTTGCAGGAAGCATGCGAAAAAAGCACTGTCTTCTCTTTTTCTTGTACCTACAGTATTTCTTATGGCCTCACTCATTTCAACAGTGTTCAGCATAACATGCGTTTCAAGGAATTTGCTTTGCACTGCACTATGACTTTATTACATGCAGATTAACGGCCCGTCGGGGCACATCTTAGACGTTGCTTAGCACAGATTACTATTGGGTATACCAAAAACTTATTGCTCATAGCCAGAGCCGAATTAAGGCTCAGCTGGCCCTAAGGCATATTTTGATGAGTGGCCTGAAAATGCGGATATTTCCGGCTCAAAGAAAAAAAAGTTGGACCTAGCAACAGAAAATATATTACACAATATTTCAGAGCAGCTAATATTTTTAACAGTAATTATGATAAGTAGCCTTTATATGTCCAGCTAGATTACAACTTTCCGCGCTTTTGAAACAGCAAATTCATCAACTATTTTTTTAAGTCAATGTTTTAAGCAAATTACTTTCGATACGCAAAAGTGCCAGTGTACCAAGACGTTGTTGACCCATTGTTCATCGTTTGACACGTAGGTGTAGGAGCAAGCAAATTCTTGGGGGTGCAAAGGATTTTTGCCCAAATTTTCCCAAACTTGCCAAAAAAGTTGTGGTGCAACTTTTGCCGACCGTTTTTGTGGTGTGGCCCCCCAAAAAATGGTCTTCACTTGTTTTTCTGCAAACCTTGGGCGCCATTTTTTGATGTCAAACAACGTTGGGCGCCATTTTGCCCAGATTTTCTAGGATTTTTCCTAGATATTTAGGTATTTTATTCGGATTTTCAGGGATTTTGCCAAAATTTTCAGAATTTTTGCCAACATTTTCAGGGATTTTGCTTGGATTTTCAACAAATCAAAACTTTTGGGGGTGCGCTTACACCCCCTGCACCCCCGCCTCCTACATCACTGGTTTAACATCTTTATTATTTCTTTTCAGTTGCGAAAAAGAGCGTTCCCCAGAGCAATTCGTAGCCATTAGAGATAAGTAAATTCGGAGTGCTGCTTCCTTGTTCGGAAATGCACGATAAACGCCAGCAGTATACAGCATTTGAAACATTATCTGGGCACTTCCAGTTGATGCTATTTCATCGTGTCCTTGCTCTTTGATCCAACGTATACATTGACGAAATGTTTCTGGGAAATCGGATGACAGGTCCTTCGAATACATACCAACAAGCCTTGTGATAGCATTAGAAATATCAACATCTTCATCTGACGTAGATTGAAACTCAGTTAAAACACCAAATATCTGCAGCACCAGGGAATATGCCTCAATACGTTTCTCTAGGGCGCTCTTCAGTTGATCAGTGATGACATAAAAGGTGGTGACTTTAAACGTATGCTGGCTCGACATCCCTTCCACAGCATCTCTGGCATCTCCATCAGTGAGATATCTCTTGCGCTTGGGTACTTGCTGACTTTCAGATTTGTATGTACTGCTGCCTCAGCGATCACTTGCCTGCTTCTCATAATAGTCAAACTTCCCTCGGCATTCATCCAAGAATTTATCCAAGCTCTTCAGCAGGACAATAGCTGGTGTTAGTTCGATGGTATTACTTTACAGCAACTTACTACTGCTGTTGAAGCGCTGCAAAATGTCATTCCAAAGTTCACACATTAGGGCAAGTTCAATGGTGTTCATGTGTTTGGCCAATGCATCTGCTTCATTTCGTGCGCTGCTATTCTGAGTAGCGTCATCAGGACACCCCAACGACGTGTTGATGATACAAAGAATGCATACAGGCGCTGCAATAAATCAAAAAATGAAACTGCTTCGACGCAACCATCCACAGCTGACTGGCCAACTAGATTTTGCAACATCTGAGTGAGACGTACAAATGCGATTGAAATAAAACAAGTTCTAATTAACAATATTAATCGTGACGATTAGCAAATAGATAAATATATTTATAACAATAAATATTTATTCACATTGAAAAACATGAAAACATTTTTGTAATCACCGGGCCTTATCACAATTTTCTTACTTTCCTTTTCCGTGGCCTGAAATTTTTACTGGCCCTAAGGCATGTGCCTTATTTGCCTAATGGTTAATTCGGCACTGCTCACAGCGTAGCCAGGGGGCTGTCACTTTATCGTAGCTTGCCAAAAATGTTACAAATGTACCCAGCTTCACATTCATATTTCATGTCAATCCACAAGCTAACTGTTGTTCTGAAACATTTTTTTGGAAATTTTCTGAGCGAGCTCTGTTTAAGACATCAAGACATTTGCAATCATTTCTGGTTGCTTTTCATGAGTAAGTTCAGAATATTGAGAAGTCCAAAGCATCATTTGCTGAGAGAAAATCGAAGAACATGTTGGGATAGACTTACATCTACTTAACGATGAAAATAGACCTAATTTAACCACCAGTGCAGTAGCAGAAGAACGTCAAGATGTTTCGTCGAAAAACACAATATCCGCACATGAGATGCCTGACGCTATCACTGGAGGCAACGATATCGGTCTCTGGGCCCTCTGGCCAGCCAACACACCGAAAAAAATGCGGGAATATTAGTTGAAATATGAAACCGGTTCTTTTTGACATTGCGTTGAAAAGACTTTTTCAAAACATGACGTTCCACAACACAGAAAAGGCGGAAACTTGTCACGGAAATCTCCCACAAGTCTTATTCGTGGCCAGAACCGCAATGGCGAAGGAGTTGACAGAAGCCGGCTTTGTTTTTCTCTTCCTCAAACTCGGTGTTAATCGTTTCACTTGTAGACTGATGTGCGTGAATACGACTAAATGTACGCATTTCCATCTTAGAAAAGGAATCTTCGACTGGAAGCAAGCTCTTGAGCGCCTGAGGAGCCACGAGCATTCAATGGAGCATAAAGATGCCACGATTACATTTAGCCGAAGATGCAATTAATCACTATGAAGAACTGATACAAAACTAGCCAGTCAGGTCAATCAATGCGAAAAATATTGGAAATCGCCTCTGCCTGCAACGTTTGCTTTCTGTCGGAAAATGTATTGCTGAGCGAGGACTGGCGTTTGGAGATGATGAAAACGTTGGATCGCCCAGAAAGTTTTTCGAAAAAGTTTTCAAAACGTTTTTCAAGCAAATATTAAAAAAGAAGATGCGGTGCTGGGTGCTCCTAACGCAGCGGTTCCTAAACTTTTTTTAGGAGGACCCAAATCTGAGTTTGGTGGAGACCCAAGACGCAAACATCATATTAAAAAAAGTACTGATTGCATGGGTGACTTTTGGCAGTACGTTGCTAAGTTCGATTTCACAGTCGCAAATCTACTCTTTTCTCAAGTACCCAAACGCTACAGATAGGCACAGGCAAGCAGGTGACATTGAAAACACACAATTCAGTTTTCGATCGCCTCGGCGCGACCCATTTTTTGACCCTTCCCATACTTTGGAAACTACTGTTCTAGCTACTGGTTTTGCAACAGTTTCACAAATAGCTAATTATTGTTAAATACCATGTTGAATCATAAAGTTTTGTTACAGTTGAGTTAACAAATGTGACGTCACAAGGTTACGTCATAAATATTAATGATACGTGGAAATACTAGTGATTTCATCGGTCATCCCCTACCTAAACATTTTGTATGCGCACATGAGGCCTCCCACCACGCATGGGCCCCAGGCCCCCACATCTAAATCCGGCGCTGCGACCGATTTAATAGCGTCTACAAACAAACTTTCCTCCCTAATAAAAATGACTAAGTGGCACGCACACGTCGTACACATAAGCGTAGGAGCAAGCAAATGTTTGGGAGTGCAAAGGATTTTAGCCCAAATTTCCCCAAACTTGCCCGAAAAGTTGTTCTGCAACTTTTTCCTACAATGTTTCTCCCACAAAGATCATGAAGACTTTTTCTTAGTGTGATCTCCACAACAGGTCTTCATTTGCTTTTCAGCAAACGTTCGGCGCCATTTTTGAAGTCAAATAACATGGGCGCCATTTTTACCCAGATTTTCAGGGATTTTGCCTAGATATTTGGGGATTTTACCTGGGTTCTCAAGGATTTTACCCAGGTTTTCAGGGAATTTTGCCCAAATTTTTAGGGATTTCGACCGAAGTCGTAACAAATTTGAACTTTTGGGGGTGCACTTGCACCCCCTGCCTCCTACACCACTGGTAGTACATATGGCTAAACACATAAACATGGTGGGGGGCCCGGGCCCCTTGAGTCCCCCGCAAATCCGACACTGGTCCTACACCTGCTACATCAGCACCCGATGGGATAATTTTTCTATAATGAATAACATGTGGTCTGACAACATAAGCAGAATGCTGGAGCAGAATGTGAAACCCCTTATAACCTTTAAAATTACTGACTTTTTCTGCTGTGCTTTTTACGCAAAAAATCGAGCGAAGACTTCTTGAAGAAAGTATTGTCTACGGAAAAGTATGATTGGGCGAATGTGTAAAATTGCAATGCTTGAACATTGTTTTGTTTCTTAGTAAAATGCATTATTTAAGTTTTTCCTGGTGCCTTAACTATAGAAATCCAAAACAGCTACATACCGTCAGTAAGATATGTACCACATTTATCTGATAAGACTCGTTGTTCTGAAGCGCCCGGTTTTCGATCACAAAATTATGGTATGCGTAAGTATAACGGTAAGATGAAAAGGTAGCAGTAGAGAGTGACCTCAGCGGGAGATCTCTATTGATACTTGAAACATTGGTTGGCTGAACATGTTGTCTGCTTACTTTTAAAAATTATTTGCGACGCAGTCTGACCATACGTAATCCAGGGCCGGCGCAAACCTCCAGCGCCCTATGCAAGATCCGTTTTCAGCGCCACCATAGCTTATGACGTCATCCTGCTCAATCAACCGTGCCAGGATCTGTTTAAACGTAAACAAATACAATCTCTTTGCTCTTTGTAGGCTACATTTTAAATTTGCAGGTGTGTCCTAGTAGCCAAGGTCCATACCAGCACCCCTCCACCCAAAAGACCCTTTAAGGACGATTTTTTTTACATCAGACTAATTTATTCGATGCATGCCAACTCTATTTGAACACCACATTCATGAAAATATTATCACAAATGTAACAGGCGTCACAGCATTCACATAAACAAAAATTTCAAAAACTTTTTTACAGTCTGATGTCGTAACAATCGACGACGTTCTGCATGCACAACAAAGCTCTGACCTTCGCGAAGGTCACCAATGTTGGTTATGTTGCGTATTAGCTTGTATCTCTTTGTTACATAAATTAAGGTGGTGCGTCCTATAATATAAATCTTACTGGTTAACTAGGCTACTAACGCCAATAATCCTGGCGTTTCGGCAGCGTTTCCTAATCTGACTACACTTTGACTACACTTGATGATTGAAGCATGATTTAGTGAAGGCTTCGAGATAAACCTACTCAGATAAAAGCGAAGCAGCCAGGAAAATCAAGAAATGAAAGGAACAGACAGTATCCTTAAAATTTTGCAGTGAGCTTGATAAACTATGGCCTGGATGGCATGCATTGGTGGTCCTGACCAGTGTTGCTACTGTGGTCAGTCTCGTTAACATCAGATTGTTGCCTTTTTCAACATCAGATAACATCAGATTTTTACATTACAGTCTAATATAAGCTAAACGCTTCTGTTACCAACACCTAACAAAATGCGATAACCCATGTTGAATCCAAATCAAAGCGTAGTATCGTCATTAAATGGATCTAAGTCGTTTATGCGTCACATATATGTTATTAACAATGCTACAGAGAGCTTCTTCAGTTTGGATCGGTTACCAAACACACATCAACAAGGTGAGAAATTGATGAAAGAAACTTAAAAATCATGAATCTAACTCATTTTCATCCTAAAAGTATAAAAAATGTGGGAAACAAAAACAACAGCTCATTCAACATCAGATTTCTTGCCAAAACATCAGACATCAGAAATTTTTCTCAAAACATCAGAAGTGGCAACACTGGTCCTGATAGAAGACCATTGATAGACTTGTGAGCACCCTAGACAAAATCCTTTCCAGCGCCTATCTCTCCTACACAAGGATCCTTACTCTACTCATCACAAACATTACGGAAATACTAAGGACGTTTTGCACATAGAAAAGTTTGTTACATGAAAAAAATGTATACTAAATTTGCGACATACCTTGCCTAGTATATGTGAAATTGAAATTAATAGGAAAAGTATTAACCCTTCTGCAGCAAACCTGAAATGGTGTAGTACCTTCATCTCGTAAACTGCATGATCGCATGTTTCATTCACTTTCATCATGTTCATTCCTTTTTTTAGTGTACGTTCGTCACTTTCTGAACTACACAATTGTATTTTGACGCCCCTTTTGGGCCAGCACCCTAGGCAGCCGCCTGGTTTATCTTATGGTAGCGCCGGTACTTCATACGTCTACAACACAATACATGGTGCATTAGTATCAAAGTCATGAGCGTCCGCAGAAATTTTTGAATGGAGCGGCAACGTCGAAATTTTGCTTATAGTTTTCAGGTTGCTAGCGAAACAATACAAACGGACGTTCAAAAAACATTTTTCTCTTTCCAAACAACAAAGAAAATGCGCCATGTTAGGACAATAGTAACAAAAATATGCTTCGTTGCGCTTCACAAAAATGCAATAACGAACCGCAAATTGTGACTTCATTTTACCTAGCAAGACTTGTCAGCGCCACTTCGAAACAAGAGCTGCAGTTGTCTGGGAACTCGTCAAAAGCTGCAAACGTATGGGAACTCACTCAAAACCAGAACCAAACCTCAACGATTAAGATGTATTCCCACAAGCTTGCATAGACGTATTGCAGTAAGTCGCGTAATTTTATACTGTGTGAAAAGAAGCCTGCATAAGCGTAGTTTGATGAAGCCATTGACTCGGGTGCATTGGTCCACAGACGCTGAAGAACGGGAATTGCCCCTCACCTTTCAAAAGGGAGGTAACGGGAGCGGATGTGCCTCCTCATAACAATATTATATCATAGGTAATTTCACGGTTTATCAAGAACTTCTTGAAACAAATTTATTGCAGCTATTCGCGCACCCAGAAAATTCAGAATGTTTTTCCATAATTTCTATTATTTTTGAGGTCAACATTGCTGCTAAACAGAAACCAGTATAATTGGAAACGCGTTCTTTGATTGTTATAAGTTTCCAATGCCCTCAATTCTTTTACTGCCCTCCCTGCCCCAATGCTGCACCGGTGTCCCTGCATTGGACACTCAGTCTTACATTAACAATGGATTTTTCAGACTTGCGGAAGAATTGCTTCAATTTCAAGTCAAGTCATGTTTGCGCTGTAAGTACTCAGTAGTAAAACACATTTCAATCGACAAAGCTTGAAACAAACAGCACAGGCTGGGCGAAAGACGGCTAAAGCAGTCACTTAATCAAGCCCAGCCTACACTTAATGACTGTTAAGTTTCAATATTACAGGTGAAGCACAAAACATGACTTCAAAATGAAACAAAAACAAAACAAAAAAACAAAAGTGTGCTCAGTTTAAGGTCAACTCTCAAAAACATCTTAAAACTCACGTACTGTATATATCACACATACGAGTCAATACCCAGCAAGCATTCGCGATTTTACTTGGTTTGGAAACGTATGTAATGGTAACAATTTGATATCATTGGAAATACAACCCCATGCAACAGGTCTTACATATTGCAGTATTTTTTTACCATAATCAGTTCTAACGCGTTTATGATGAAAATTTCCTGAAACATGTTGTCTTGTGCCATGATCATGTATGTTGTACAGTTTTGAAAAAAAGTTATCAAAAGAAGAGGGCAGGATATCGGCATTATACTTATACATGAACTTTTCCAAATTAAGTTGGTACAAATCAGAAACTTTGAGAATTTTAAGTAATTTAAAAATGTTGCTTGCACTTGATGTTCTATTGCTAAAAGTCATGTATTTCACAATTCGGTTTTGTAGCACTTGCAATAGCCGGATAACAGTTTTATACGCTCGTCCCCAATCCATTATGCAGTTTTGCAAATGTGAATGGAAGAGATTGAAATAGATCAAACGCAAAATTTTTATATCAGCAAAATGTCTAATTTTACACACTACGCCACAGGCTTGAGAAAGTTTCCTATAGTGACTACTAATTTGCTGTTTCCACGAAAGTTTATTATCAATTATAACACCAAGATACTTGATACTGTCAGTTTGCTGTATTCTCACACCATTCATAGAAATTTCAAAATTACAATTTTGAGAACGTGTTGCAGTTGATATTATGTAAGCCATTTTATTATAGTTTATTGATAATCTGCTAGACCTCATCCAAGTATCGACTTTATCAAGTTCATTTTGGACATTAAGTTGTAACGTTTTAATATCTTTGTGAGACAAATGCAAACTAGTGTCATCTGCCAAAAGTGTAGTTTGAAAACTTGAAGCTCAAGGAAGATCATTCACACAAATTAAAAATATAAAGGACCATCACTGAAATAAAGGACCCATCACTGAACCTTGAGGGACACCACACTTAATTGTCTGAAAATTTGATGAGTAATTGTTTACTTTAGTACATTGCTTACGATTAGTTAAGTAAAATTTAAAAAATGAGTTTTGCTTACCTCCAATACCATAATACATCAATTTACGTATCAATATTTTGTGGTCTACAGTATCAAATGCTTTACTTAAATCAAGAAAAACAGCACATGTGGTTTTACCCTTATCTTTGTTTTCCAAAAAACGTTCATAAATGGCAGATACAGCTAATTCAGTTGGTGCATTGTTTCTAAATCTGTATTGAAAGTTTGTAAGAAGTTTCGTTTTGTTAAGAAAATTGCTTACTCTGGCATAAACAATTTTTTCAAAAATTTTGGATACTGTTGGTATAATAGATATTGATCTATAATGACTGGGTATGGAAGGAGAGGAACACTTTAGAACTGGAACAATTTGTGAAATTTTCAAACAATCAGGATATTCTCCACATTCCATACTCTTATTAAACAACTTTGCAAGTATTGGGGCATAGTGCCTTTGGCCAGCTTTAGGAACTTAGTTGATATGCCATCAATTCCACTAGATGAAGTGTTTTTGAGATTGGTTATACAAGCAATGATTTCTTCTGCACAAGTGCTCTCAAGAACAAAAGATTGGGAAATGGATTTCATAAATGTAGTGAAAGATGTATTGGTAGGACGAATCCCAATCCCCATGGATACTCCAATGGAAGAAAAATACTCATTAAGTGTATTGCTTATACTTATTGGACAACTTGTTTGTGTGGCATCATTTAACTTCAAACTATTAATATCAGAAGATTGTTTTTGATGTGTAGAATGCAGTTCATTAATAGTTTTTCATGTTTTCTTTGAATCGCTGTATTTTTGAAACAGCTTAAAATAATACTGTTGCTTGGCTATTTTTCGGAGTCGTGTAAGTTTATTAGTGTACTTTTTGTATTGTGCAATCAGTTTAGCATCCTTACATTTGTAGCATTTTCTGAACATTCTGTTTTTATTTTTGGTAGATGTAAGTAATCCTCTTGTTATCCACGGTTTTGCTTGTAGTTGTTTTTCTCGTCGTGACGATTTTCTCAATGAAGCATGTTTATTTATTATTGTTTGAAAAATATGAATAAACTCATAAAAATCATTATGAACTGTTGAACCAGTGTTAAAATTCTATGGACATAAAGCTTCATCAAGATCATTAAGAAAGTTTTCCAGATTAAAATTTTTCATACACCTGATAATTTGCTTCTCAGATTTTATATTAATTGAAGTAGATAACAAGAGGAATATTGGAAGGTGATCGGACACATCAAATATAGCTATTCCAGCAATTTGTGTTGTATTCCTCAATTTGCAATAAATATGATCAAGAAGAGATGGTGACACTGTGGATGAAAATCTTGTTTTCACTCATGCTTCTTTTCACACAGTAGGCTATAATATTGCGTGGCTTACCGCTATCAGCGGTCACTGCCTCACTGAATTCCAGTGGTGTAACTGACGGGGTCAGGGATGAGAACCGAACCCCTGGCAAGCTATATGCAAAAACCGGGTTCCCACTTAGTATTCCTTTGGTTTTCAGCAGGGTCGTAACTAGCTTGGGACACCAGCGGGGACGAAGAGTTTTCTGAGAGGGGTCCAAATTTTTTAAACTATTCTCAACACATTTTTCCAAGGGGGCGAAAATTTTTTCAGGTGGCAAATCCCCCCTGCTCTCCTAGTTACAGGCCTGTTTTTCAGACGGTTGTTGTTTTTATGCGTTCTTGGAGTGTTTTCTGGCTATTTCGGGTTTTAGGATGGACATGCACATCGACCCGGATTCACTATCATTTCTAAACTCATATTCTGAGTGTTGACTTGTGAACTCCCTTCAGCTAAGTGCATAGGCGCAAGAGGCGGAAGGGCGGCAGCCCCCTCCGGTTTGAAAAATTTCAGAGCAAACTCTGTTTTCAGGGCAAGCGAAGGTTGCTAAAAAATCCTGAATGATAAAAATAGCCTACAGCCTATGTTTAGTACATTGAAAAATTTCAGGGCAACTCTGTTTTTGCAGACACCCATGATCAGAGTTACCATTGGTAAAAGCTTTCATGAGATTCATCGTCTTTCATCATAAAGATAATAACGGAATAAGCGATTCAAAAATATTAAGATTAAAGGACAAGGGAACGCGATCCAGCGCTGATTTGGTGGCTAACAGGGAAGTAGTGCTAACAAAAGAGGTTTGGGAACGCACCCAAAAATTAGCCATTTTTATGCAGATTCCAACTCATTTTAAAGCAAAGCATGAAAAGGGTGTGGGAACGCCGTTCCCACGCGTTCCCGCCCCATTACACCCCTGTGGCTGATCTATTCCACAAACTCAACGGTGCACAACCTGCGTCCGTACGGCCGCATGCGGCCTTCGATAACGAAATTTGCGGCCGTCCACATGCAATATATAAGATTTGGCGGCCGTGCTGGCGTATATTGAAGCAAAACAAACGCAAGGCAAGAAAGTCAGTCGACACGATGCGTAACAATCTGGATGATGATGTTTCTTTTAATAAATTCGTAAAATGTTTGACATTTTATTATACAGGGTGTCCATAAAGTCCTGCACACATTTCAAAATGTAATTGCGAAGTAACTAAAGTAGATAAAATCATACAGTTTTTTGCAAAGTGAAGTTTGTTTATTAAACTTTATGAACTGTGCTTCGAG
>Ga0210059_1001673_pt1 | contig 33820 bp, 22 predicted proteins | sample Ectturendosymbi2_FD_188042 | JGI IMG/M metagenome (GOLD analysis project Ga0210059, IMG submission 188042) | Ecteinascidia turbinata endosymbiont from Florida, USA - Sample 2 (SPAdes) (version 2) | ecosystem: Host-associated > Tunicates > Ascidians > Unclassified | place: Key West, Florida... | reverse complement strand
TTGAAAGCATAGTTCTTGCACATTAAAATTGCTGTTGGAGGCCCCTTTGAAAGCATAGTAGGCCTACTTATACTTACAACTGCTGTTGGAGGGCCCTTTGAAAGCATAGTAGGCCTACTTACAACTGCTGTTTGGGGCCCCTTTGAAAGTATAGTACTTACACATTAAAATTGCTGTTGGGGGCCTCTTTGAAAGTAAGGATTTTTACATCATAGTTACTGTTGGGGGCCATTTTGAAATCAAGGTACTTACACATTACACTTGCTGTTAAGGCCCCTTTGAAAGTAGAGTACGTACACACTACAGTTTCTTTTAGGGGCCCCTTCGATGAAGTTTAACCGCAGAGTACATACATATTTCAGTTGCTGTTGGGGCCCCTTTCAAAGCAAAGTACCTGCACATTACAATTTCTGTAGGGGGGCCATTTGAAAGCAAAATACTTGCTTATGATTTGCTTTGTAGCACATTACGTGAGTGAATAATACGTCTTTCAACAAAAATAAGGTAAATTTATGCGCGTAATACTTCAAGGGGGGCCCGAGGCAAGTGCCTCGCTCGCCTCCCCTTAAACACACCACTGGTCACAGTATCTCCGAACCCTTTAGGCCAGAAGAGTTTGCTGCTGCCCTCAAGATGCCTGAAGCCATGAAAGTCTCCGGGATTGAATTCCATTCCACTGGCCGCAACACTGCTTTCGTCAGCAGTGTTGAAACTTCTGGTTAATGTTTCAGCATCTTCATCAAGAGTTGCAAGCAGTGGTGCAAATTTAGGCTGCGAACTGCTAAATTCCGGACTTCAGCATGTAAAAAATTATTTCCGGATACAAATTTTAACACCCGGACAAGTCCGGGAAATTCCGGACGTATGGCAACCCGAAAGTAGGTATCCCATTTTGAACTCGGGTCTTGTAGGTTACTCGGTAAGATTGTGCCTCGAAGGATTGAGTGCAAGTTCCACGGCGTCCTCCAGCTTGGGCAAAGGAACGTTCGATTGGCTTCTGCGTCATTGGGGATCTGACGCTTTGACTCTCTTGTTTCCAGGTGTGTAACTATAGGCTTGAACCAGGGGAAACGTAGGTGAAGGGTGCCCACTGACGACCACAAGGGGCTCATTAGCCAACACTCAGAAAAAGGGTGAGAAATGATAGCGAGTCTGGTTATCTATACTAAATCCCGAAATCACTCCGAAAACAACAACCAACTTAAAAGCCAAAAACACCAAATACGGTAGTGCAAATAACTTCATTCCACAAATATGGAATTGTAAGCTAAATGGGACCTGGTTTTTAAATTTAGCTTGACAGGGTGGGATGGTTCGCATCTATGCCCCCGGCCAATTATGCCACTGGTCGTTTCCTTGCTTGCGCGGCGGCTTCCACGGGACGGACATTGCTCAGCGATTACCGCTACACGTAGGACCTCTGTCCTGCATGACTAGTAAGATAAGTATGGTTACTCACTGTTTATGATGTGCTGGTTTAATATCCACCAACCCATATTTTTTATGTATCGCACGACCTCCACGAGAAAGGATGAATGATCTATTTACAAAAATCCAGAGTGGTCACACATGGGTCATTGTTGCCAGCCACCAGTTGGCGGTATTTCCTAGAATTTAAGCAAAGGCGTGTCCATTATACTGGAGCTAAGTTCAGCTGCAGTAGCTGCTAAAGAAATATTTCCCATATACCCAGACTGATTGCCTTGCATTGGCTGAAGACCACGTGCGACCTTGAAGGATATTGTCCATGGCTGGGCCCCAGCCAGGCGTTGGGTGGGCCTGGAAATAAATGGCCGAAAAGGTATTCCATTCTCTCCCTAAATCCAGAACTCTGCAATTGCAGCTCCACCAAAGGCTATTTCATCCACAGCCGGGGTAGGGGGCTGTCAGGCGTCGGTGCCGCTTCGGGTCAAATTGGGCCTGGGAATAATGATGGAGAAAAGGTATTTCAGTTTCCCCAAAACTGCGTAACTCCATACTGCAGCCCACCATTGGCTGCAGCTTAGCGTCATGCCCAGGACTGAGGTTACTCTCCAAACAGGATATTTACAAAATTTATGATAAATAGTAACGCAACACAGATACTTTCAAAACAAAGTAAACATCAGACACCAATAAGTAGCAGCAGACAGAATCAACGTGCCAGGCACACATTAACTTAAACTGGCGCCCGAAGATATAGAGGATGAGGTGGGCGTTGCGTTTGAAGACAAACTCAGACTAAGAAGCACAATGCGGACTATTTCGCATTGGGCTGTTTTCTACGATCGCTCTAAAAAAAACAACACATTGATCAGCAATCGAAATGTGCAGCTGCTGGCAAGTAAATCAACAACACTCCGCTCCTTTGCGTAACTTCTAATTAAAACTACTACTTTGGATATTTTTTCGGCCGGCTACTTTCGTCGATAATCGCTGTGTCGCAAAAAAGCACAATTAATGATGAGCGTAAATCGTTTCCGTGAAAAGGGCTTGTTGGATATCACGGGGCTTGCCGGATATCACGAAAACTGCGCGCAAACAACGACTGCGTCAAGGAACAGAACCGGACCAGGTCCAGTTTTGACGACCCTTTATTTTGATACTACACGAATGTCATCAAAGCCCACGTGCATTGCTTCCAAGTTGCTATTATGAGTCGGGTTTCGAATGAAAAAAAAAACTGTTAAATTAAAAAACGAACAAACAAGAAAAGAGATCAGCCAATCGTCTGCTCGTTATTCTTGTGGTTCCCAATGAGCGAACTAGGACTGAACAGGGAGTGCAACAATGCACCTACAATAGCTGATGACGTTGGACGAATGATGAACAAGGAGTGCAAAAAGCACATACAACAGCTGATGACGTCGGACGAACGATGGTTAGAAATTCACAGCAACACGATTCAATTTCTCGAGTTGAGTCCAATGAACCATATCGACCTGCAACATTGGTTCATTGTTCAACGACTGCGGCAGCGACTCGCTGCGTGCGCAAAAGACGATAAACGATTGGTATGATTATTTCCCGAGCACATCAAGACGGCGTAACAAATACCACCGCGTATCAAGAAGGCCGTGATATATTTCGAGCTTCTTCAAGACATACGTGTGCAAATTATCCCCCAGTATCTCATTCGCTATCTAAGATGGAACGTAAGTCATACACGAAATGTTCACGAAACTTGATCAGAAAATCAATCGAAACCTCCCAAAAACAAAGTTAAATAAGAATATTCTAACATAAAATTATTAACTGTCTATCGAAAGGACTCCTTTCACCGCCAAGAATCAGACACTAAAGATCTTACAGAGTATATATTTTACCTACTACGTAGGCATCATCAGCTCTTATTTAAATAAAATGAAATTATTTATTATAAAATTATGAATTTTATAAATTATACAATTATTATTTTTTAAAAAGGAAAACGTACGAAACAAAATTATTTACTGAAATGTACAAAAACCTGAAAAAAGTCGTACGGCCAGACAAAAGCTGGTATGAAACGAGCTGAGCGACCTTTTTCAAGTTGACAAAAAAAAAATGAGTCCCACAAAACTTCCCGCAAACCATCGCAATACGACGTAGCAAGCTTGTGAACGAAGCACGACTCGGCTCTACTCAGAAAAACGCCGGAACCGGTCTTCGGGCACTTCGCAATCGTGGCAGCGTCGGCAACGGCACAGCGGCAACGCGCAAACGCTGCATCGAGGCAGCGCGTCTCCGGTCGGGTGACCGAACGACCGGCCAGCGAGATTGCAAAACGACACGGGGCAGAAGTGGGGTCGGGCGGAGCAGCCCCCGCACAAGCGGCGCCCGCACCGTTCGCACTTTTCTTGGAAAGGGTCGCCGACTGGAAGACGACGACACCCGCAACAGGCCCCGCATTCGCGATGCAGGTGAGCGTGGGTGCGGCAGACCCGCCGGGAGCACGAAACGCAGCTTTCTCTGGGGGTGTCCGCGGTCAGGCGCTCCTGAAAAGGGAGAACGCGATCGTTTTTTGATCCGCCAACTATTTGTGTATCGAGAACTTATTACTTGGATAACAGGCCATGCAACGGGAATGCGTTTCAGTTTCTTGGCGGATAAAACAGCAGGGCAAAAAAAGCAAAGAAAAGCTTTTTTTCAGCTGAATCATAATAATTTTGCTTTTTACCTGAGTAATAAACAAAATTAGCAAATATTCTGCTTATTAGCTGAGTCATATGAAACAATCAATCAATCAACCAGCTTTGGATTCAAGTTTTCTTTTTTACATTACAAATCAACGCCATCTGACTAAAAAAAAGCTCAGGATTCATTGAATTTAAGTGTTTCCAAATAAAAGTGTTAAAAAATCAGCAGCGTTATAATTGCAAGCTTATTTAATGTGAGAGAAAACAAATAATACTTTGCCGATGGAAAACTGGCAGTTGCATCGGTCTTTCACTCTTAGGCTAGTCAGTTACATAAATACAATAATGAGATGTTCGTGCCAGCAGCTCAGGGCGGCGTATCATATGAAAAACCAGAACAACGTTGGAAGGTACAGTTCTCCGAGTTACACTGTTTGAAATCAACCTTTGCAATACTGAACACTTATGCGATGAACCACATTTCCCAGCACGTGGACATAGAAATCGGAAGTGGAATCGCCGTGAGGGGAAGCACCGATATTACAAGCAGGCCCGTCACCAGCTTGGGACACCAGCGGGGGGCGAAGAGTTTTCTGAGAGGGACCCAAATCTTTTAAACTATGTGCAGTAGTGTTAAAGTATGTCAAACACATTTTTACAGGGGGGTCAAAAATTTTCTAGGGGAAGATTCGCTTCCCTTGCGCCCCCCTAGTTACGGGCCTGATTACAAGGATCTCAACTTATCCCGCCAACGACACAGCAAACAACACACTTACCCCCGTCAATGACACAGTGAACAACACACTCATCCCGTCAACACAACAGTGAACAACACACTTACCCCGCCAACGACACAGCGATCGTCCTCCGGGACACGCTCCGGGATCCTGTCATCGAAGCAGCGCCCCGAAAATCTGTTGAGAACGAACAGCCGTGAGTGCAGCGCAAGTAAAGTAGAAACAAACCGGCGTGCTGTGATTTTGTCTTTGATCTGGACGTCGCGAAAGTGTTTTGCGATTGCATTGTCGCAATCCTCGCGAAAACCTGCTGATACCCTCCATCGGAGACGGCAATGGTTGTTGTCAATGTTCCCTCTAAGGCGCGCAACAGCCACCAGACCATTTGCGCGGTGGAATCTCATTCTCGCGCACTTGCGACGTTCCTAATTTATTATCGTAGATACATTGCATAGACCTTTTAACGCTTGAAACGCTTCACTGGCTGTGTGTCTGCATGGTTGCGTAACAGCATGCGCGCATAAAACATTTGCGCAGTGCAAAATTTTCTCAGAGGGAACAACGATTGCTGTCGCCCTTGCTTGTCAGCTAGAGGAACAAACGAACGCGATTCAAATATTTCATTGTTTGAAAAAAATTTTCTTGACGCTGAAAAAGCGTAAGAACTCACCCGACACGATCTGATGAAGGAGATAAAGAAGAGCGTCCTGCAAAGAAAAGCATTGAGGTGATGAGCACCGTTCTGCACATTCACGTCCGACAGAAGCTCAAGCGAAGAATGCAACGCAGGATTGGAAACATTCAGCAAAGCTTTCAAAGCAGTAATTTAATGGCAAAGCGCTCGTCCCGTTAACGCAGTGGTTCTTAACCTGGGTTCGATCGGACCCCTGGGGCTCGACAGAGTCGTTTCAGGGGTTCGACGAAGGTCATCTGAAACGTGGTTATATCACAGCAAGCTAACCATGGTCATAAATGGAAGTGATTCCGGACCGGACAGTTGTGGGCTTTTTAACCGCGGGCTCAATAAGCGGGGACTACTGTTAAATTTAATATAAGCTGATGATTGATTTAATTTCAGAAACCCGTTTTTACTTTCTGACATTTTTCGAAAATACGGGGTTCGACAAAAGCTTGGAATACTACGTAGGAGTTCGGCGTGTTTTCAAAGGTAAAGAATCACTGGGCTAACGGGACTAATACGTGTTTGACGTTTGGACCAAAACACTCTCAACAGAACGCACAGAGGCTTTACAGGGACGAACGGACAACACGGAATCCCTCTGGCGATAACTCGTGCTAAGTCTGCACCGGTGTTGTTCTGAAGCGCGCAGCAAGAAAGCGAAACTATTTACCGCTTGGTTGACTTTCCAGCTCTTGCGGAATCCGGCCAGAATTCGTCTCCTGCAGGATGCCGTCTGATGTCTGGGCAGCTAAAGGAATGCAACAAATGTTATGGCAAACTGCACATGGCTCGCGTGCGTTTTCTGGCATTTGTTCGTAATGGCAGGATCTTGCCTGGGAGGAACAAAATAATCAAGGAGTTTTATGACACTTCCAGCGCATGATTGTGGCTACAGCGAGCGCCCGGGTCTAAATTATGTTTCAAACATCGGTGGCGTAATTCAAAAAATGCAACCGTTTTTCATTACTTTCCATTGCTGCATCCCATAATCAGAGTTTTTTCTCCGGAAATTTAAGAGCAGCTTCGAACCAGTCGCGAAGACACAAGAGCTTCCCGCTCCTACAACAGGCCCGGAGACGTGGATGCTGAGGCGCAGGTCATCGCGTTGAATCAAAATCAAATTTATTTGTGGCAGAGCGCAGTTGGTTGCGATTTTTTTAAATGCACGCACATTCAGCGTTTCAAAACAGATGAGAGAGGGACGCTGTTTAGAAACGCTCGACTCATCATGAAATGAACAGTTCACTTGCACCAGCAAAAGGAAGAGCCTTACCAATAGGTTGAGCCTCGTTTGAGGAGGAAACGTTGGGGGGTTCCTGATGACGTTGATCGGGAGAGGAGACGTGAGGTCCTGCGACGGGAGTGCGTTGATCAAGCGTCGTAACAACGAAAACAAATCTCTTCTTAGGGTTTCATCAACAATATGCAATCAGTTATGGCAACTACAACACTGGCAAAGGAACCGTTTAACCCAGTGGTTTTCAACCTTTCATGCTTTGTGGTCCCCTTCCAAAGACTCTCAACACCGGTGACCCCTGCTCATCAATAGAAATATTTAGCTTTGTTTGGCGTTCTGCAATATCACAGCAGAGCTATTTAGTCAAGGCCTCTGCTCGCGGCCCCCGGAGAACCGCTCCGTGGCCCCCAAGGGGGCCCGAGGACCCCGGTTGAGAAACCATGGTTTAACCCAACGTGATTCAATGAGTGGCTCAATACGTCGGTATTGGTGCTCGAGCTGCCAATCACCGGTGGATGGCAACAACATCAGTTGTTTCACAAGGTTCAAATGCAACTTTTAGTTGTACTGCGAAGGTGCAGCAACAAAATTGCAGAACAGATTTACAATGACAAGTCGCAAAGAACTCCGAAACTGTCTCAGAAAGAGCCAAAAAAGATCGCCGTTTTCATTCATACGTAGGAATGGCTTAAAATAATCATTTTTCTCTGAAGAGTTTTTGCAGCAGTTTTACAAATTTTTTGGGGGACTTAGTTTTACTTTGTTTCCGGGTGTTATTGCCTGACGGATGCACCCACATCACCCTTCACAGAAGTTCCATAAAGCTCGAATATGTGACGTATAATTTTCCTCATTACTAGAGGTCAAAAGAAACAAATGACTTAAGCAAGGCCCGCGTGGTGCCAACCCTGAATTCGGCCAATACTGTAATAAATTCTATATAACAAATAGAGTTATACTGTTTTAATCGACTCCAACATCCGCAGTAGTGCAGCACCAAACTACGACAGGGGGTCAAGCTTTATTTAAAAGGAAAACGTGCTTTACTATGGTCAGTATTATGGAAAAGTTTTTTTTTATCAGTTTACAAAATATGGCAATGCAAGTGTGGATACGCTGTGCCAGATCAAAAAAATGAAAAAAAATCTTTCCCCACTCTGAAACAAAGTGCGCACGTTGCCTCTCCACCCGACTGTCATAGACCACCAAAGCTTCGGGCAGACAGATACTCACCAGTAGAAAGGACAACTGAAGATGCATCATGGAATGCGACCGCAACAGGGTCTGACGGCGAGTCTGGGAAATGGGCCCTTGCATCAACGGAATCAGCAGGTCGTGTACCATCTCCTGTCAGTTGCACCGGCAAGTCTAGAACTTCACTGGGAGTGGGGTTCGGAACGGCTGTGTGGGAGTCAAGCGCAGCTTTCACATCTTTTGGCGAATTCGAGGACGGATCAGTGGAACCGGATGGGGCTTCTGTGGCCTGGACGTCGGGATCTGAAACAGAACGTCGCTCAAATGCTCTACCTGCGGCAGGTCACGGAGCCCGTTGTAAAAGGTCAAAGTCGAGATGGATCCTCTGCAGGACAATTAGCGGAAAAATAAAATGCTCGCGGAAGTCAGTACGTGCGCAGCCAACAATCAAACCTACAACAAAGACATATTCGTCCAAGTAAAAGTGAGGCAATCACGTTTTAAACCCGCCTTTTGAGAATTTTTTTCAGTGGCATGCAGTGAACATTAGTTCACAGAAAAACCTTTAAGCTTAAACGTTATTTCTGAAGTATTTTCATCAACAAAAAACATCTCGTTTTTTTGGTGAAACGCGCTGTCAACAGGTTCACTGCAGTCGCATTCGGCGCGATTCAACTTTTCACACGTATTGCTCAACACGTAGCAGTGAGAAAGGCTATTGGCCACACCGAACGGTGTGAAAAAACAACTCAGAAACGTTTGCAGTTGAAAAACAAAGCCCCGTATTGCCATGAAACTAATGCTTTCGTCCGGTGCATTATCAATACGCCATCAATAAGGTCAACACGAGAAGCTTTGTACTTTATGTGAGGTTCTGGCTTCAATGGGCTACTGCTACATTTGGCTAAGATGAGAAGGAAAACAGAAAACTGCGACTTCTGCATACCTCCACTACAAGATATACCTAACAGTGAACTTATGCGCTGGACGTGTACGACCGCCACCAGGACGCCACACTCCCCCCCCGCATGCTCTAACACTGACTACCACCTGTGTGAGGCTGCAGAAAAAAGCGAACGAAGACGAACAAGTTGGACTTCACATCTCCTCACAGTTCAGCGATGAATTTGCTGCAAAAACATGAAGAAAACACACGCGGTGAAAAAGTGCGCGTCTCGCCTTCCCGCGAAGTTCGTTGTTGACTTCGCTGAAGAAACCCGGCAAACGACAACGTCCGCTTTGTGTGGGAACTCGAAGCAATAATTTAAGCTCGCAAACCTTAACAAAAGTCAGCGCACAGCTTACCAGGTTCTCCGGATCTGCTGCTCGGCAGTTTTCCCGCTCCAGGAAAGTCGTCGGAAGAACTCGAACTACTTTCGACTGGATGGGACTGCGGACATGAGAATGCAAAACAGTTAACTTGCAACACGCTACCGTGGGTAGGTCAGAACTGTGGGAGTCATGCCAACTGAAAAGCTGCGTAGGACACAAACGAAGAAAAGACCAAAGGGCAGCAACAGTCTTACTCGTGGTTTGGTTTTCTTGCGTTTCGCCCTCTTCACGACTTTCCAGTCTGCGGAACCATCACGACTTTCTCTTGGACCACTTTTCCTCCTACAATTAGAGTTGAAAATCTTGCCAAGTTGCCGAAAACAAATGATGACACAAACAAGCGGTGACGATTCACGGAAGAAAACTAGAAGAAATGACACTGACGGGGAAAACTTTTTTGGACACGAAAATAAAAACTACATGCGCACTGATAAACGCTAAGTGAATTTTTCGGGGAAATACTGAAGTGACGGTAATTGGCGCAATCCCATGCTGTTCATCTGCTGTTAGACTTCGTCAAAATGAATCTTTACATCATAATTACAATAGTCGCTATTGCTTCAACGACTTGGCACACCACTAATAAAACACAAAACAATAACACCAAAGTGCAATTGAACAACCAAAGTACAAAAGCCAGACCAACGTAATGAAGTAAACAACGGCATGGTGAACAGTACATATTAGTGCTTCTCAACTTCAGTGCCCTAAACAAAATTTTGCAAACAACGCATTCTAGAATTGCGCTTTTACTTGCTGCGTGCCGTCGCCGAAAGTGTGCCTGCCGGACGAAACCTTACATTTATTTCAGTATTGAACTAGGAACAATCATATGAAACAGCAGCAACAAGTGATACCCGCACGAGCGGTTGCTGTTTTATTTATTCTTGAAGACGATGCGTTTATTCAACATGATTTGGTGTATTTCGCACAAGTATTTCAGCCGCCAATAAGTACGACGAAAGCGATAAATTTGAACTGGTACTGGCAGATTAAACAAAAGTTTATGCAAAATAAAACATCGGCAAACATGTGCCTGCAGCAACAGAATCGAACAGGAATCAAACTATGACTTGCCGTTGCGCCACAATAAAGGTCGTGAAAGGACGTTAAGACAGTAGTGCGTGAAAGACGTGCGTCTGTTGCACTAAAACAATGCTTTGTTGCTAACGCTGTTGTTCGCAGGTTTGTTTGGACAAAGAAGCAGACATGGTCTTCATACCATGCCGCCACATATGCTGTTGCTTGGAATTTACAAAGGCTCTGAGGATGTGTCCGATTTGTAGGAAAAAGATCGAGAAGGCAGTGAGAATGCATACCGCTTGATGCAATTGGATCTGTGAAGGGTCTCTGAAAGCCTAAAGATGCTTCAAATCAGCACACAGTGCTGCTGGAGTTAGTTTACTTTGCTCGTCGTTACGTTTTTATTATTGTAAATCTGTTTTTGTCGCGTTGTTGTATAGTTCCTAAAGTGCTTGTAAAAATGTTTCATGCTGGGGCTTGTGCTCCTCAACCGCACAAGCCTGGGTGAAGTTCAGCCACTTCCGAAGGAGTAGTTAAACAATCCTGCTAATATTGACGCTCTGTTCCTTGGAATTCAATTGTATTCAAAATCGATCTACGTGATATTGTTGGTTGCGCTGATGTGTCTTTGCCTAATCATTTACATTTTTACCGCTTCTTCCTTTGTTTTCACAACTGCTTGCGCAAGCCGATTGGTGGTGCGGGCGTTTGTTTACAAATAAACAATTGCATGACCGGTAGTCGTCGTCTGCAACCTTTCGTTGGACATATTGCTTAGCAACACCAGGGGGTTGCCTGACTGATTTTATCTTTTCTAAATTTATTCCACAGATCCTGGGCTTGTCGCAAATAAACTTGAGTTTGAAATGTCCTTTGTGGCCTGTAATAATTTGGTCGGCATGGTGGGTGAGGTTGATTGAGAGTTAATTTTCACGGTTTTGTTTCAAAGTTGAAAGTTTACTGGAAAATGATTGACAAGGGTGAAAGAAATGAACCAACTTGATCGCTCTTACAGCATTGTTATCACAACAAATGTCACTGTTTGGTCGGTGCGTAGCGAGCCAATGGCTGGGAAGCACCGATTCACATGCTTTGAACCACAATCAAACAAGCAGTCAGTGGGACCAAACAGTTAAGTCAGACCACATAACTAAGCGGGTAGCGCGCCAGTACCTGAGGCGTTGCAAAGATGCTGACGGTGGGGTTTTATTTCCATCCACCTGGAAATAAAAGTAAAGAAGCTAACTTATTTTTTAGTTTTAGAGTAACCGTATGTTCGCTTTTGTCCACCCAGCAAGTTAAGTGAAAAAAGAAAAACAAACACACACACCAAAAAGTTTCCATTAAATCAGTCCGTGCACTATCTACATAGCCAATCATGGTGAAGTGTGTGAAGGCATCAGCATTTAAACACGCCACAGCTTTCACAAATTTGGTGGATACACGCTTGTGCCTGCTAATAGTGGCAGCTAGCTAGATTTTTGAAGGCGCAAGAAATATATGAAGAAACTTAATTTGTGGACATGTCCAAGTGAAAAAACTGCAGTACATAAATAGTAAGCTTGAGTCTTCCCATCTTGGGAGCCATATTGATGTTTCAAAAATGAGATAAAAATGACAGACACACAGGCATCAGTGGCAACAATCATAAGAAGTCACTTTCTGTAGACAAACCTGCGATTGCCGACAGTAGTTGACGTATTGTTGAACGAAACAAAACGTATTGTTGAATGAAAGAAAAAAAGTTGACGTATTGTTGAACGAAACAAAAAGAAACGGCGTCTCAGTGGTAAAATTTCCAAGTAGATCAGTGTTTCTCAACCTCACAATGGGCCAGCGCGGTTTTCGAGTGGTCACCGAGTTGGGACAAAAAGACGAACATACGTTAGAATACAGTTATCAAGACATCTAATCACTACAGCGTGGGAACACATTGATTGTTTTTAGCCGCAAAATTCTCACTGAATTACGCAGAGGAATAAAAATCGCTACTTTAGAATGCCTGTTTATTTACGCGCATGAAAGCACAGCCTATGCTAACAATACACAGTAAGCCGCGCGATTTTTACCAAAAGTTATGTAGGCCACGTACGTAGGTCATGAGGTTGAGAAACACTAAAATAGATCGATGTCACGTCGCCATTCAAGACAATGAGCAACAGAAGCATCATGTATCTACAGGACTGGCAAAGATTTTTCAGTAAATTTCCACGAGCACTTTCAAGTCTGCCGGCGATGTTTGCATCGCTGCTGTTTAACAGAAATGCGTGTCAAAACAGAAGGACACGCCTCAGCGGTCGCATATTTTTCACTGAATCACAACAGACACGCACGCTTGCCGCCATATCAACGATTTTTGGGACGAACATGACCAGAATTAATGCAGGACGGATTTTTTCAGTAAATTTCCACCGAGTACCAAAGATAAACGAGAGCGAAAAGTGATGGACATGCTTCAGTGGTCAAAAACTTTCCAATACATCACCGCAAACACACGAGTTGCCATACTACCGGCCGCTTTTGGAAGAAGCCGGACCAGAATTGGGACTGTTAGCATCTACGCCTACCTAACACAAACGAGTGCGAGGACTGATGGATACGCGCCAACAATAAACATATTCTGTTACATCACCACAAATACAACAGCTGCTACACTAACCACCTTGGGTCGAAGAGGGAAAGAATTGATGGAAACAGCCCGGTAGTCACGAGTTTTTTTTGTAAATTTCCACAGGCACTCCAAGGTCTACTGCCAATGGTTGCCTGCTTAACTGGGTTTTTCCACCCAGTCTGGGTGTTATTTTAGCCCACCCTGGTGTCTAAGTTTAACTATGAAAAATCGCGTTAAATCTGTTTTTTTCTAAGGTATCACTTCGGCAATATCTGCAACAAATCTAATAACATAAAAATATATACTCCGGTTATTACAGGGTTCGCATGTGATCATCAGGTGAAAATAGTACACATATCGGATGAAACAAAATGTGTTCAATCGGTTTCATGCCCTCACAACAGTATCGATACAAAATAGGTTGCTTGCGATCCGGTGCAGTCAGCCATGCAGCTGCGTGCGATTAGCCTAAGCCGCGCGAACAACAAACAGCTATATAAATAAATAAATTACAAACAGTCACATAAACAATTTGAAAGTCTGAATTTTCATGGACGATGTATAAGGTTGTTGTCCCAAAACACAACTGAAAAATTTGTGGAAACAAGAAATTTAAACTGACTGTTTAAATTTCTTGGTAAATCTAACCCTGATTTGTGACATTCTCTGCGTAACATAAACGACGGCTTAGATAACTCGAAGTTCGGATTACTTCCTGATTTTATGCCCAAATTTTGATTTTGCCACAATCTTTTGCAGAAATAATATTGTCACTTGTTAATCATTTTAAAACAAAAACAACTCGCAAAAAATAGCCACTGTTAAGGAATGATTGTAAGCAAAAAACATTGTCGAGGAGCCAGCAAGACTGTTATACATGGACACCTAAGACTGAATTAATGGGAGATGTCTATATTGAAGTATTTTAACAGCGTTATGGACAACGACGTGATCCAAACGTTAATGTTTACACTGCAGAAGAAAATGTAGACGAGGAAGTATAATTACTTCAGTATTTTAATCATCATTTCACCTGAGGTAATTGCACGCATGTTCTTTTGCAAAGTAGCATAGCTGTTTTTTTTCATGTACGATCTGAGTTTATTAGAAGTTACTGAATGGGAGCCTTGTGCCTAACATTTAACTCTGAGGGCGAATGAATACTGCTGGATAGGCTTAAAAGCGTCTGCGTGTTTTGCATTAATCATCACAAGCGTATTGGTCGCTAAACTAACAGTCTTGGTTGAAACGTGTTCCTTCAGATTTGATGCTAGTGATCCTTGACGTGTTGCATGCCTTTAACTTGATATATTGCTTTCGCTTTTTATTGCTTTCTACAGTTGATTACAAATGAATTTGTGTAATGTAAGCAACAATTATGCAGGTAGGGGCAAAGGAATGAAATGCATAAAGATTTTTTTATGAGAACGTCAAGTTGATTTATGTAAGACTTTAATCGGAAAAATTAGTACTTGTCAAACACGTTATGCTCACTTGGTAATAAGCGTAAAACCAAAACAATCTTTGTGTTACCAAATGCCAACGTGATAACAGGTCTAGTCGTTTTCACCTAAAAACATCTGAACCACGTCAATAGGGGGGTGAGGAACTTTGATATGGGAGTGTACTTGAATTGAAAACTGCTAGTAGGGCTTGGATGTGACGTAACTAGACATAAAACTTCAATTATTTTCAAAAAACTTTAATGACGCGAAAAACTAAGGATAATATTTGAAAATAAGTGCCCTTCTTATTTCAACTACCAACAAAAAACAAAAGCCTGCATCGTGCTTCGACAGAAGTTCCACTCACCTGGAATGCAGTCGTACAGCTGCTACCAGGGTTGTTATCTGCAGTCTTCAGACTAGCGGTGCAAGATCCACTGAAGTACAAAAGAAAAACATAGCTCGTTCATTGCGAACCAGAGGCTTGCACAGGCCGACTTTTTTAGTCTTGTCACTTTGTTTGATATGTTTAAGGGTGGTCCAGCAGAAAAGCGGGAAGCCCGATCCAGCACGGCCTTCACAACAAAGCTGGTATTGCAGGGATCACAGTCGCACATAAGCTTGGATTCTATGCAAAAAAGGCGCACAGAGTAAAACGAAGTATCCGGCGGTATGTCAATCTCAGTAAGTGTTGCCAGACTCAACCACGGACCAACGTTTCTACTTTCTACATCATGGCCGGTCTGGTTCACTGCCTGGTCCGTGGCGATTCCGGCCCGCAATTCCACAAGTTTTTGCCTCCAGCACATGTAGGCTTGTCATTCCAAGCCGCACTGGCTCAACGGGACGTCGTAAAGTGGCTTTGTTTGAGCCAGGGGTCTCAAACACGCGTCCTGCGATACTTTTTGGGAATTGTCAAATAACCAACATTTACGTTATTTATTTTTTTCACCAGTGTTTGAAAGTACTCAGTCAGGTAGTGAGAAAGTACCTTTTAAAGTAATATAGAAAAGGACAGAAATGATGTCTGTAACTTTTCGCAGGACAAGGTAGAGCTGTTTCTAGTAAGGCGTAGTTACCGCCATTGTTGTGGCAGCGTCACATTGCGGCCCTCAGGTAGTCACGAAGCGGCCCTCGGGTTACTTGATATTTCCTCATTTGACTCTCGGATCAATTTGAGTTTGACACCCCTGGTTTAGGCTATGGATGACACTGTCAGTGGTTAGTTATAGGCTGTTTCATGGAACGTACAGCAATTTCACTTTTTCTTCAGGCATGCAGGCAAAAGCTTCAATCGAATCGCTATTCGCTCAAAGCACGCGAAGCTTTTGCAGGCCAACGGCCGAGCAAGTCTGAACGCAGCGCTGTTCTTTCTTAATTACTCCTTAACGACCGTGGGTGACTTCGTTGCATGAACTTACCCGAAAGCTCAACTTAAGCAAGCAAGAAAATGTATTACTTATGCGCTGTTGTTTTTCGCATCGATACTCAAAAATTGCATTTAACACGCAGTTATGCTAGAGTGTGAGGATGACCATAAAACTATAGAGAGTTTAACTGCTTCAGGAACAAATACTAGAACGCGTTACAAAATACCTTTGATCAAGAGCACGCTCATACTAGTAATGAGGAAAATTATACGTCACGCATGTCTGGAAGGTTTTCGCGTTTCAAATCTTTTAAATAAAATGTAGGGTTTACAAGATTTTCCTACAATTGCGCCTGCAAGTTTTATTTCATTGAAGAGCCATCGCACATTAGGGGCATGCAATAGAGTGTAGTTCAGTAGTTGCCAACTGAGAAAGGCTTCAACTCAGCTGACAACCAAGATTGCGCTGAATCAGTATTTACAGGAAATCTAAGCATGTTTAACTGTAAGAGCAATCGAATCCTCTTCACTAACAATTTCAAATAATATCGTTAAATAAGTGGATCAAAATAAACTGTTGTCGTACCCATGTAACTGCCAAGTACGTTACAATAAGAAATAAGATAAGGCCAAATAAGTGGTCCAAAATAAACTGTTGTTGTACTTATGTAACTGCAAAGTACGTCACAACAAGATAAGGCCATGATTTTTCAGAAAACTTTTTTAATAGCTGCTGCTTACAAACGTTTGTTTGCAATACAAATGGCAGTGTTGAATTGGTTTCCTAGAAACCAGGGATGCACAACCTTCGATGAAGGGCACACGGTTATTTAAAATGTAAGAAATGGTTTCCGGCTTCCATGCATCAATAAAAACTCTTTGTCTACAGCATGAAAATACTTGGTTGAAAGACGGCCAAACAGACGTGTGGAAGTTGAAGAGTAGGAATGCAAAAAAAAAATACCTTGAAATCTCTCTGGCGGCCGTAATTCATAAAAATAAACAATGCGGTCGGCAATAGCGGGTTGTGCACCCCCGATACAAACAAACCTGATGAGAATTAACCAAAATATCGATACAGGACATCTTTTGATATTTTTAATTAACCCTGAGCATAGTTTACGCTTGTGGCACGGCTGCACGTGAAGCTTTCCAAGTCAGTGCAACGATGAAGCTTGACGTACAACACGTTAGTGCGTTTTACTAAACTTTAATTCGGCTGCTAACCGCAGTAACTTCAACGAGCAAGAAACTTGTTGGAAGAAATACAATAAAATAAACAAGCGAAGAGTGCCTTCCTAACCATAACCTGAAAGCATGAGCCTTAAGATTGTGTAATGATCAAAATATTCATAACTTGACCCTTCGTATCTGCAAGCGGCCACAATCGAGTTTACACAGCATGGGCTTGGTGCAGCGGGTGGTGCGCACACGGTGGCCTTGGGCACACACTCACCCGAAGAAACTGCTGCAACATCTCCGTCGGCGCGTGGTGGATGCGCGATACACCACGAACAGGACGTGTGCCAAGAATAGAACAAACTCGCAAGTGGCGCGAACAAGCATCAACCGTGTGATCTCTATTGTTGGCTGCTTGCTGCTACAGGGTGAAGTTTAGCGCGCTTACCGCTCACGCTTTCCGATGGCAACGATGTTATAACGATGCGGGAAACACCTATACTGAACGCCAAGCTTGCTTTGCTACAGCCAGGCTGCCCCAGAAGAAACTGGCGCTTGTCAATCGTGAAGGAGCGGCGGTGCAGACAACTGGATGTATTTCTTCCAACAATAGGTACACAACCTGTGCTATTATATTTCAGCTTCGGCATCCAGATACCACAAAACAATCTGCTGGTACTGGCAGACAAAATTCTCCGAGTGAACATTTGCGAACTGAGGCTAAAGTCAAAACCTGACACGCAATTATTAGCTTGCACCTGACGCGCTTCTGCGCATGCCCGATATCAGTGCGGCCGCAGCAATCAAACACGACCAGTGATGCATGACAGCCAAAAACTAAGTGAGCACAGTTAGTATGGAAAACCCCTGCGTTTGGATGTAAAAAGACAGGGTTGCCAATTTAGCGATTTTTCCGCTGGATCCAGCGGATTTTAATCTTGTCTAGCTGGAAAAAAATTTATCTAGCGGCTAGTTTGAAATCTAGCGGATTTTTAGTTAGAACTGGCGGGTTTTTAGCTGTATTATAGACGGTATTAGACCAATTTGTTCCGTTTTATTCTGATTTACCATGTATTAATCGTTGTTTAATTGCCTGATTGTGTACGAATCGTTGTGTAATTACTTTGTTTCGCTTGAATAGTTGTAATTCGTGCAATTTAGTCACTTCGATTCAGTGGTGCCGCTCCTAGTGTTTTTCCACTAGATCTATTTTTTTTGTATTTCATCAAGTGTTCTAGTGTTTTTTCATAGCTATTTTAAAACCTTCACCAAATCCCTGAAAATCTGAGCAAACCCCTGAAAATGAGCAAAAATGGGGTCCAAAATAACATGAATTTTTTTTGACGGTCACCTTTTTATGGAGTTTATTCGGGCAAATTTGGGAGAACTCGGACAAAAATCCTTCGCACCCCCAAAATTTTGCCTGCTCCCTACATCTATGTGTTGCACCACCACATATTTAGGGATTTTTGGAGTGGCATTTGTGAGAGCCCTGGTTATTCAGCACCTGCGGTCAGTCAGTGAGCACTGAGCAGTTGACAAATTCGGGGTCGGCACGTGGGATTGATGGCTGGATGAGCACCCTAAGTATGATGCTGTGATGGGTCACGTTGTAGTACCTCTAGGCTAGCCCACAGTGTACAGGTCAGAAGAGCACAGAACACGAGCTGTGGTTGGCCTATGTGTGCAGGACCTTTGAGTTTAGTTGCAGGCAGTAGGTACATAATTTCTTGTTCTACTTTTGCCCACTGTTTTCTCTGGCTAATGATCTTGATTGCAGTCAATTTCAGCATTCGATTCAGTCGATCAAAATTTTTCAGCAAGTTTTTTTCAAAAGTTGTATATTCGTAGTATTTGTCGACTTAACTGCCCCTTGTTGATTTTTGCAGGTTCAGGTTTAAAAGCAGTATGCTAGGAATCCTCTCTGCAGTTGCATCTTTGTGTCTCTAGCTTTAAATTTAGCTTATGACGAAAAAAATCTAGCGGATTTTTGCAATTTTTCTCACTTGAAAGTTCTGTTTAGACTTGGCAACCCCGGGAAAAGAGCAACCGAACAGCTTTAAAGCAGACTTCCTTGCCTTTGTGACTTAATAGGTGTTACGCACAAATGAGGACGACCGTTGCTACTGCAAGGCAAATATACAGTAGATTACCGTCACTTTGCTTACACAGTGTACAAGCGCAGGGTGTTTGAAGGTTTGACCTTGGTGACTGTTAAGACATTTTGAGAGAACGCAACTACTTCATTTGAATACCAGATGGTCATAAAGCAGTGGTTCCCAAAACATGGGTCGCAATGGGTCAAAAACTGGGTCGCGCCGAGGAGATCTGAACCTGGGTTGTATATTTTCACCGTTACCACTGCTTGTGGTCTAGAGCGCAGGTACTTGAGAAAAGAGCAGATTGCTGACAGTGAAAAAGAACTTAGCAACTTACTGCTAAAAACCTTCAATACAATGATTATATTTTTATCATATGTTGTTTGAGGCATGGGTCGCGAGGTGTTCAGCAAATTCAGATTTGCGTCGCGCTCAATAAAGCTTGGGCATCGCTGCCACAAAGCGAGATTTTAGTGTATTTTGGCGGTGGTTATGCAGAGAGGTTCTACTGTAGTTTGAGAGACCGTTTCGGTCCCTTGAAACGCCTTAAAAAAACACTGTAAAGCGGATACAGGCTACTCGCTCGCAGCATCCACATTTCGGTAACTCGCTCGCAGAATCCAAATTTACAATACACTATCGATTTTTTATTTGAAAACCTGAATCTAAGTTTGACACCACGAGAGACAAGTGCACTGACCAAGCACTATTATCAAAACGCCCACACTCTGCTTCGGGCATTAAACGCCACTTCGATCAGGCCGACAAATTTCTCACCTGCGATGTCTGTGATACTAAATCGAGTATTATGAATATCATAAGGCGTAAGAGACTTTAGATCCAGCTTTTATCGTTATGTTAAGCATGGGTTTTGTGACGTCAATCTGTGTTAAAAAGACTTTGCGCCTTAACGGACAAGAGAGCAACATCTACCAAAAGGTGCTACTACTCATTTTTACCTTAACTTCAAACGAAGCTAAAACGAAGATATTGAAATGAAATGCAAATACTCGCAAAATAACGGGAACAAGCCAAGTAACCCGACTCTGTCAACCGCCTGGGACTGGGTGATAACTGAGGCCTCGTTCTGTTTGAACTCATGATGAGAAAATCCCTTGTTTTTGCGCGACTTGCACACGAAAAGGAAATTGATTAGTCTATTTAACTTAAATTGCTTGGCTGGCAGTAGGTTTAAGCGGTTTTGGAAACGGCTGATGACTTTCGCGTGACACAATTTGGGAACAACGACACAAGCAACCGTGAAAACTCTCACCTTTGTTCGGAAGTCTGCGGGTTTATTCCACCGACGATCTCACCGACAGATGAGGAGTGGCGTTCCTAAGAAAAAAACAGTGGGCTATATGCCAAGACGTACTGGTAACGAATGGCAATAAATCCCACGATGACGTTGCAGCAGCTATTTTGAAGAAGTTGTGGCAGTCAAAAATTGCAACAAAAAACGAGCTATGTCGCAGCCAAAAGCTGAAACAACATAGCTCATCTCTAACAACAACTCTTTATTTTGTGTGTGGCAATGTGTGCATCAGGATTCATTTAGGTAAACAAATTTTATTTAGGTAAATTAATTTAGGTAACTGCGACATTTTCCGATACAGACGAAAAACTGCTTTCGTTGTAAGGATAAAATAAACATTTTTCATCCAAAAATCAATGGAACTAAACTGAATTTGAGCTAAGCTATACGACCAATAACTAGGATTTTGAGCAAATCGATACTGATCGCAAAACTACGTGAAACCCTTAGAAAACAGGCGCTACCGACTGTTCACTCGTAAAACAACCCTTGATGACCTCAGTTAATAGACGCACCACCACAGAAGAACGTAAACTATTTTACTTCAATTAATCGCACGTTCAGCCTGTTTGGTGTCCTTACTCGAAAGAACAATTATGATAGTGTTGCAACCCTCTCGTTTGGCGTTGCGTGAAGCTTCCATAGCGTCCCCGACACATACTCTTTGACATTTTTCAATCGTAATTCAAGAAGGTAAAAAGTGTTTGTCAGGGTCGCTATGGAAACTTAAGTTACGCATTTCCATGAAAACATCGAACAACTATAAGTTGGAAAACCTTTTATTGTTAAATACGCCTTTCTGCGTTTTGAAATATTGGGCTGCAGCAGTGGTTCCCAAACTGTGGTATGCAAAGATATTCAAGGTACTGCGCGAATAGGCTTTCTTTCTGTATTTCTTCACAAAAAAATGAATACACAGCTATAGTTTTTACTTGGGATCTGTTAATAGATTCCAGAAATTTTGTGCACTCCCCTTGTTGGTTTTTTAAAAATGGTCTTTACAACTTGTCACAGCCGTTTTGTTCATGTCGCATTTGTGCCAATTCTGCTTTTCCAAACTTTTGATCGAATAATATTTGGTACATTGAGTTTTCCTGGAACAAGGTGGTACATAGTGACAGTACGGGGCCCACGAATGGTACGTGATCAGAAGAAGTTTGGGAACCACTGGGCTGCAACGTTGCCATGAAAATAACGCCGCCCTGGCCGGGACAACGGTTCCCGCATTTACAATTTTCTTGTCCTGCGTTTTTACATAAAAGCTGAAGTCAGCACAGTATCTGAAGAAAAATCTACAAACAGAACTAGCCATCAACTTACTTCAAACGACGATGTATCATAATTCGAGACCTCGCAATTGTTGCTGGTGGTGTCGTTTGGTATATCGGGACTAAGACTTGACGGCGTCGACCTGAGGTTATAAACGAGCTAGAAATAGGTAAAGTTTTAAGCTAATCGTTCCATGACTCAAAAATTTCGGACTTACGTGCAACGTTTTAACCCACGCATTCCCTCTTCTTGATTCAAAAATTCTTTAAAACGGGGATTTTTATCAGAAATACAAAAATAATAAGTTCGCTGTTGGGTTTTCTTTTCGACCATAGACCGAAACGTTTTTGAGATGACCGAAAAAAATTAAGTCATTTCGGTCAGAATGTTTGAAAATGTAGGCTAAAAAACGCTGTTATGGCGAGTTTTAATACAACTGTGAAACAGATGACCGAAATGTTTGAGTTACCAAAATGTTTCAGAAAAAAAAGCAGGTTCACAAACCGACGCGACAACTTGTGTTAAATAATAAGGAAATTCTTTTCTATAACTCTAAACAAGGCGTATTTTCTGTTACACTTAAGAAACTCTGGTTTATCAAAAACAGCGCCTACCAAGCAACACGGTGTTGTTGCAAAGATTATTCAACAGCCAGCACCGGGCTTTTTGTACAACGATCTGATGTCAAAACACAAATGGCTGACAACAATATCTCTCCAAGACACTTATACAAAAATATTTCATGAAATTCTGAATAACTGAGGCCACAATAAAAAAATTTTTGGCTATTACCGAATTTAAAGCATCTTGGCATTGCAAAAAGCATAACCATAATGAACTGTTTACAACTTCCAGGCTACTACCCCGCGGGAAATACGCGAAAAAAAACTCGGATGGAAACAGGCAGAGGAAAAATAGGGCAGGGCGCACAAAAGGGGCGGGGCCTTGAAGCGCTAACTTACATGGTTGGACGTTAAGAATGATCACAACGATGAACAATTTGGGTGCAGCGCCTACAGCGATTGCAGACGGACTCTCTTACAATAATTTCTAATACCATAACTATTTTTCAATAGAAGAACGCGTAAATAAAGCGGGGTTTTCATTTGACAGACGCTGTCCCACAGTTTTTTCTATTATGACGCAATTGCCGACCAACATCGGTCAGCAGTTGCGTCATAATAGAAAATTGTCGGTCTGCTTCGGCCAAATGTAAAAGCCGCCTTTATGTTGATTGGCTTCTTCCGACAACGCCCACTGGGTCCGAACAACCAACGTGCTTCGGATTTCACAACAGCTAAACGGTCTGAACGCTCCTGCACGAATATGCCTTTTATGGCTGAAATCACTTTCAAGTGACCAAGCGCAAGGCATTGTACGAACCAATGTTTACCTTAGCAACGCAACAGGAGTGAACAGCAAAATGTCGCGCGGCCAAGACTCGCCAGCACACGAGATCATGCGACAAGCATAACCACATGATATTGCATCATCTTGCTCACAGGCGTGTGGAAGTAAACGTAATGCGCGCAAGGTATCTAGACGCGTAGCGGCGCAGGTTAGCTTTTTTCAACAGACAAGAGGGAAACAGAACAATTGCGACACCCAAGAAATCCCGAGCCAGGCAACATTAACCCAGGGAGCATGAAATAGCGAAACAACTGGCAAGATCAGCAAGAGTATCAAGCCGGTAAAATCTTAAGCGAAGTAATGTCAACCGATGTACTTCACGCGCACCTTCGGCATACGCAAAACTGGCGATATCTTTTCGTTTGTTTATGCGTGAACCTTTAACCGGTAAGCTGATAATAGTTACAGCGAATCGAAAGGCAATTTAGCGTAAACTTGTTTATGGTAAACGCTTGGGAAAAGATTGGAAGTGTTGTTAGCTCGACAACAAGCAAAAACTTCCTTTTCCTGCGTGTGTTATTTCTACAGCCCTTGACTAATCAAAAAATCCCTTCAACAATGGAAAGCATACTGCAAAGTGGCGAACATGACTGTATTTCAGCGAGGTGCGAACTTACTTTTGTTTTCAGCGAACTCTTGTGGTCTTAAAATAATTGAAGATGTCCAAGGATGCCACATTGCCCAGTTTTACGAATCGAATTTTAAAAGTTTTAGGCTGACTGAAATTCACAGCCCCTCATTCCGAAGACATAATTTTTAAATAAAATGGGGATTCCGGAGAAAATGACTATTTTCGGCCTGTTCTATCTGTGTTGTGCCCTTGCAGCAATTACCACTTGCGATGACCGCAAGTTTGAATCGCAAACAACTTTTTGCAGTTGATAAGCGTTACCTGTGTTCGAAAACTTTTACTAAAACATAACTATTGAAATCTTAATTTCGCAATTTCAGACTATACATTCAAAGGTGCTCCAGCCCCGCAGTAAACAACTTTTGGACAACTAATGCTTTCACGCAACACCATGTCTTACACAATCCGAAAGCGTATATCAAGATCAACAGAAATAGATCTGGCCTAAGAAACGAGTTGGGAACATACATGATTCTGTCTTTATGAGGTGTAGAATCAGTCGGCGTAGAGCGTGTTCTCAAATCTCAACAGACTTGCCAATTCTCAAATCTCAACAGACTTGGCAATTGATTTAAAAACGAGCACCATCAACAAATTCTATTTGAATAAGAGCTGATGATGCCTGCATCGTAGGCGAAATATATACTATGTAAGATCTTAAAGTGTCTGATTCTTTGCTGAAAAAGGATTTCTTTCCATAGACAGTGTTGATTTAAAAACATTTTGATCGCAGTTGCAACCAAATGAGAGTTGCAAAATTTTTATCAATATCTTTTGAATATTTTTTTTATATTTCTCAAAAAAAAAACGTCAATGAATTCCACTGCTGTTGCCGTGTACTGATATGCGACAAACTTCACGTAATGCTTCCATAAAAAATACCTTTGAAAGTTGCAACAACCTGCGTCACCAATATCCTCTACACAACAATTTTGGCAGTTTTTCGAGCAGCAGTTGTCCTGACAGGCCCGTAGCCAGGTTTCAAGGTTTGGGGCGTAGGCTAAATACATTTTAGGGGGCAGGTCTTTACTTTTACTTTTTCTGGGCGCAACAAATTTTGAGGGACATAAAAATGGCGGACACTGCCCCGAAAGACCCCCTTGGGCTATGGGGTTTGTGTCCTGACACCCTTAAAAATTTGCAGATGAAAACTGTTCAATGAATTACAAACCACTCAGACGCGACTCGGCGATGGTAAGCCGATGTTTCAATCAACGAATCTTTACGTATGTTGGCCGTACGGAAAATAATTGTGCCGTCACATGCGCACAAAATGCAAAGCAACTTTTTGCAAAAACTTCTGCAGGAGCGTCGTTAGAAACAAGCACGCCACAAAGCACTGGTGTCGCATTGGCTTTGCAAAACAATTACTTTGTCAACACAGCTCAGAGCTTTGCACGTAGTCAAGCTTGTAACTGAATTTCGTTCGTGTCATTTGCTTGCATTATGACGTACAAACGCATAGATCGATGCGTATTTTAGCGACACTCAATGCATGCTGGAGCAATGTGTGAGCAACTAGTGAGATTAGGAAACAAAACTACCTTTACGGACAAATGTTATTTTGTAGTCGACGCACCCGCAACCGACAAACAAACGAACATCGGTTTAGTTCATCTGCGCGGAGGCCAGAACGCGCAAGGTTTTTGCTTGTCGTTTAGCGCTGGCGCATAGCAAGGTAATCGAGACAGCATAGGACTGAGTACAGTTACAGTACTGTATTGTTCTTTGCGTGTGCGCTCTAACGTTCTCGGTTGGTGAGCGCCTGTGATGACGTAGCATGCAACAAATACAAAAGCGAAGCAACACAAAATACACGTGACTCGTCCACTTTCTATGAAAAAGTAGCATCCAGGTGACATACGATTCCTGACACTTCGCCGTTGGGAAGAGCTCGTTATCACCGACTGCGTTTTCACGCATTACGAATTTCCACAGTCATTAACGTAGAAAAAGGGATGTGTGGTAGGACCAAGTACCAACTGATTGAGGTGGCAGGGCGGATTGAAGTGAGTTCTGTGTTTAGTGGACAACGCGTTGCTCATCCTGGAGTCAGTGTTGAGTTGTTTTTAACGATGCTGATATTCATGACTGAGATCATAGCACGACTACGGCTGCCAACAACTGCGAAATGACACCGAAGAAGTATATCACAGTTAACTCACCTTTTCTCCCCTGTTGGTTCAGTGATTTCCTGCTCTTCCTCAGTAGATGGCGACGTAGGCCTCTGAAAAACAAAGAAGATGTAACGTGTAGCGTGGAAGAAAATGGAAATGTACGTCATAACCTACACAAACCATATTTTAGAAACTAGATCCAGTTTCGAAAACATAAACCGATGAATCAAATACGTAGTAATCAGCTGCTTCTACCACCAACATGATGCAAAAACCTACTAGGTAAAGGCAGGAATGATCTATTCAACAGAAATGCGCTTTTGCAAAAAAGCTTCTTCAGGCAACCCCAGCACAATCTGGAGTTAAATATGCAAATGCAATTTCTATAATCATTAAATTAACTATTACTTTCAAGCGTAGGTCCACAAGGTTTTCTACTACTAATCCCTGTGCAGCTTTTTTATCATGGCCAAACGATGTGTGCACCAACCAATTACACTAAAAGAAACAAAATATTTATGAAAAAGACATTTCAAAACCAAACTGTGGACGTTTTGAATCTGACAAACCAGCAGAAACACAGTGGGACTGCAAAAAATCATCCCACCATCAACTTCAAGAAAATTCAGTTTGGGGGGATTTTCTGTGTGAAAGAACTACACAAGATCAGCAGCATCGTCCTGGGTATAGGATGACATACCAGCGCCACTTTGTCCCTACAATTTAGGAATAAGAATGAAGAAAAAAAAATTAAATAATATCGCCTCTACTTATACCTCATAAATGCCTCTGCAAGGTCTTGATGGGCTTGACAAAAATTCGTTTGAACCAGAGGGAAAACTTTCTTCTCTTTCATCATCATCACCACCTGCAAAAAGTAAAAATGGTAACCCATTGCAAATTGACAACACATTTGAAAATCCTAAACAACATAAGACAAAATTTTCACATCTGCACATGCAGGCAAAATTAAGTGATCAATAGATAAGGAACAGAAATAATACACCTTTCTAATATTTGAGCCAGTATTTCTACACAGCAAAACAGAGTGTGTGGTTGCTGCAGTAGCTTACTGCTTTTGAAATACTAGTGTATTACTGTATTAGCATTAGCTTGAACTTCTAGGGTGCCAGCTAAATAAACGGTGATAGTTGATGATCTAAACCAGGGGTCTCCGAACTACAGCCTGTGGTCTAAATCAAGCCCATGAAGTCATTTCACATGGCTGCAGACATTTTGTCAATAATGAAAAAATAATGTACTGTATTTATGAAACATCTGTTGATTTGGTAGAATGTAACATATGCCAAAACAATCACATTACATAAGATGTCCAACCCTCAAACTGTTTTGTTGTAGGTTATGTGGCCCTCTGGCAATAAAGTTTGGAGACCCTGGTCTAAACTGAATAAACTACCTCAACTACAATGATAAAACCATTCATTGAACTTAAAATACCTGAATCATCACTGAAGCCAAAGTTGCAGTAAACCCATTGCATTACATTCTGAGGCAAAGCAGAAGACAGGTGGCAAACTTTTTTCCAAGATTCTATTAGAGATGCAGCATTTGCATAGACCACCACCATTGGAACATCTTTTTTACTTTTACTTTTTCTTCTTCTGTCTTGTTTTTTCAGCTGTTTCTTTGAGAGCTTTGATCGTGTTGGCTTTCTGTTTGTCAGATGCTTTTCAGGAGCTTTGTATAGTTCAAAAAAACAAAGTAGCACGAGCAAGACGCAGGTATCAGCCATGTACATCGGAAACTTTGATTGTCGTTCATCATCTTCTGAAAGCTGATCAAAGTAATCAACGATAACATTGAAAGCAGCACCAAACAAAAGAAGGAAAAACATTAGAGCTGGAAACATCTCTACAAACAAAACATGTTTTAATGAAATGTTCACTTTGAAAATACTTGAAAAAGATAGAACTACAATTATACCAATGTAGCTTTCAAAATCATAGTGCTTGTTATAGCACATAACACAGTGCACAAATAAGTTTTAACATGATTGTTTCAACTACAAGTCCAAAAAAAATGAAAAGCTCAAGCATATATGAGATTATGTCACTGGTGAGTAATGTGCACATGAGCAAAACCAATATTAATTCAGGGGTGCAAAAATGCAATCGAGGCATATGCTGCATAACCAAAGACTTGAGAGTGCACAAACGTTTTTTTTTACATTTCATGCATATGAATGCTGTATGGCAAAGCTTATATGTGCGAAGTTAGTACTAACTTTCACAGAAAAAATTTCATCCAGGTATTAATTACTTGTAACAAAACAATACTCTTGTAAAGCTACTTTACAGTGAGATTGTTCAATCAAGCAAACTTGGCACTTGTGCTTAACTACTTGACAGATTGTCACTAACAAATAGTGCTCGCATGTGCTAAACTATTGTGAAATTTTGCAATACATTATACCTATACTCCACTACAATAAAGTGCTCACTCACACGTTCACTAAACATATCAATTAGATCAAGATAGCAAATTCAACATATTGTTCTAGATTGGTCACCACATAACTGGCCACAACAAAATATGGAGCAACAAGCCAAACACATCAAATGTGGCATAGCCAATTCTCACTAGCTTCCTCCCAATGAAATAACACCACAGCTTATTATCACCCTGTGCACACATCACATACAAGTTGCAGGCACACCAAAACTGTGTGGCAAGAGCAACGTTTTCTTGTTACCACTGATTTGGAAAGGAGAAAAATGTTGCAACTGTGCTCATTAATCTTTGGAAGGTTGGACTAACATGTTGTAATGTTGTTGAACATCATCACAATAAGTCATGAAGACTCCATTGCTGCACTTCATAAACAAAACACTTTGTTTCAAAGCTACTTCTACCAATTGTAAAAAGTGTATTTCTGTGAAAATTTGATGGGCTCTTTTCTAAAGACAGTGGGTCTAATGTTTTTGAAATAATCATCTAGTTCTAACCAAAATTTTGGTTCTGCATGCTTCAATTACTTCCAACATTTAACTGCTGCCAATAAACACACTGGTTCCATGAGGTGATCGGTTAAGCAAGGTGGGCATCTTTTACATTGACAAAAATGTTTTGAAAGTTGGAAGGATAACAGTGTTGCGATGCCTGTGAAAAAATTAGAGCAGCTCCAATCATACATGTTTTGAATTGTTAGGATATTTAGTTTTCTAAAGTGGTTCAACAGAATAGTGAAATGAGCTGAAGGAAATGAAGTATATAACATTATTATGGACAGTGTACATAGACTCAAATTACTCTTAGTTTCTGCGCCAAAGTTAGTTGTGTAACACAACGGAAAACGAATGAAATATATTCGCGATTGTTTTTAAGTCAATTGTTTGGGAACACATGTATTTGTATTTTCCCAATAAAAATGGCATATTTTTCTGCATGAAGTTCATTATATGTTGCTGGCAATATATCATCCGAAATTATTGATGCAATCCACAAGTCTTTTTTAGTTAAGTATGATCTGTTGGAACAGTTTTTCTAATGTTTACTGTGTTTAACACCTTCGCTGCTGGGTCAATTTACCTGTAAATCCTGTATTTTCGTGCCGCTTTGCAACTCCATAACACACCAGGCGAATGTGTTAGAGAACCGTTCAATCCTCAAAAGGCTTAGCAAGTCTTCTAAGTAGATTGTAATGAAAAAAATTTGAGTTTGTGTTTCAGTTTTTTGTGGTGATATCATAGTGAGGTTAGGTATGTTTAGGCTATTTTAGCCAAGGTTATCGGGCCCTGGGCCCCAGCCGCAAGAGGAAGTATTTTGCTCAAGTGTTTAGTGGAAACTGAGCTAACATCTGAGTCCTTGATTAACTTTCTAAGGTTTCTGGTTCAAACGTTGGCCAAAAAAATAATTTGGGTAAAATTACCCAAAAACTGTATTTTAGCAGTTTCTTTATCGTGACAAGTCTATTTATTGTAATGTCAAAAAACAACTGGAAAATATGCAAGCAATATTTTAGAGGCTAAGGGTAACCTTTTATCCAGCTGGCGCCTAATTTCCTTTATTTTTACTAAATGGAAGCATCCATGTAAATCATTACAAAAAAATATTTGATTTTACTCATCACCATTCAAGGGGGGTCACCAAGTGGTCAGGGACCTAAAATATTTTAAAATCTAATTTAGACTTATTTCTTTAGCTTTACCATTTCAAAAGTTGCATTTTTTAATTCCTTGACCCCAAAAATGGTGGAATACAAATTTTCACCTCTTTCCTATCAATAGAAACAAAGAAAAAGCAAAAAACAACTAAAGTGCTCATGCGCGACACCGCAAAACACTTCATATTCAAATGATCATATCTTTTATAATATACGTCCAATTTTGCTATTTTTTTGTTGAGCTCAGGATTAAATTTCCTTTCACATATGTAGAAACAAGCAAAATCTGAGACGTAGCATTACAAAACCTTTCTGAAATTTTTTGTCTTATAAAAAAAATTGCCATGTCATAAAAGTACTATAATAACTATAATCTTGCAGTCACAGAGACATAAGATAATGCATTATCAGACACTGTTAGCACTTTAGCTGTCTAGCCTACTCTAGTTAGGATTCTTAGAAAAGATGGTTTCGTAGCGAAGGTTTAGCATTTAATTGAACTGTACGTAGGTAAAAAAATTTTTTTCGAGGTGATACCAAGAAGAAAATCGACAATAAGACATTGCTGAAGCAAATGGTTCATGGAGATATATAAGCAAACGTATGATCTAACTTCAGTCGTTCAAACTGATACAATTGTTTTCTTTTTAGGTAGGCTAATAAAATCAAATTTTCCTCAGCCGTCCTTACTTTTGGTTCTACATACATCGATGGTAGCCTGCTGATACACAAAACAATTCAGGCTGCTTTTGAGCATGGTGGCGATAATTAACTCGCAGCAAAAAAGTCAGAACCTCCGAAAGAAAATCTAGGCCTCCCTGACTGATTGAATCACTTGTAAGGCAATGCGACGAGGTGTTATATATTATACACGAAATTCATAACAGAAAAACGCGCTCAACACAGAAAGAACAGCATCATATCAGCTGATACGTCACGTGATTAATGCGAACATCGTGTGAGCTCGTGGTGCACAGTGCAGTGCACACCAGAGATAAGCGGACTGTGAAATTTTTAAGTCCGAGTCCAGTCCTGATCCGATAAAATTGAATCCGATCCAGTCCTGATTCGCAAAATTTTTGAAAATGATCAGTCCGATCCAGTCCTGATCCGCCAATGTCAAATCATGTATTTTTTAACCTAAAACCAAAACTTAAACCCAAACCTAAACCCAAAACCTGAACCAAAAACTTAAACCCAAAATCTATAAAACCAAAACCTAAACCCAAAACCTAAACCCAAAACCTAAACCCAAAACCTAAACCCAAAACCTAAACCCAAAACCTAACCCAAAACCTAAACCCAAAATCTAAACCCAAAACCTAAACCCAAAACCTAAACCCAAAACCTAAACCCAAAACCTAAACCCAAAACCTAAACCCAAAACCTAAACCCAAAACCTAAACCCAAAACCTAAACCCAAAATCTAAACCTAAAAGTTGAACTTAAAACCTAAACCCTAAAGCTAAACCTAAAGGTAAACCCTAAACTTTTTGAAAAAGTACATTAAAAGCACTCCTATCAAAGGTGTAACCTCTACAAGCTAAGCCAAAGGTAATGGTGAGAGCAGAACCAACGAACAATCGCATAACAGGCATAGACACTAACCACTCAACTGTGTTCACATTGCTACTAAAACTTAACGTAATGTGTGAACAACGGTGGATACAGTTCGAATGGCAAAATAGTCCCAGCAGAGTTTTTGCATTTGATGGCAAAATATACACTACCATTAAGCAAACCTGTGAAATCGGATCACAACTAAAATTTTTGATATTTTCAGAATAATCACATGAAAACAACAAAAATTTTCTCAGTCCGATCCAGTCCTGATCCGCCAATTTTGAAAAAAATTGCAGTCCGATCCAATCCTGATCCGGTCATAATTGGCTTCAGTCCTAATCCAGTCCGATCCAGTCCTGATCCGTGCTCATCTCTGGTGCACACCAGTGGTGTACAGGATCCGGGTTTTGGAGTCCAATCCGGCCGAATATTGGGATTTTTTTGGATTTGTATTGGATATCGTTTTCCTTTCAACCGGATCCGGATTCGGATTATCCAAATGAAATAAAATATGGCCATGCAAAAACCTTGATGTGGAGTAATAGCTGTGTGAGGAAAAAATTCAATAGTTCAAAATCGTATTACTAAAAATATACTTGTCTAATTTCTCTCGATAGACTGCAGTGCTCCCTGCCGCTGGGGAACCTAACTTTCAGACTGAGGACATCTGATTCTCAAGCAGCATGTACTTTGGAACTGTGTGAAGATGAGTATGATTGGTTCTATAGTTTTGTTGATGCAGCCCGTCGTTATTCAGATGAGACAGGTTTCACTATTGAAATATATTTATTAGTAGATCATCGTAGTAAAGTGTTGGTGTTTATTAAGGCATTACAAAAAGTTTTTCAGCGTTGAACGAAGTACACTAGTCTCTGTCTCAACCAACGGTGAAGCTCACTAGTGTAACTCAAAGTGGCCTTACCTCACAACTAAGTAAGAGTGATAAACATGGTGAAAACGTATTGACATTTTGACCATGTTGTTGTAGGTTGAAATACACCTGAATTGGTAATGAAAATTTGTGAAATGTTGGATTTAGCAAAAAGTGGCAAGGTTGTTTATTCTGTAAGCCTAGCAGTCATGGACGTTCAGTTTGGAAAGAGTAAGAGTTTCAAATGAAAAAGGGTTGAGGTGAACATTCACTGCACTGCTTTAAGAAATGATTTCATTGGGCATAAAATTATCGTGATGGTTCTGTCATGGTTAAATTTACGTACAGTAGCTATTAGCATTGCATGGAGTGCAGCAGGTACACAAAGGTAGGCTAGTTGTAGGCTATCATTTGATTTAGACATCTCCATTAGAGAACATATGAGAATTGTGCACAACTATATCTTGCACTACCATATAGAAAAAGAATTGTGCACTTCTTGTTAAGATCTCTCCTAAACTGATTGTGGTAGGCAGTTGTAGCCGTGGCATTCAAGACAAAGTATGTTGGCAGTGTCTATTTTGCCATATGAGGCAACAGCACTGCTGGAGCTCTTTTGCCTTTAGGCAAACAAAATTGTTTGCAACATGACAAGTTCAAGTGAGAAGGCTTTGCATTTTGAATTTGTCACATGACATATTCAAAGTGCATGGTCTTCTCACTTGATAACGCCTTCTGTAACGGCTTAGTCTAATGTACGAGTGATGTCATGGTTTCAATGCTGGTAAGCTATGTTAGTGGCTTCATGTTTGTTTGGGTAAACTGAAGACTAACCTAAATCTTAATCCAAACTCTAGTCCTAAATCCTAACCCTTGTCTTCTTGTGTGTATCATACTTGGCACGTGACCACTGCAACCAGTAGTGTCTGACTATAGGCAAAATAGCCACAACTTTTGCCTCATGAGGCAAAACAAACACTACCAAATATTTTGGCCAATGTGCAACTGAGTGGGTGGTTTCGGATTTGGATTGGATATCAGATTCCATGATTTAAAATTTTCGGATACGAATTAGATATGGAGATTATAGAAAAACTTCGGATCCAATCCGATTGCAAAATTTCCATATCCGTACACCACTGGTGCACACTGGTGTTGAACGGATCGGACATGTTTGCAATCCTAATCCAGTCCAGTATTTTCATTGTGTAATCCAGTCCAATGCTAATCCGGTAGTACTGTCCAAACATTTGATCCAATCCAGTTTATATCCTAAAAAAACTCTGATTAAACCTTTGACAGCAGTGATCAGCGCAATTTGAATACAGTAAACCTCGGTTAATCCGAATCTTCGCCAATACCGGTGTCAAGCGAAATTTGTGACCTATTGTTGTTTGTCAGTTATTTTGCGTCTCAAGGTAAAGGAATAAAGTTTGGTGTTTGCTCAGTTGATGTGCGTTGTGTAAATAATTAAAATTTTTGGTTAGATGCAGTGGCGTAGCAAGGGGGGGGGGGC